>JACCEE011002579.1_pt1 | contig 12632 bp, 11 predicted proteins | sample 7449931 | NCBI WGS metagenome assembly JACCEE01 (sample SAMN15323457, study PRJNA562643) | freshwater metagenome | isolation source: river surface water | place: USA:Blue River Watershed | collected 2017-08-19 | reverse complement strand
TCGCAAACTCGGGGCCGCCGTCGCCGACGATGAGCGCCACGCCGTCGAATAGGGCGGGATTCTCGCGCATGGCGCGTAAAAGCGCGTCGCAACCGGACCCCTCCGCGACGGCAAACAGGGGAAGCCCCGCCCCACCGTCCTTGGCGAGATCGACGAGATAGGCCAGATCTTTCGATTGTGCCTCAAGTACGTCGTTTGGGGTCGCGGGAAAGGGAATCCCCGGGAAAATTCGGGAAACGAGCGCAAGCCAGCTTCGGAGGAAGGACGAATACAGGGCAGGATTTCGATAGGCTGAGGTCGAGGAAACGTCCGCGGAGACGGCGCGATACCCGTTCTCGGAAAGGGCCGCGCACAGCGTCGATCGCGCGTCGGCGCGGGACGCCACGTCGCCAAGATAGACCACCGAGCCCTTGAGACTTGCTCCGTTAGCCGGAGCCCAGGTAATCACGCGCGCGTCGGTACCCGGAAACACGCGCCTGGTTTCCATTGTCCTCGATACGTCCTGGCGCGAGATGTACGCGGTTTCGGGCGCCGCGTAAAACGTGAAGGACACCGTGACGAGGAACAACAAAGCGAAAAACCCGTAAGGGACGATCAAGGACGGGGAGTACCAGTCGGTGGGCAAACCGCGGAAAAGCCTGAAAAGCCGACCGGCCCCCGAGAACAGGGCAATGAACGCCAACGCGACAACGGGAGTAAAGGAAACGCGGAGCCCGACCGCGGCGATCGTTGCCACGCACAGCAAAAAGGCTAAAAGGGGAAAAAGGGCGATCCCGCCGATTCGCTGCAGTCTTCTGCTAAAGGGCCGAATCGCGACGGGAAGCAACAGAAACAGAACCAGGATCTCGCCTATAAAAAGATCAGCCATATAATGCCTCGCACGGGTTATTTGCGGTATACTGACAGAATGATGGAACACACCAGAGAACTGCCGCCGGAAAGTATATCATTCTCGATTCCCGCGGAGAAGATCCGCGAACTCCGTCTCGCCGGCACGAAAAACCCGATCATCGGGCAAGACCGAGCGATCACGGCGTTGGAACTCGGTCTCGGCATAAAGGCGGACGGCTATAACATCTTCATCATGGGCTCGTCCGGAACGGGACGGAGAACGGTACTGACGACGCTGCTCGCAAACTATAAATCAAATCCGGCCGATCTACAAGACATCGCGTATGTTTGCAACTTCGCGCACCCTCTGGAGCCAAAGGCTCTGGTTTTTCCGCGCGGCGAGGGATCGGCGTTTAGAAAGGCCCTGCAGACGGCGATAGAGTCTATCCGCCGACAGGCTTTACAGATATCAAAATCCGAAAGCTTTCTCGCCTCGAGTAAAAAGATATTGTCGGCCGCGGACACCGAAGAAAACCAGCTACTCGCCGAGTTCGAGGGCAGAATGGCCACGGAGGGATTTAAAGTCGTTCAAGTCAAGGACGACGAGTCTCGATCCATGGACCTTCTCCCGGTACTTCGCGGCAAAGCCATTTCTTTCGAGGAACTCCAGACCCGATCCACCGAGGGAAAATTCCCCGTGGAAAAGCTGAACGCGATCCGCGAGCATTATTACCGCTCGCTCGACCAAATGTCGGAACTCTTTACCGCGATCAGGGACAAGCGCAGGGCGACGGACAAGCAGATCCGAATCATAAAGGCCGAAATGGCAGCGCCGATACTCGAGGCGGAACTAGGCCCCCTCAAAGAACGCTATCGAGGCGCGCCTGGCGGGGAGCAAGCCCTGGCTCACGTCGAGGCTGTTTCCGAGGATCTTCTCGCGCGCGTTCACGTCTACAGCGAACCGTTCAAGACGGCCTCGCGCAAGAAAGCGTTTTTTGGCAGATACGCTGTCAACTTAATCTGCGAACACGGCGCAGCGGACAACAACGTCGTGCAGGAAGAGGTTCCGACCTTCGCCAACCTTTTCGGAAGCATCGAGGCGTCCTCCGCGAGCGAGGATCCCTCGGTAAACGGCCATCTTCGCCTCCGCGCGGGAGCCGTTCATCGGGCGATAGGCGGCTATCTCGTCCTGCGCCTTCAGGACCTCTTAATGGAAGAAGGATCCTGGCCCTATCTCAAAAGAGTGCTACAATCGGGGAAAGTCGAAATCCAAACCCCGCCCACGGGGAATCACGTGCCGAGCGTCCTAAAGCCTCAAGCCCTTCCGATCCACCTAAAGGTCATAGTGATCGGCGGCGAGCATTCCTACGATTTCCTTTACCAGGAAGACCCGGACTTCCAGAAACTCTTTAAGGTATGCGCGGAATTCGACTCCGTCATGCCGAGAACGGACGACAACATGGCAAAATACGTCGCCTTTATCGACGCGGTCGCGGAACGGCAAAAAACGCTGCCCGTGGACGACTCTGGGGCGGCGGGAATCCTTTCCTACGCGGCCAGACAATCCGAATACCGGAACATGCTAACGACGCGCTTTACCCTGGTCTCGGACCTGATCATCGAGGCGGATTTCCACGCGCGCATGATGCGCTTGCCGGTCATTACGTCGGAAGTAATTTCCCGAACGATCGAGCACCGCCGATACCTCCATAAATTGCCGGATGAAAAGTACTCGCAGATGATCGAGTCCCGAGAGATCGTTCTAGACGTGACGGGCACGGCGATCGGCAAGGTAAACGGGCTCGCGGTCCACGACCGCGGGTACCACGCGTTCGGCATCCCGGTGGCGGTAACGGCCCAGGCCTCGCCGGGAAACAAGGGCGTCATCAACATCGAGCGGGAATCCGGGCTTTCGGGAGAGATCTACGACAAGGCGCACCTGATCATCCAGGGACTCCTTCACCGAAAGTACGCCAGGAACATACCCCTGGCCCTTTCAGCGAGCATCTGCTTCGAGCAGTCGTACACCGAGGTGGACGGCGACTCGGCGTCCTGCGCGGAATTCTTCGCCCTCCTTTCCGCGATCGCGCAAGTGCCGCTTCGGCAGGACATCGCGATCACCGGCAGCCTCAACCAGCTCGGCGACGTACAGCCTGTCGGGGGCGTTCCCGAAAAAATCGAGGGATTCTTCGACACGTGTAGCATCCTCGGCCTGACGGGCACCCAGGGAGTCATCATCCCGGAGCGAAACCTCAGCAACGTCATGCCCTCCGAACGCGTCCAGCAGGCAGTCGCGGACGGTTTATTCCATATTTGGGCGATTTCGACAGCGGACGAGGGTTTAGAGATTTTTTCGGGGATGCCCGCACTTGATTTTGAGAGGAAAGTTGCCGATATATTAAGAGGCTACGCCGATCAGATGCACGATTACGCGCAAGCGTCGAAAAATCGGGCATAATGAGCATCGGAAACAGTCAATAGCCGGCACGGAAGCATATGCAGGAAAAAAGTCAAACGCAGATCGACTACGAAAAGATCAGAAAGGCTACCCGAATAGGAGTGCCGCTTTCGATCACCACATACACGCTCCCGCACGAGATCGAGCTATATATAGCCGAGGTTCTCGCGTGCTTCCTCGCGGAGGTAAACCAGGAGCGCCTGAAGGATTACCTTTCCTATTGCATAAACGAGCTCTCGACGAACGCGAAAAAGGCGAACACCAAACGCGTCTATTTCGCGGAGAAACGGCTCAACATAAACGATCAACGGGACTATGAGACCGGAATGCGGACCTTTAAGGAAGACACCCTTTCCAACATCGGGTATTACCTACAGCTCCAAAGGGACGCCGGCCTCTACATCAAGGTGATCATGCAGGCCAAGGCTAACAACATCCTCCTCGAGATCCGCAACAACTCGGAAATGACAAAAACCGAGTACAAGCGCGTTTTTGACAAGATCGCCCGATCACGTCAGTTCACCACGCTCGAGGAAGCCCTCAGCCAGGTTCTCGACGACTCGGAAGGCGCCGGGCTTGGGCTCGTCATCATGATCCTGATGCTGAAGAAAGTCGGGCTAGACGACGACAACTACGAGGTCAAAGTCGATAAGGGAGAGACGATCACCCGGATCACGATGCCGATGGATATGCAGATGCGCGAGCAAATCTCCGGACTGACAAAGGAGATCGTCTCGTACATCGAGGCCCTGCCGAAATTCCCCGAAGACCTCGCGCGCATAGAAAAACTCCTCAACGACCCAGAGTCAAAGCTGTCCACGATCGCCACCCTAATCAGCAACGACGTCTCCCTTACCGCGGATCTCCTCAAGCTCGTCAATTCCGCGGCCTTCTCCCTGGCCAAGGAATGCCACAGCATTACCGAGGCGGTTAAGCTCATCGGCATCCGTGGGATCAAGAACCTTCTCTACTCGATCGGAACCCTGAAGGTATTGGGAAACAAGACAGAGGAGCAAAAACGCCTTTGGATACATTCGTACAAGGCCGCGTTCTTCTCGTATAACCTCGCGCGCAACTTCCTAAAGAACTCGATCGTCACCGAGGACGCGTACGTTTGCGGCCTCTTGCATGACCTCGGTAAGATCGTATTCAGCGCCATTCATCCCGACCTGCTCGACAAGATCCAGCACCTAAAGGTCGAGCACAACATCCCGGATAAAATTTTCGACTCCCTGCTTACCGGAATCAACCATACCGAGATCGGGGCGGCGCTCGCCGAAAAATGGAATTTCCCGCCGACGCTCATCGCGGTGATCAAATATCACCACGCGCCGGAGTCCGCGACCGAGCAGTATCGCGCGCTGGTGTCCAACGTGTGCCTCGCGGACCTGATGATCCATTACTCGGAAGGGACGCTCGAATACTACCAGATCGACAAGAAACTCCTACAGATGTACGGGATCGCCTCCGAGGCGCATCTTCAGAAAATCTGCGCGAGCTTTCAGTCGGGATTCGAGGCCGAACAGGCGAGATAGGACGTCCATGCCTGCATAAGGACGCCGAAGGCCACGCCGACGTTAAGCGAGGCTTTAATCCCCGTCATTGGTATGGATACCCGCCCGTAATCCGCCCGCGCAAGACCTTCCGGACTAACGCCAAGCTCCTCCGAACCGATTATCACTATCCCCTTTTGGGGAAAATCGAATTCCTCGATCGGCGTTCCGCCCGTCTCCAGCGCGAACACGGGCACGCCCGAGGGAAGGTCCCGCAATTCCTTCGTTTCCCACGGAAGATACTCCGTGCAGCCCATCGCCGATCGCTCGGCGCGCGGATGCCCCGGCGAAACGCACAACGGCGACACGAAAAGCCGCTCCACGCCGAAGGCCTCGGCGGTCCTGAATATCGAGCCAACGTTGAACGGGGAACGGATATCCTCGGCGTAGGCCATGACGCCGGGAAAAAACCGACGCGACGCCGGGTCGAGCGGAGCCGACTCCCTGAGAATGAGATCCCATTCGGCGGGAAAGGTCCCGATCGCCGCGAGAAGCCCGTGTCGGGCGCGATTGCACACCCTGAAAAGCCGCTCGTCCGCGTCACTCGCGTCGCGCCTTTCGGTGAATCGCGCGAGCAGCGAGGCCGCGTCCTGAGCGGCGGCCGCGTCCACCGAGGGATCCTCAAGCGCCAGCAAAATAACGCCATGGACGTACTCCGCCCCATATGCCCCCCACGAGCGTGAATTCACGAACTCGCGCTCGCATGCCGACAGAAGCAGCGCGAGCTTTCGCCTGCGCTGTCCGGGGGGGAGTCGCTGCAATTTAAAGACGGGAATCATCAATACGCCTGTTTCACGAGATCGAAGAGGTCGTCGCGGGACATCGCGCGCGGAATATAGTTCATTATATCGAGGGCCGCCGCGTCCTCCACGGCGGGAACGAGCTGGTCGATCGAGAGCCCCAGGTCCTTGAGCCTCGTCGGAAGCCCCGCGAGCGCGAGCCTTCGGCGGATATCGTCGGTCGCCGCGCGGGCCGTCTCGCTCGCCGTCTGCCCGTTCGGGTTTACCCCGAGCATCTTCCCGATGGTCGCGATTCTGTCCACCTTCGCGCGGCTCGCGTCCTCCATGATGTACGGTAAAAGCACCGCGCACACGAGCGATGACTGCGACTTATAACGCGCGTTGCATGCCTGCGAGATCGCTGTCGCGACGCCCGGGGAGCTAATCGCGACGCCCATGGAAGCCATGCAGCCGCCCTGCGCTATGAGCATCTCGGACGGCGTTCCGACGAGCTTACTCTGCTCGGGGTCCAGCGCCAGCAAGAGCATTTCGATGGCCTTGCCGAGAATCGTCTCGGAAAAAAAGTTTGACTTCGTCGAGACGTATCCCTCGATGGCGAGGGTCACGGCGTGAAATATCATGGACACGGCGGTATTCGGCGACATGTGCATGTATAGGTTCGGGTCGATGACTACCGCCTTGCACACGGCCGGCTGGGTTTTCATCAGTCGCACTTGGCGGTTCCTCGCGTCGATAACCGGCGTTCGGTCAAGAAACACGTATGGATCGCGGCAGGTAGAGGGAACCTCGATAAACGGTAAGGCGGCCGAATATGGCTGCACGCCGCCCATAAAATCGTAAATATCGTGTATCTCGTTGTAGAGGGACGCGACGGCCCTTCCCAGGGAAGCGGTTCGAAGCCCGCCCAGGGAAATCACCCCGTGCACGTGAGCCCCTCGCGCGAGCGAAAGCGCCTGCTGCAGGGTTTCGGAGGTTGCCGCGGCGGGAATATCGTCGTAGACGAAAACCGAAATACCCTTTTCCTCAAGGGCGGCGACGGCTTTTTCTGTCACCCCGAATTCCTTGAGGAAGGGATCCGCTATCAGCATATAATTCGTTCCCCAGGAGGAAGCGACTTGCCCAAGGCGCGAGAGCGTATAAGGGCCAAGAATGACGTTTGGGGATATCTTAAACACAAAATCTGCCATACTTTCCTCGTACTTAGCGAAACTTCTTGCCTAAACTGTAGCATATTCCCGGTAAAAAAAAAGGCGGAACCCCGAAGGCCCGCCTTATACGCGTAAAACGCCGGATTATTACAATCCGTACACGTCCATAATCCGATCGGCGACCATGTCCACGACGGATTTATTGATATAGGACGGATCTTTCATTTTCTGCATTACTTCGGCGACGCGGTCCGCGCGCACGTCGGGAGCGACCTTTGCGGCGTCCATAGCGAAGTACATTTCGGAAAGCTCTTTGGCTTCGGCCGAAACGCTGACGGAATCAGACTGCGTAGCTCCGCTTACCCGATGGGCTTTCTGGGATTTCTGGACGTTGTTGACGGGGTCAATACCCCCTAAGCGGTCAATCATCATATCTTCCTGCCTTCACACAATATATCGGTCAATCGTCTTCGCAAGTTAAGCATTTTTTTCCGAGTCCAGCCACAAAAACGGCGAATTCGCCCAGAATCTTCTCCCTAGCCGCAAAGTCCGCATGAACCTCGGCAGCGGTCCCGGAAACGAGCTCCTCATGAAGCTTCGTCATTTCTCTGCCGATCGTTACGTGCCGTTCACCATCAATTTCGGCTAGATCGGCCAAAAGCTTTACGATTCTGAAAGGCGATTCGTATAAAACGAATGCATAACCGGTTTCAACGAGCGCCCGTAGCCGGGATCTGCGCCTTCCGGGTTTGGGCGAAAGAAAACCCTCAAACACGACGGTTTTATCGGTACCGCCCGCGACGCTCAGTAAGGTAGCGAATGCCGAGGCGCCGGGGATCGGGACGATATCGTGACCAGCTTCGCGGGCAAGCCGCACGAGCACCGCGCCGGGGTCGCTCAGGGCGGGGGTTCCCGCATCGCTCGCGTACGCGACGTTTTCGCCGCGCTTCAGTACCTCAAGAACCTTACGCGAGGCATCCTCTTCGTTGTGCGAACGGCAGGAAACAAGCGGTTTACGGATGCCAAAATGCGTCAACAGCTGAAGCGTATGCCGCGTATCCTCGCACGCGATGACGTCGACCGACTTGAAAGTCTCGAGAGCCCGATAGGTTATGTCGCCCAGGTTGCCTATCGGCGTCGCCACGATATACAGGATTGCCACAAACCGATGATAAACCACTTTTACCGTTGCGACAAGGGCAAGAACCGTGCAATATATAGGTATGATACTTGAGCCCTTTTATCTTCTTTTACTCGTTTTCATAGGGATCGCCCTATTAGCGTTCGCCTACGGGCTTTTTTCCTATAATTCAAAGAAACCGAAGGCGAAAAGCACGCTCCGTAAGCTCGGCAATATCGGCGACGCCGGAGTCTGCCCCGTCTGCTCAATGCAACTCGTACCCGGAGAACAGCTCAAGACGGCGCTTTTTCCCGGCAAAGAAACGAGAACCTGCCACATATTCGGTTGTCCCCACTGTCATCCCTTTTCAAAGGACGGGGTTACGCGCATCTGCCCGGTCTGCAAACGGCACGTTCCCCAGGAAGGCTACCTTATAGCGCGCCTTTTCGAGCGTCCGGGCAAAAAAAGACACGTGCATATCCTTGGCTGCACCGAATGTAAGGCCCCTAGAAAGAAGTAATCCCGCTAAAGTTCCCTTTCCTTCCGGTTTTCTCCATTTTCCCTCAAGAGTTTTTTTTCCACTCCGATACATCTAGTATGCGCGCAAAGCGGACGAAAACAGCTGTTCGTCCGCCGAGGGGCGCACCGTCTTCTGCGCGGGGTTCGTCAGAAGATCCGGAAAATTGACAGATCGGCAGGGATGCCGTGAATGGCCTATAGAAAAGCCATTTAAAATCGCCAAAGGAGTAGCATTATGATCATCAATCACAACCTGAGCGCCATGTATTCGCAGAGAAGCCTCGGTGAGACCACCCTCGCTAATACGAAGAACATGGAAAAACTTTCTTCCGGTATGCGCATCAACCGCGCCGGCGATGACGCTTCTGGGCTTGCCGTATCCGAAAAGATGCGCAGCCAGATCCGCGGCTTGAATCAGGCGGCTACCAACGCACAGAATGGTATCTCCTTCATTCAGGCTACCGAGGGTTACCTCCAGGAAACCCAGGATATCATCCAGCGCGTACGTGAGCTGGCCGTGCAGTCCTCGAACGGAATCTATTCGTCCGAAGACCGCATGCAGATTCAGGTCGAGGTTTCGCAGCTTATCGCGGAAGTCGACAGAATCGCGAGCCACGCACAGTTTAACGGCATGAACATGATTACCGGACGTTTCGCACGGGAAACCGGAGAAAACAACGTAACCGGATCCATGTGGTTCCATATCGGCGCCAACATGGATCAGAGAACCCGCGTGTATATCGGCACCATGACCGCCAAGGCCCTTGGTGTCCGCAATGTCGGCGACGAGAGCATCATGACGCTCGAAACCGCGGACAGCGCAAATCGTGCTATCGGAACTCTTGACGAGGCTCTCAAGAAAGTGAACAAGCAGAGGGCAGACCTCGGCGCCTATCAGAATCGCCTGGAATACGCGGTTAAGGGATTGCACGTCGGATCCGAAAACCTCCAGGCCGCTGAATCGCGCATCCGCGACACCGACATGGCGAAGGAAATGGTCGACTTTACGAAGAACCAGATCCTCTCGCAGGCCGGCACCGCGATGCTCGCGCAGGCCAACCAGATGACCCAGGGCGTGCTCAGTCTCTTGAAGTAAAAATCCGCACAGAACGACGGATGAGGGGGTTAATAGCCGCCATGGATCGGAGAACCAAAAACTCCAATCCATATGGCTGGGTATTAACCCCTTTTTTATGGTAGTATGGTCTATAATGCGCACCCTGTCAGACTTGCAGAAGAAAATCCTGAAAGAGGAATACCCGAACCTCAACTACGACAGCGACCCGGACGTGGAGCGATATTTCGAGCTTCGCGGAGAAGGCAGGCAAGGCGAAGCCCTTGGGCTTTATAACGGCAGGCTGAGGCGCAAGTACCCGAACGACGATAAGAGGGCCCTGCTCCTCCGAACCTACCGTTCGCGCGATCCCGCCTACAGATATCTCTATCAAGAAAGCCTCGTGGATCTGGCGGATCGGCTTCTATCCAGGACCAACAAGATTATCGACGTTCTCACCAGGGACATCGATTCGGTGAATATGGCGGACGCGTACTCCGTTATCAAGCTCGCCGAGGGACTCTTGGCCGTGATCTCTCCCGACCGTTACGAGGCGATCGCCTTTACCGAACGGTACTCAAGATACGCAAAGGCGCTCGCCTTCCGTCCGGCGCAAATGCAAAAAACCGCGGAATTGATTCGCCTCTACGTTACCGACACGCTCGAATCCGTGCAGGAGCTTAAAAAAGACCGCGAGCAAAAGCGCCGCGAGCGGGTCAAGAATCAGCAAGCCGAACGGCGCGCGCGACAGCCGGCCTTCGACCTTACGAACATCCAGTTTAACCCGCAAGATTTGGCGCGCATTCAGATCCCCCCCGCGATCACGCGCACCGAGGATATCGTCATCGCCTATTGCCTGAAATACTGGAACCTCGTTTTCGACGCGGCGTTCGAGAAGACCGTATTCCTCTACAGCCGGAAATACCATAGCAAGCACCATGACGTGTACCAGGCGATTAAAAACGGGCGAACGCACGGGTGGAAAGACGAGGAAATACTGAACGCCGTGCTAGCGTCGGTCGTTACCGGTTATTACTACAGCATCGCGGGCGACGTATACCTCCAGAAAACATGGAAGCGCTACAGCCAAGGACTCGCGCCCCAGTCCATGCCACAGGCCATTGAAGCCCAAGTGGCGACGACGCCGATCCCTCGCAAGACGAAAAAGCACCGCGTCCCTGGAAGCAAGCACACAACCAACGCAAAGGCCGCCAGTTCCGCCCGCGCGCCGAGCGGCTCCGCGAAGCAAGCCGTACCGGTCAAGCCCGTTACCCCCTTCAAACCCGAACGGGCGCAGGCTAAGCGCGGGAAGCCTCAGATTCCCCAGGCGCCCGCTTTCAAGCCAAACTCGGTGGCGGATATAATTAAAAAACTGACGGGGAAAACCTATACGGTTTATAAAGAGCTTTTCTTCAAAACGGTGAGAGCCTCGATCCGGGTTACGCTCGCCTCGTCTTCCACGAAACGCGGAGACCTATTCGGCAATAGGCAAAACGAGGCCGAGGAAACCATCTATGGGTTCCTGTTCGAGCACTTCAGCGACCCGTATCAAAACTGGATGGACAGCGAGGCACGAAAGGACGTCGAAGCCCTAGGCTACAACGTTCCTTCCATCGAACCGATTATCGTCGACTGGGTTAAAAAGACGAACGACCGCGAAAACTCCGCGAAAGCGTAAGTCGGTCCGCGTATTCAAGGTCCCCGCCGACCGGCAAGCCGGACGCGAGGCGGGTAATCGTAACCCCGGTGTCTTTCAAGATTCGCTGAATGTACAAGGCGGTGGTGTCGCCCTCGATTGTCGGGTTCGTCGCGAGAATGACCTCGCGAACCCCGCCTTCCTTCACGCGGGAAACAAGGCTCGATAGACGGAGCTGATCGGGCCCAATGCCCTCAAGCGGCGCGATAACGCCCCCAAGCACGTGAAAAAGACCGGTGTACTCGCGAACGGCCTCTATCGTCTGAACGTCCTGAGGCTGCTCGACGACGCACAACACGCCCTTATCGCGTCCGGGATCGGAGCACACGGGGCACAAGTCACCCTCGGAATACGCCCCGCACGCGGAGCAGGGTTTAATCCTCTCATGCAACACCAGGATATCCGCGGCGAGCCGCTCGCAGTAGGTCTGATCGCATTTCAGCAAATGATACGCGAGCCGCGACGCGCTTTTCTTGCCGATACCCGGCAAGCGCGAGAGGCTCTCGATCACGTCGTCGAGGGCGTTCATAGCGAAGGCATTCCTCCGGCCATCGGCCCGAGTTTTTCCTTGACGAGTTCCTTTACCCTTTCGGAGGCGTCGGCGTGCGCCGCGATCAAAAGATCCTGCAGCATGGGAACGTCGCGGGGGTCCACAGCGATCGGGTCCAGGACGACGCCGACCATCTCGAATTTGCCGTTCAGGGTAACCTTCACGATCCCCCCTCCGGAGGATCCCGTAACGCTAACCTGCGCGAGCTCTTCCTGTACCTTAGCGAATTGCTCCTGGATCGCTTTGGCGTTTTTAAGTATCTCGAATGGGTTCATATTCATCCTCACTTACCTCCCACAAGGGTCCCGCGAAACATTTGCCTAACCATCTCAACCTCGGGGGGCACGCTAGTATCCTCGGCGGAACCGTTTCCGGAACGCGTTTGCGCGAGATGAATCTCGATTCCCGTCCGCCGGCCAAGAAGTCGCGAAACGGCTTCCGCTATCGCTTTGTGGTCCTGCTCAAGCATGTTGTGGGTAAACGAGCTCTCGACGGAAAAATGAACCGTAGTCCCATCGTCCCGCCAGCCTGAAGCCTGCGATAAGCCGGTCGCGACCATGTTTTTAGTCGCCTGAAAAAAAGACACCAGGCTATCCGGCAGGGATTCAAAATCGACGGCGGATATCGCGGGCTCAATCGCTTCCTCGGGCGAATTCGCCTCGGCTAGCGCGGGGGCCACGACAGGCGCGGGTACATCGGCGGGAGCGGGGGACGCCGCAGGCGCGCGAACCACCGCAGGCGCGGGATTGGCTTCCGGTAACGATATCGACGGCGTCGACGGGGACACCGACGGAGAGCCGCCAACCGCGAGCCGTTGCTTAAACGCCGCGAACGGATTTTCGATGCGAACGTCATCGCCTTCGCCCTCCGGGTTGCTGACCGTAACGGGTATTTCCTCGCTAACCGCAACGCGGATCGCCTCGTCATCCTCGGGGGGCCGATCCGCTTCGCTAAAAGGGCCGG
>JACCEE011864879.1_pt1 | contig 12633 bp, 7 predicted proteins | sample 7449931 | NCBI WGS metagenome assembly JACCEE01 (sample SAMN15323457, study PRJNA562643) | freshwater metagenome | isolation source: river surface water | place: USA:Blue River Watershed | collected 2017-08-19 | reverse complement strand
TATATGGAGGAAAAGCAGAGCGTTACATCAATCCTGATCCTCAGGCGCGACAGTTGGAACTGTTTGAGGGTGTTGACCTATTACCCGGCGAAAAGGAAGCGGCTGCCAAGGCCGAGAAAGAGATAAGATCCGAGAAAGAGGCAAGAGCTAAGCGTATGGAGAAAGCAAAAAAGATTGCCGTCCGCAAATCGCTTCCTGAGAACTTGGAACGTAAGATTGAGCATATATATCCGGAAGGTTACAACCCGGAAGAATGGGATTTGCTAGATGAGAAGGAATCCCTCTACACAGAAGTTTTAATGAAAGAGCCCACTAAGTTCTATGTGCTTCGCACCTATCGCCATAAAGCTATCCGTAAGGCAGATCATATCATCGTTACAGCAGGCTGCCCAATTAAACCAATTGCAAAGAGTTATGCCTCATCATCCTTGCTTGCTGACCTCATGGTAGATAAGTATGTTGACCATATTCCCTTTTATCGGCAACATAAACAGTTTGAGCGTTTAGGCATAAAAATCCCGGAGCCTACTATCCTAGGGTGGTTCCAGCAAGTAAGCGACTTACTGATGCCCTTGCACTTCCGATTATGGGAGTTGATGAAGAAAACCAATTATTTACAGTGTGACGAAACCACACTCCCAGTTGTGCGGAATGATAAACACAAGACAGTAAAAGGATACATCTGGCTTGTGCGAGATCCTATGTCCGGACGACAGTATTTCTACTGGGACAAAGGTTCTAGAAGTGGAGAGGTAGTGCTAAAGCTCTTTAACGGATACCAGGGTGCTCTCCAAACCGATGGCTATGAGCGCTACGAATTATTGGATGGCAAGAAAGGAGTTATCCTCTTATCTTGCTGGGCACATGCACGAAGAAAATTCTCTGATGCAATTAAGAATGATAAGGAACGGGCCGAAAAAGCCTTAGAGCAAATCCAGTTACTATATGAGGTAGAGCGGCAGATTAAAGATCAGGCTCTTTCGTTTGAAGATACAGCTAAATTAAGAACACGTTTGGCTTACCCAATTCTGGTACGATTTGAAAAATGGTTGGTTGCAGAACACGCAAAAGTTATTAAAGGAAGTCCCATCGAAAAGGCGATTATGTACACCTACAAGCGCTTTAACAAATTATCACGCTACCATTTGGACGGTGCATATAATATAGATAATAATGGCATAGAAAATGCAGTGAGACCCGTAGCAGTGGGTAGGAAAAATTATTTATTCTGTCAGAATGATGATACCGCAGAAAGCACGGCTATCATTTATAGTTTCATGGGGTGTTGCAAAGCTGCCGGCGTAGACTTCCGCAAATGGATGATTTACTTCTTAGACCATGTGCATGATTACGATGAAGACTACACTATGGATATAGCCGACTTACTCCCCGATAAGTTGAAAATGAAAGGATTGCTTTGAAATCCACGAAATCCAAGAGAATTGCGAAATCATCAATATCCATTACATCATTGAAAACCTTGAGATAAAAATATGATATCCCAAGGTTTTATTTTGATTCACTATACGCAGTTAGCCGATGGCTTACCAATGAACGTACTTCCTTCTCCGTTACTGGCACCTTACGTAAAGTATTACTGATAGTCAAAACGGATGAAACAACAGCCATTCAGACCGTACCGTCGGGATGTATTCATTTGGTGTTTCACAGAGGAGGAAGTATGTACTTTTCTGATGGAGAGCAACAGCCGCAGTCTTTTATCAGAGGACAGCTTTCGGGTCCGGGAGTTCTTCAATCAAAAGGAGGAATAGACATGGTTGCCGTGATTTTCCATCCGCTGGGTTTCAATGTATTCTTTTCATTACCCTTGCAGCTTATTTACAATCAATATGCGGATGTTGATTCCATGGAGGATGCCGGACTAAAGTGAGACATTTCAACAGGGAATTTTCTAAATACATAGGCACAAGTCCTAAAGAATATTTGCGCATTGTTCGTTTTCAACGGCTATTGCATCTATTGCAAAACAATCCCGGCACAGAATTAACAGAACTAGCCTATGGTTGTGGGTTCTGCGATTCGTCTCATCTGGTGAAGGAGTTTAGAAGCCTCACCGGATGCACTCCTACTGAATATCTGCAATCAAGAAAGCCTCACTCCACTTTCTTCTCTAAAGGAAGCAAGCTCAATATTATTAAGTTACACAGATAACAATACAAAGTCCGATTTTTACAACTCAGATGGCATTAATCGCTTTACTTTTGCAGAAGTATGAATTAGTTAAAGTTGTTGAATCATAAAAAAGAAGACTATGGCAGCGTATATTTTTGAGGATGTTATCAAGGAAATTGAGCAAATGATTGAGAAGGAGGAACTATTCCTGAATGGGTTAGATGAAGAAACAATCTCTACCCGTTTGAATAGTCAGAATCGTTCCATGACTTCCATGCACATGCGACCGTTGTGATAGGGGCATTTCCAGAACCCCGCTTTGTCATCGGTGTGGTTTATGGTGCCATCGGCACGAAGGCTCCAAAACCATTCTCCGTTGACACGGTCAATCAGATGCGATTTGGTAAATTCCCAACAGGCAAGTGCTTTATCAAGTGAAGCTTCATCAGCAAAGTGCTGGTACAAATTAATATATCCTACCACGGTTTCAGCTTGCACCCACCAATGGCGGTCGGCATCAACATGCCCGTTAGTGAGATTGCGTTCGTAAATCATTCCTCCTTCGGGTGTGAATCCTTCGGTGGCAGCCTCAGCTATTTTCTGTACTAACGGCTCAACGTATTGCAATACGGCAGGGTCTTTCAGCTCCAATGCTGCCTCGTGAATCAACCACGATGCTTCAATGTCATGCCCGTAAGATACGATGGAGTATTTGCTGTTCCAGTCGTCATCAAAGAATAGCTCCAGGTGATGGGTTTCTTTATTGAGTATCTTATCTGTAAAAAGAAAAATAAGGTTACGCAACTGATTCTTCAAGCGTTCGTCTTTCCACACACGGTACAAATTGGTATAGGGTTCCAATATGTGCAGGTGTGTATTCATGGTCTTTCTTTCGTTGGCATCTTTTTCACTCAAACGCATATCGGCAATCTCGCCCCACTCACGAGTCAGGGCTTCACAATAACCGTTTTTTATCTTGTCAAAGCTATGAGTTTCTATGCTTTCAAAAAGATGAATGGCATAAGTAAGTGCCTCGGCATCTGCCGTGGCGCGGTAATATTCGCTCAACCCGTAAATGGCAAAGCCAATGGCGTAGATTTGCTTTTTTGTATCCAACGGGTCGCCCTGGTGGGTAAGCGACCAATAGATTCCTCCGTACGTTTTATCATAAAAAGAGTCTATCATATACCGTTTGGCGCGTGTGGCCATGTCTAGATATTCTTCTTTTTTCAGCAAACGGTAAGCGGCTGAGAAGGTCCACAACATACGGGCATGGAGTATTGCGCCTTTCTCAGCATCGGGGCGGCACACTTCTGTTCCGTCAATACGGCCGTAATAGCCACCGTAAGTGGTGTCGACCATTTTATTTATCCAGTACGGAAGTATGTTTGTGGTAAGTACTTCGGTTACTTCTGCCTTTAAGTGAGTTATCTTTGTATTCATTGTTGTTTTCTCTTTGCTTCGAGTTCTTCGGTTATGACTTTCATTTTCTTTTCACTGAGGGGATACATGCTAATAAATATAACTGATAACACGGTACCCACAGCCGGTAAGAAACTCAAGAACATTTTAATGCCGTGAATGGCTTCTTCGCTTTGTATTTCGTTGGCCCGGAATCCGAAATAAGCTAATAGCCAGCCGGTAAGTGCACTGCCTATGGCCCAACCGAACTTCTGACTCATGGAGGAGGAGGAAAAGATAAGGCCGGTGGCTCTATTGCCTGTTCTCAGTTCTGAATAATCAGCACAATCGGCATACATAGACCACAATAACGGGAAGATGCTGCCGGCACACACACTGATCAGTATCTGGAACACAAAGATCAACGCAATATCATCTTTATCAAACCAGTAGAAAATAATACTGAGAACGGTGGCAATGACCATGGCGCCCATGTAGGTCATCTTCTTTCCAATGCGATTGCTTAACGGAGCGGCCAGTATGACTCCAACAATGTTGGCCGCCTGCCCCACTGCCAAATACAATCCGCTCAACACAAACGACACGCCAAAAAGGGATACGGTTGCATAGTCGGCTTCAACAACAAAATATTTAAAGTAATACACAGTGGCTCCGTCACGAATGGAGTTGAACACCAGTGCTGCTACACCGGCGCCCAGCAGAATCCACCACGGCCCATTACCAAGCAGGTTTTTAAGGTCTTCTTTCAGTGGACTTTGTTTTTCTTTGATGGGCTTTACCCGTTCGCGTGTTAAGGCAAAGCAGAAGTAAAACAGCACGGCGCACATCACCGCAATCACGACTACTGCCAGCATCCATCCGCGCTGTTCGTGCACGGCGTCTGCTTCGCTGCCAGCAAAGAGATTAGCCATCGGCATAAAAAGCAACAGGGCTATGAAGCTACCGATGTAGGCAAAAGTCATTCGGTAGGTTGAAAGTGTGTTGCGCTCTTTCGGGTCGGGACTCATCACGCCCAGCAAAGATGCATAGGGAACATTGATAGCCGAGTAAACCATCATCATCAATGAGTAGGTGACGTAGGCATAAATCAGTTTTCCGGTGTCACTTAGTGCCGGTGTAGTAAAGGTCAGAATGCCGATAAGAGCAAAAGGCACAGCCAGATAGAGCAGATAAGGACGAAATTTTCCCCAGCGACTATGGGTTCTGTCAGCCACAACTCCTACAATGGGGTCGAAAGCCGAGTCCCAGACGCGGGTAATTAAAAACATAGTACCTACTACCGCAGCCGGTAAACCGAACACGTCTGTATAAAAAATCATTAAGTATGACCCGAAAAGTTTCCAAAACATAGACGAGGCCATATCACCAAAACCGTAACCAATTTTTTCTTTGAGTGATATTCGTTCCTTATCTGCTACTATCTTACTTGCTGTGTTTCCCATCTTATTCATTCATTATAATACAAATCTGCTATTTTTTCAGTGAAAACTGATTAAGTACGGCCAGATTTTTTTCAATCAATTTACTTAATGTAGCCACAGATGCCGAAGAGCTCAAACCATCTTCCGGCGTATGGAGACAATAATCAACTAATTTGTCGACAGTTGAGGTAGCTACGTGCATGCGTGTGTCTGAGGATGCATAGTAAATAAACACGGTTCCGTCTTCATCGGCAATCCAACCATTGGTGAAAAGAACGTTAGACACATCGCCGATACGTTCTTCTCCCTGAGGTGCCAAAAAGTAACCGGCAGGTGAAGCGATCAATCGGGCCGGGTCTTCCAAAGAGGTCATATACATGTAGAGCACATAACGTAAACCGGCTGCACAACCGCGTACGCCGTGCGCCAAATGCAACCATCCTTTAGGTGTTTTTATGGGGTGCGGACCTTCTCCATTCTTCACTTCCTTAATGGTGTGATAGTAACGCGGATCGATTATTTTTTCTTCCTTTACCACCGCATGGGTTATATCGTCAATCAATGCCCAGCCGATACCTCCACCGCTGCCAGCGTCAATAAATCCGTCTTGGGGACGGGTGTAAAGAGCATATTTCCCGTCAACAAATTCGGGGTGTAACACCACGTTGCGTTGCTGACTCTTGGTCTTTAAATCGGGCAAGCGCTCCCAGTGAAGAAGATCTTTGGTACGTGCAATAGCAGCTGTTGCTGTTGCCGACGACAAGTCGCCCGCCGGGGCATTATCATCGTGTCGTTCGGCACAAAACACTCCGTATACCCAGCCGTCTTCATGGGCTGTAAGCCGCATATCGTATATATTGGTAGCGGGAATCAGGTCCTCGGGCATTTGTACCGGATAGTCCCAGAATCGGAAGTTATCAATTCCGTTAGGACTCTCGGCTACGGCGAAAAATGATTTCCTGTCGGATCCTTCCACGCGTACCATCAGTAGATATTTACCATTCCACTTGATGGCTCCCGAATTCATCGTTGCATTCATCCCGATGCGTTCCATTAAGTACGGATTGGTTGTTTCGTTTAAGTCATATCGCCAGAATACGGGGGTGTGCTCTGCTGTGAGCACAGGGTTCTTGTAACGGGTTACCACACCGTTGTCTACCGCAAGAGGTTCGTTCTTCTGTGATAAAAAAGCTTCGTGGTCAGTCAGTAATTTCGCCACTTTATCTTTAAACAAGCTCATAATTAGGTTATTGATTTCGTTATTGAATTTCGTTAGTCATATAGCTTCTTTATGTCTCGGGCGAATAAGGTTTTGGAGTTCTGGTAGAACTTCACAAAATCGGGTGCCGAAACCTGTCCGGGGTACGGAGCGTAATAATGGTTATCTTTCTCACGGGCATTGCGCCACACCAACACGTATGAGATAGGGTATTGACTGATAACGGGCAACAATGTTTCTGTCCACCAAGTTGCATCGGGAATAGTCTCAAACCCTGTTTCGGTAATGGCAATAGGCTTGCCCAGTTTCTTACCGACTTCAGTCAGGATGGTCAGTGATTTGTTTAATTGATCGATGTATTTCTGACGGTCGAATTGATACGTGTCGAAACCCACCAAGTCAATGATGTCATTACCCGGATACCGTTCCAAATATTCTTCTACTGTTTGTGGTTCCGTTCCGGGAGAGTATGCATAAAGCAGGTTATTTACTCCCTTTTCCTGCATACGGTCATAAGTCATCTTCCACAAGGCTTTGTACTGGGTAGCCGTGCAAAGATTCTGTCCCCACCAAAACCAACTGCCGCTGTGCTCATGCCAGGGGCGGAAAAGTACAGGAACTTTCACACCTTTGTCGGTAGTAAGCGAATTCATAAAGTCGGCCACTTTATCCAGCCAACCCAAAAACTTCTGATGATTAGCGCCACCGGATAACACAGAGGCCACAACAGTTGTATCACTCACATCCCAAGAGTCCTTACCTGTAAGAGGGTTATCGACATGCCAACTCAATGAAACCATACCACCCCGTGCGTATTGGGCCAGAATTTCTCGCCTAATCTTATCAAAAGGTACTTTATCCAGGTTTTTATCGCCTCCCAATTCTATTCTTCCCAAATCAAAAGACATCACGGCCGGATAATCTCCACATACGCTTTTCACGTCGCTTCTGTCAGCATCACCTTCCCAACCAATGCCGTAAACCGGATCATCGTGGTGACCAAACATAAAACCTTTTTGATGAATAGTCTGTAGATTCGTAAGTAGGTTTTTTGTCTCAACTGTTCGTTCCGATGATTGCATTTTCATTGTACCTTTCTGTCCAAACAGGTTGCAAGAAGATAGCCCCGCAGCAATTAGCATGCTTGCGGTTATAAACTTAATATGTCTCATAAGGCGACTTATTTAAGGATGAATGTTTCTTTTAATAATGATTCGTCGGCAGAGGAAGCACCCGCCATCACCACAAATTCTCCCGGTTCAACTATCCATTTCATCTTTTTATCATAAAATGCCAGTTTATCGGGCGTGATGGTAAAGGTGACGACTTTACTTTCTCCGGCTTTCAGTGCTACCCGCGCAAAATCTTTCAGTTCTTTGACCGGACGAGTTACAGAACTGTATTTGTCTCGTATATACAGTTGTACTATTTCAACTCCATCACGCTGACCGGTATTGGTCACTTTCACACTCACTTCAACGTTTTGGTTTTGCGACACCTCTTTGGCAGAGAGTTTTAAATCATCGTATTTGTAAGTGGTATATGAAAGCCCATAACCAAACGGCCACAAAGGAGTGCTGGGTTTAACGGCATACGGGTGAAAGTATTGCGACGGTTTATGATTGTAAATCATCTGCAATTGGCCAACGCTCCGTGGGATAGTGATTGCCAACTTAGCCGATGGATTTACTTTTCCATATAGTATTTCGGCCACTGCCTGACCGGCATACATGCCCGGTGCCCAAGTTTCTACGATGGCCGGAAGATGTTCAGCAGCCCATTCCACACCCAACGGGCGACCGTTGACTAGAATAAGAATTGTAGGCTTTCCCGAAGCAGCAACTTTACGGATCAATTCATTTTGAAGCCCCACAAGATCAAGATCCGAACGATCGGTATCTTCACCGTCGGTACGATCCGTCCAGCGAAAACGCATCATGTATTCTCCGGCAACAACAATATTTAGATCGGCCTCCTTGGCACGTTTCTCAGCCTCAGCCACCTTGGCAGGATCCATATTACGAGGATCCCAACCTTGATCTACAAAATCAAATGCCGTACCCGGTGCCACCTGACGAAGACCTTCCAGTATGGTGGTAACATTTTCTTCTTTCTGCACCGCACTCCAATCGCCCAACACATTCATGTCATTGGCGTTGATGCCTGTAACCAATACTTTTTTATATTTTGAAGCGTCTAAAGGAAGTACACCTTCATTTTTAAGTAATACGATACCGTTTCGGGCTGCTTCCAAAGCTGTTTCACGATGTTCTTTGGATAAACGCACTTTCATGCTTTTAGAAGTATCGGCAAAAGGTTGTTCAAACAGTCCTAAACGGAATTTGATGTCCAATATCCTACGCACCGACTCGTCGATACGTGATTCGGGAATACGTCCTTCTTTGACTAGTTCAACGACCATCTCATTCCAGTGAATGCCATGCATGTGCATATCCATGCCAGCCATAATGGATTGATAAAAAGCCTCTTTGATGTTTTCCGCTGTGGCATGTAAGTCATGAATGTGTTCAATATCCATCCAGTCGCTCACCACAAAACCAGGGAACTTCCATTCACCACGAAGCACATCCTGCATCAACCATTCATTGCTGTGACACGGAATGCCGTTGAGCTCATTGTGCGCAGTCATCAATGACATGGCACCGGCTTCTACTCCTGCTTTGAATGGTGGAAAAAACACCTCGCGCAAGGTGCGTTCCGACAGATCTGTCGGTGATCCGTTTGTTCCATTGATAGGTTCACTACCACCAACAAAATGCTTGATGCATGCCAAAACATCTTCTTTGCCGTTTAAACTTCCTTGATATCCTTTTACAGATTCAACGCCCATCAAAGTTACCAGATAAGGGTCTTCACCATAGGTTTCACCAACTCTTCCCCAGCGGGCATCGCGTGCTACCTCTACATTGGGATTAAACGTCCAGTGCATATTCATGGCCCGCATTTCCTTTGCAGTTTGCCGGGCTATTTTGTAAGCCATGGCTGTATCAAAGGAACAAGCCAGATTTATATTGGTCGGATAAACCGTGTTATCGGGAGCATTTGCATTGCCGTGAATGGCATCGATACCAAAAATAATAGGAATTTGCAGGCGGCTTTTCATTGCCAGTGACTGCAAATGGTTGGCTTCTTCAATGGTAAGCACATGCAGGAAAGAACCGATGAGTCCTTGTGCTGTCCATCGTTCTACATCCTTATCGGTCACTCCCGGATAAAATGCATTTGCGGTATTGTTTTTCAATTCATCCGCAGTCATCACAGCGCTATTTGCCTTGATGTGTTCAATGCCGACAAATTGATTCATCTGCCCCACTTTTTCTTCCAAAGTCATCCGACTCAGCAAGTCTTCCACACGATCTTTCACCGGAACTGAAGGATCTTTATACATCTCCTTTTTTTCGGCGGATCCACTTCCCACCGTTGCCGCAATTGCCATTGTCATTAAAAAGTTTTTCATGGTTTATATCAGTTTCAATGTAACGCATCATTCTATTCGACAAAAGTACGAGTGTGCGAGGAATCAAACAAATACAATTTTATCCAATGATAATATTATCTCAAATCTGGCATCTCGTCTCGTGAAAGCACGGCTTCGGTGTTGAGAGCATCGTTTTACTTACGCCCTTCAACTTGCACCCTTTTATTAGAAACGATTTCACGTTCTAACTTCCTTGGTTCTATCTTGACAGGGCTATTAGTAAATTCTGGTACGTTATAAGAATACAATAACTTATCATAATAATTCATAGGATTTTTCTGAGGCAGTAAAAAAGGCTTGCTAACTTTACCTTCCTTATTAATACATGCTAAATAAAGACGAGTATATAAACCATCTTCTCTGCGACTGCTAAAAACGAACCAATGCGAATTACTACTCCAATTGTGAAAACTCTCAGTATTATCACTATTAACTTCATGAATAGTACGTAAACTACCATCTTGCAAGTTTAGCAGCCATAAATCTGCTTCTTTGTGCCAAATGGAGAAGTTGCCATAATCAGATAAAGTAAACATGATGTATTTGCCGTCATAAGATGGTCTAGGAAAGGAAATACTTTTTTTCATTTTCTCGGCATCAATCAATGTGTCAATCCGGTTTCCAAACGTTCCCTTTTCTTTATCAAAATCAATACTGCATAAGCTATAACGTATTTCCTTATATTTTTCTGGAATTGGCATTTGTTTTGCCGCACAGAAATATAATTTATTACCGTCTGGTGAGAAAACAGGAAAAGTTTCAAAAACTTCTTTTTTCTTCAATAACGGAGAAAGCAATACTTGATGAGTGGAAGGGTGATATACCAAAACATCTGATTCTAAATCAAGTACTTCCACACGTTCGTCTTTAACCGCATGAAACGACTGACGCGTATTATTAACTGAATATGCTATGTATTTACCACTTGGATGCCAGTATGGATAAACGCATGCTGAAAGAGTAGAGTCTGTTTTGGTATTTAAAAGCTCACGCTCCCCCTCTATTTGCATCAAAGTTGCCCCATGAGCGCCACGAATATGAAGACTCATCTGATTAGAGTTCGTTTTGTTAAAAGAGTGACAATTAACACACATGCCAGGAACCATTGTGTTTTCGACCAAAGCGCGTTCGTTGAAAGTAGAAAGATCACGTTCGTAAATACCCATCTTACTATACACTTCATATCCAGGCGCAATTCTACGATACACTAATCCGTAATCAATTGGGTATGAGCTTACATACATTGAAAAAGATCGGTATTGTATCCATTTATTCTTTTTTTGCACACTAAGAGTGAATACAATACTGTCTCCCACATTATCTTGCAACAATTTTTTCCATTCGCTATCAGGAAAGGATATCTTATCATCATTAAGATGTATTTTCCCAGATTTTGATCCAACCACCTTAACATCCAGACATTCATAATCACCCAGATAATTAAAGTTCATAGGCGCAATACCAACAGGTACGGTCACTCCAATATAATCAGGATATATAGCAGGCAATTCGTTGATCTTCTCTGGTGAAGTAACCGGATTATTACAAGCCATTAAATACAATCCAATCCATATAAAAGTAATTATTTTCTTCATATACATTATTTTTTCTTAAACAATAAATAATACCAGAATGTATCACCATACTGCGTGTGCAAAATGGGCTGACTGTTTTGTTGAGACATATAAATTCTAGCAAAATCAGTAACCTCGTGTGCAACATCAGGTGAAATGCTCCAAGGCATTCCATCAAAATTCCGATGTGTCTGAGTCCACACATAGACTAATGCTTCCTGATAACTACGAGGAATATGATCATAGCCTGCATACTTCCCCAGAGGATAGTATTTCATAAAACGTTCCAAATCACGTTCTTGCAAAACATAAGCTAGCATATATTCAAATGCCATTCGGTTTTGATAATTATGTTGGTACAATAGCCCTAGCATCATATCTATTTCACGATCACTAAATAAAAAGTCATCAGCATATCTAAGTTTCCTGAGCCACCCCCATTCTTTATGATTACTGATTTTTTTCTCATTATACAAGTAAGTCATGGCTTCTTCTGCCCAATCTTTATAGAATACTGTTTTACGAAGGATGCTTATATATTTTGCCGCTACTTCGTATTGACCATTTATCAGATTTGTTTCAGCTAATCGTTTAAAGCATCTGCCACTTTTATTATAATTAGGAATGGCCTCCATCGCTTCAAAGGTAAAACGCTGAGCAGTATTGATCATTCCCAAATAATAAAAAACTTCGCTCGTTGGAAGAGGAGATATAAAGTCTCTCTGAAAATGCGGTAACAAACCCTCTGTTCCATTTTGATAGAATTGAAACATACGATCACCTAATTGCCCTGTCTTTCCTAAAGCCAGATTTAAGCAAGTCACTCCGAATGGCGAAGTCGGAGATTTAGCCTCTGCCTTTTCTATTATTTTTTGCCATTCTTTATTGCGCACCAACCAATCATACTCCATAGCTTCTTCCTTGTTCATGTCGGCACCTGATGAGAGTAACACATATCCACTCATTATCAAAACCAAGCTTTGAAGGATTATAGCAAAATGTACATTCTTCTTAGGAGGAGACAAAGAGGAAATCAAAAACGGAAAGAATAAGAAAAGCGCTTCTACGATGAATACCGTTAATGGTATATAAGAAGGAAAACGGTAGAAATTAATTCCTCCCATTAACCTGAATATAGGATATTGAAGCCATAAGCCAGAGATTAAAGGACATGCTAATCCCATCAATATTAGTGCAGCAATACTTCCCCCAATAGCCAATTTCTTGTTATTTTGGTACAACAGTTTTGCTTCACAAATGATTGCCCAACCTATAAATAGAAAATGTGCTGCACCAGCAAACCAATAGAGTAATGGAGCAAAGAGAACAACACTTAACACACGTCTCCATTGACTGTTTAAACTA
>JACCEE010979490.1_pt1 | contig 12635 bp, 10 predicted proteins | sample 7449931 | NCBI WGS metagenome assembly JACCEE01 (sample SAMN15323457, study PRJNA562643) | freshwater metagenome | isolation source: river surface water | place: USA:Blue River Watershed | collected 2017-08-19 | reverse complement strand
TGCGCTTTTTCTTCCCTGGGGACGTGGGAGTGGCCAACTGGTGGCAAATTCTGTCTTTGCCCCTCAAACCCCTGGGATTAATTTTTGTCTTGATCCTCCCAGCGGCTACTGGGTTCAAATTCGCCAAAGACAAAGATGCCAAATTAGTGATTTTAAAATTAAATGTGGGTGCAGTAGATTTACTGCGGGTGGCGCTAGTAATTTTGCTGGTAACAGCTAACCCTTGGATATCGCAGCAATTGGAACGCAATTTGATTCGGGCTAATTTATCAGTACAGCAAACTTGTCCGGTGATCGCCAATGTGCCGCCGGTAGATGCGATCGTCCTGGAGACGGAAACCCTCACCCGTTCTGGTCAACCATACCGACCAGAGCGGCAAATCGAGCGCAGCCGCGATCGCATCCTCGCCGCCGTCCGGGAATACAACCGCCAGGTCAGCTTGGGCAATTCTCCGCTCATAGTAGTATTTGACCGCCGGGAGTCAGTTGACCCCCGCACCACTGAAGGCAGACTCCTCCGGGAGGAATTAGTGCGCGGTGGTATCCCCGCTGATAATATTGAAATTCGCTATGAAGTGGGCACCGTGCGCCAAAGCGCTGAAGCCGTGCAAAATGTCTTCCAAAGACGGGGCATCACCAACCGCCGGGTGCTAGTGGTTGCTAATGATATCGACAGTCCCCGCGCCAAATTAGCCTTTGAAAAATTCCAATTTGCCGCTACTCCCAGCGGCCCCAATTTAAACGCCAAACTTTGCCAAAACCAAACACAAGAACCTATAGAAATTACAGACATTTTGCCTAATGCTGAAGCTATGCAGCGCACCACCAACGTCATCGATGAATTTTTCACCATTACTTATTACTTAATGCGCGATTGGGTGTGACAAACTGTGATGCTTGTGATTAGGTTTTTTGTCATTTGTCCTTGGGTAGGGATTCTTTTGTCCTTGGTCATTTGTCCAAGAGTCTTTTGTCCTTTGTCCTTTGTCCTTTGACAAGGGACAAGCTGCCTTGGGACAAGCTGCCTTGGGACAAGTGACAAATGACCAATGACCAATGACAATAGAGATGGTGATAATCAATTCAGGACAATTATATGGCGCGCTCGAGACTAGACAGGCTGATAGGCTACTTGCGTCCCCACTGGCAAGCGGAACTGCTGGGGATAGGGGCGTTGTTAATCGTCAACGCCTTGGGGGTGTATATTCCCCTGGTGATTCGGGATGCGATCGAGCAGTTACAAGTAGCTCTGACCTTCGAGCGGGTGATGCGCTATGTGATCCTGATTTTGGTGCTGACTACCATCATGTGGGGGATTAGAGTAACCTCGCGGATCCTGCTGTTTGGGGTGGGTCGAGTAGTGGAATTCGACTTAAAACAGCGGATTTTTGAGCATTTGCTGACTTTAGAACCATCTTATTTTGCCCAGAATACAGCAGGAGATTTAATCAACCGCGCCACCTCTGATGTGGATAATATCCGCCGGTTGCTGGGGTTTGCGATTTTGAGTTTAGTCAATACGGTATTTGCCTATGCTTTGACCCTCCCCGTGATGCTGGCGATCAACCTGCGGTTGAGCTTGCTCGCAATTGCCGTTTATCCCTTCATGCTGATGTTGGTGCAGCTATTCAGCGACAAGCTGCGCGCCCAACAGCTAGCAGTGCAGGAAGAGCTATCTAGTTTGAGCGAATTAATTCAAGAGGATATCAGCGGCATTTCTTTGATTAAAATTTACGCCCAGGAGGCCAACGAGCGCCGCGCTTTTGGGGACAGAAATCAGCTTCTATTGGGGGCAAATTTAAGTTTGGCTAAAACCCGGACTCTGCTGTTCCCCATCTTGGCCGGTTTGGCGAGTGTGGGGTTACTGGTCCTGCTGGGGTTTGGGGGACAAGCGATCGCCTCGGGTGCCATCAGCGTCGGTGATTTTGTCGCCCTCATCCTTTATGTAGAACGTTTGGTATTTCCCACCGCTTTGCTGGGGTTCACCATCACCACCTACCAGCGGGGGGAAGTGAGTATCGATCGGGTAGAAGCGATTTTCCAAGTCAGCCCCAAAATCGCTGACGCCCCTGATGCCATCACATTAGCACCAGAAATGATTGTGGGTCGCATCGAAGCCCGTCACTTGAGTTTTACATTCCCCGAAGCCAAAACCCCCGCCCTTGCCGATATCAGCTTTGAAATTTCCCCGGGAGAAACCGTCGCCATCGTCGGGCCGATCGGCTCTGGCAAATCCACCCTCGCCAATGCCTTACCCCGACTCCTGGATATCGCCCCAGGGCAACTATTCTTAGACAGTTGCGATATCACCCAAATCCATTTACATAGCCTGCGCGGAGCGATCGCCTACGTTCCCCAAGAGAGTTTTCTGTTTAGCAGCACCATTGAAAACAATATCCGCTATGGCAACCCCCTCGCCACAGAAATTGAAGTGATCAACGCCGCCAAACAAGCCCAAATTCACCCCGAAATTCTCAATTTCCCCCAGCAGTATCAAACCCTAGTGGGGGAGCGGGGGATCACCCTCTCTGGGGGTCAAAGGCAGCGCACCGCCTTAGCCAGAGCCTTACTCATCGAGGCTCCCGTGTTGATTCTCGATGATGCCTTATCCAGCGTGGATAACCAGACTGCCACGAATATCCTACAAAACCTCTCCTCTGGCAGAGGGCGCAAAACCGTGATTTTCATCTCTCACCAGATGTCCGCCGCCGCCACCAGCGATCGGATTTTCGTTATGGATGGGGGTAAAATCCTGCAAACCGGCACTCACAGCGAACTGATGCAAATCCCCGGACTCTACCGGCACCTCTGGGAGCAGCAACAGCTAGAAGAAATGCTGCGCTAACTAGAAACTGGGTTTCTAAGTGGATCGGGTTCTGTAGGGTGGGCAGTGCCAACTACAGAACACTGGTTATTAAAAGAATTCTGATTCAGGCACTGCCCACCCTACGGAGTATCGTCTCCCACGACAATTATGGGTGAGAAACCCGGTTTCTGGTCTGATGGGCATGACTTCCTGATAAATTGAAAACATCCCTTATTGCTGTTGGAGTGTGGCGTGTCTCCGTTACCCAGTTTACCCAGTTTAGTGACGATCGCGGCTCTGTTACTCTACTTCGTTTTGATTCTCAACGTGGGGCGGGCGCGAGTCAAATACCAGATTATGCCGCCGCAAGTTTCGGGAAACCCTGATTTTGAGCGCGTGTTGCGGGTACAGCAAAACACCTTGGAACACATCATTATTTTTTTGCCCGCCCTGTGGTTATTTTCCTACTTCGTCAGCCCCCTTTGGGCCTCAGTTCTGGGGGCGGCGTGGATTGTGGGACGGGCTTTGTACGCTATTGGCTATTACCAAGCTCCCGAAAAGCGCTTCCCCGGTTTTGGTCTATCGATGTTAGCCACCTTGGCCCTGTTGCTGGGTGGGCTAGTAGGAGTAATATTACCAATGGTTAAAACCTGGTTTTAGTTTTCGCCTCTTTGCCTGCACCCCCTCACCCCTACCCCACACCGGCGGGAGGGAGAGGGGGGGAAGCATCCCAGGAATAGGTGCTTGGTTTGCCACGATATCTGTCTGCCGGGATGCTTCACCCTTACTAGAAACCGGGTTTCTAGAACGAGAGATATCGTCTCCGATGACAATTATGGGCGATCAACCCGGTTTCTGGTCTCGGCATTACCCAAAATACAGAATCCCCAAAGCGGTTCTAGCCGGAAAACCGCGATATCGGTCAAGGATTTATGACAAAATTGGGAGGCTGAAGTTTGGTAATCAAGAGAGAATACAATGGCTGACCCCATCACTGCTGCCGTGAGCGATCGCATCTGCAAGCACATGAATGAAGACCACGCCGATGCCGTCCTGATTTACGCCCACGTCTTCGGTAAAGTCCCAGAAGCCACCGCCGCCGAAATGGTGGCGATCGACCCCGAAGGTATGGATCTCAACGCCACCATCAGCCAGAGCGCCGTAAAAGTGCGCATCCCCTTTGACCATACCCTGCAAGATTCAGAAGATGCTCACCAAACCCTCATTTCTATGATTAAACAAGCCCGATCGACCAGCAAATAGTCCCGCTTTTAGCCCCAGTAATTAGTAACAGGTCAGAGGCCATCGATAGGTAACAAAAGTTACCATCAATTTCCGTCTCTGACCGCTAGCATGAATATGGATAATCCTAGAGGGCGAAACCATGAACGATTTAGACCGGTGCTATCAAGTATTAGAACTCCATCCCGGAGCCTCCCTATCGGAAGTTAACGAAGCCTACAGAGATTTAGCTTTTATTTGGCATCCCGATCGCATCCCCAAAGACAACCAGCGTCTCCTGCAAAAAGCCCAACAAAAACTCCAAGAAATCAATCAAGCCCGGGAACAATTACGCTCAATCAAAACCCAAACCCACCGCAGAAGCCCCGAACCCGCACAACCAGCACCCAAACCATCCCCTCCCAAGGATACCAACCGGTATGACTGGCACTCGCCAAATCACTACCACTACAAGCACAACGGCGGCTCGCACCACCAATATACATCAACCAAACAACATCAAGCCAAAAAATCTCCCCCTGACCTCAGCGGCGCCGACTTCCGAGGCGCTGACCTGGAAGAAAAAGACTTTTCCGGGAGAAATCTCACCAGTGCAGACCTCACTCAAGCCAATTTAAAAGACGCTTTCCTGCACAAAGTCAACCTCACCAACGCCAAACTTTATCAAGCCAATCTCTTTCGCGCCAACCTCCTCCAAGCCTGCTTGGTAAAAGCCGATTTGCGCGAAACCAATTTAATTGGCGCCGACCTTAGCGGCGCCGACCTCAGCGGTGCTGATCTCCGAGGTGCAAAAATCGGCTCTGGAGACCGCATTTTTGTCAAATTCACCGGGGCGATATTAACCGGAGCAATTATGCCTGATGGCACTGTCCATCCTTAGCCCCTTAACCAAAGCATTGGGGAGCATTTCTCCCCAATTATCCCTAGCTATGGGAGCATCTTACCGGTGTTACGGGGCGCTGACCACGCCAATCGTTTGGGGAATCGTGCGCTCAGAAGGGATATAGGTTTGGCCCTGACAAATCAACTGGGTGGAACCACCCCCATCGAGCATCATCACTTCCCCAGCACCGAAATATCGGAGAACTTCCGCCGCCTGGGGTTGGGTGGCTTGAGCCGAAGTAAAAATCAGTACAGTTTCCCGGATCCCGTCGCCGTCGCGATCTTTGACGCCGACAAAGGTGCGCCCTGTGATGGTCTCCACTTGTTTATCGGCATCCTGTTTTAAACCGACAATCACCTCATCGGCTTTGGAAGAGTAAAAAGAGGTGGGGTCAAAATCTTTGATGATGGCTTGATCTGGCCACAGTTCTAGCATCATTTTTTCTGTGGGATACTCCCCATCCCCAGCATAACCATCGGTGAGGATGGTTCCTTTCACTTTCACCGGAAACGCTAAAGCCGTGGCGGTGGCTGAAGCTTGATCGTTGCGGAAAAACTGCCCATTAGCTAGGCAAAAACCTTGGGGATTAGCACCGGAAAACTCCGCCCAAGCCTCGTTGAGAGTTTGGCGGGTTAACACCGGGTCGTTGCCTCCATAAGCACCTTTGCCGCTCCCTGGATCGGTGACATAGCCATTGTGCAACTGAATTGCGGCTCCTTTGCTCAAATCAACCACTTGCACGTAATTCCCATCTTTGTGGTAAAGCTCCGTGCCTTTCGAGGCGGCAACTACTTCAAAATCAGAACTTAAATCGTCCGGTTCTGGCGTCATTTCCGCTGCTGGAGTAGGGAGCAGTTGCTGTCGTAAATACGCGCATCCTGGAGTTGCCCCTACCACTAATACTACTAAGGGGAGCCAATTTTTTTCCCTCATACTTTTTCCTCTTTAATCGGCATTAGCCTCACCCATAATCAATTTTGACTCTGTGGGGGTATTCTCTGCAGAACCCACAGAGCTAGGGATAATATCAAAGATATGAGTGCCACCACAACTACCCCCACGATTACCCCCACGATCGGCGCTGCCATCATATCCTCTCCTCCCAGTCTATATCACCCTTGGCTTGGCCGTTCCTAGCCACAGACTAGGACGTTGTATGAGCATTTACTTTGCTAGGCTTTCAAATTAGCGGTCAGCCAAAATCAGCATATTAGGGGCTGGCTACTGTAATCTGAACTTGTTAAGCCCGGTCAAATGCCAAGCCTATTGTACCATGAGGTGACACTTGGTGAGCCGATCGACCTACACACCCCAACCAAAACCACCAATCCTGCCCCCAACACCCCGCCACTAGCACCCCCACCACGCCAGAAACCTGGAGAAAACAATATTTCCTAGGAGTCATCAAAATTTACTTTTTGTTCCCCAGTTTCTACCCCCAGTCAACTCCAGAGTATGCGGGGAATGATTCTGGCCAATCAGCCGCCAAAACCTATAATTTAGTTAGGATTCTTTCCTCACCATTCTAATGCTTCCTCTTCACCCCATCTTGATGCTGGGGCTTAGGGACAGGATAGATTATCCCCTCACCAAGAGCTAGCCTTTTTTCTCCGTCAATTTCCGGGATATCAATTTATTTTATTTAGATTTTTTTAAGAATTTAGCTCAGGCAAAACTAAATTAATCGGTTATCAATGAAGTAAGACAAAATGTGGCGAAAACTTGGCCAAGCCAAGTTCTCGCCGTCCTGGTGCAGATCACAAATTCTACTAGAAAACTATGTCTGAGCCATTAGAATTTAACAAAAGTCAAAAATCATCCCCAAAAACCACCCCTTTTCACAAAGCCGGAAGAGGGGCAATGGCTGGCGTCAATCTGGCGATGGCTGCAGTAGGGGGTAATCTCGCCGTTGCCTCCGGTGTCACCATGACCTTGATTTTCGGGATGGTATTGGTTTTGTGCTTAGCCGTCACTTTAATTATCGATAGTGCCAATCCGGCTCAAGGGCTCGTCATTGCCTTGGGTGTTACCCTGCTTTTCAATACCGCTGCCTTTTTCATCTCCCCCTGGATTATGGATTTAACCCAGCAGTGGCTTTATCACACCCGCTGGGTAGATATGACGGAATTGGAAAGCAAAAGCCCAGAAACGGCAGCAGTTATCGCCCGGGTTTGCGCTGAAAAACAGTTTCAGCCACCCCGTTTGGGCATCATCGATGACCAAAACCCTACTGCTTTTACCTATGGCTCTCTTCCCAACACTGCCCGCCTGGTGGTGAGTGAAGGTTTATTTACTTATCTGGATGATGATGAAATTGCCTCGGTTTATGCTCACGAACTGGGCCATATCGTCCATTGGGATTTCGCAGTGATGACAGTGGCATCGACTTTGGTGCAAATTACTTATCTGATTTACACTTTCGCCCGTCGTCTGGGTCGATCGGGCGGCGAAAAAGCCCAAGATGCTGCCCAGACAGTGGCTCTAGTGGCGTACATTTTTTACATTATCGGCACTTACCTGCTACTCTACCTGTCGCGGACGCGGGAATATTTTGCCGACCATTTCGCCGCTGAAACTACTGGCAACCCCAATGCTCTCTCCCGGGCTTTAGTGAAAATTGCTTATGGGTTGGTGGAAGAAGGGAAGCGATCGAAAGAACCTTCGGTGGTCATGGAAGGCACCCGGGCTTTAGGCATTTATGACCATAAAGCCGCCACCTCTACCGGTACAGCCTACCGCATCGCCGCTGCACCCGAGCAAATTGGCCGGGTATTTTCGTGGGATTTATTCAACCCTTGGGGTTGGTGGATGGAATTGAATTCTACTCACCCCCTCACGGGTAAGCGCATCCGGGCTCTGAGCAATTATGCCGAACAATTGGGCCTAGATGTGGAATTTGATATGGCCCGCACGGTACGGGAAGGCAACCAACTAAATAAGGGCAAACTGTATGGTAATTTTATCCTGGATTTAGGCTTGTACAGCGCTCCGAGTATCGGCTTTTTTGCTGGTTTGGTGATGGGACTGTTCTGGAGTGCAGCGGGTTCGTCTCTGGGATTTATTGCCGTTCCCTTAATTGGTTTGGGTATTGGTATCCTCATCAAAACTTTGGTTTCTTATCCCAACTATGGCAACGCTCCGGCTACGGATATCCTTACTTTGATGTCCGACCCCTACGCCAGTCCCTTGCGGGGTAAACCGGCTCAGTTACAAGGAGATTTGATTGGGCGTGGTGATGCTGGTTATGCTTTTGGTTCTGACCTGCAAATGCAAGACAAAACCGGGTTAATGTTTCTCCATTACTGCTCTCGCTTCGGCCCGATCGGTAATTTCCTGTTCGGCATGAAAAAGGCGAAAAGTCTAATTGGGATGCAGGTGCATACTGTGGGTTGGTTCCGTCGGGGAGTTGCTCCTTGGATGGACTTAATTGAGTTGCGTAGTGACAGTGGCACGGTGGTTAATAGTTATCACCGCTTCTGGTCGTTCTTAGTCTCAGGTGGCTTAATGTTATTGGGCGTCTTCCTGCTCCTGCGTTAATCCCAATTATTGCTGTCTGTGATTAGGTTATATTACCATTAGGGGGGCAATGCCCCCCTCCAATTGCTTAAATGAGGCAAATTTGTCAAATTGCCCCTAACTAAGGTGACAAAAGAGTGATAAGATGCACAAAGGAGGTATAGGAGAAAAGCTGAATGGAGCCAACCACTGCGGAAGATTGGAGCGCAGTCGCTAACGAACGAGCCGCCGACGCTGAAGCCATAGAGAAATCCAGACCCACTTCTGTGGGTTCTGTTTATCTGGTAGGTTATGCCGTAGAGTGTAGTCTGAAAGCCTTGTTGCAAAAGCGTGGCATCCCCAACCCCACTTTTGGAGCGCAAGGCCATAATTTGCATGAATTATGGAGAGTTTCTGGATTGCAGTTTTCTGATTTAAAAGATGCCGCAGGGAACCAAACCTTCTTTCTGAAAGATTGGAATACATCTTTGCGCTATGAAGCTAATTTATCTAAAATTAAAGATATCAGCCAAGGTATCACCATTAAAGAGTTGATGGCAGGAGCAAAGCAATTAAATGGATTTATCCAAACCCAAATTCGTCGCAGCAAACCCAGGAGTCGTCAATGAATCATCAGGAAATAAAAGAACGCATCCAGCTTAACCTAGAGAATGCTAACTTGGCAATTCAGGAATTGCGGGTACAACCGGCTCCTTTTTCTGGGTGGCGAATTGCCGTTGTGGCTGCAGGATTTGCGGGAAAATCCCATGAGGAACGCAAGCAAATCGCCTTGCAAGGACTAGAGGCAATAGAAATTGAGTGGCTAGATTTGTTAACACCGGAGGAACGAGAATGGGCGGGGGTTTTGCCGATTGACTCTACTTTAGAAGACTTGCCCCTATGGCCGGAAGCATTAGCACGCAGCAAAAACCCTGAAAGTATCGAACCATCAGATATTGTCTTTCCTTCTGATTTAGATGAGGACTTAGAACTGCCGATCGTGGCTACTTTCTATTCTTTGAGGGGAGGGGTTGGTCGCTCCACTGCCTTGGCTTATACCGCCAGAATTCTTGCCAGTCATAATCGCACCGTCCTATGTGTGGATATGGATTTAGAAGCGCCGGGACTAGCAGCGCTGTTTGGCAAGGAAGGGGAGATAAAAGCGGGACAAGGATTGTTATCGATTCTGCTAGAATTAGACCAAGGCAATCGCCCGGATATTGCTAAGCATATTTTGCGCCTCGCCGACGCTGAGGAAATTTATGGTCTTCCCGCTGGGATTCCTGATGCTAATTACGCCCGGGAGCTGAACTTTATCGATCCGGGAGCTTGGTATCGTGAGGAAAGAAATCCTTTGCGGGAGTTGATGAATATGCTGGGCTCGGAGTTGCCGTTTAAGCCAGATGTGATTTTGCTGGACGCCCGCACGGGGATTACACCTTTAAACGCGCCGCTACTATTTGATTTGGCGGATATCGCGATCGTCACTTTCTTTCCCCACCCCCAAACTTTGACTGGCACTGGCGCTCTGGTTCGGGCTTTGCTCGCGGCTCGTACTAGAAGAGATTTGCCCCAAAAACTGACGCCAGAGCCTCGGTTTCTGATTTCGCCGATTCCCGCGAGTAAAGCTCCTGAAGTTGTGGAACGCTACCAGCATCGATCGCTTCAATGGATTAGCGACTGGCTGGCGGTACTGGAGCGAGATAAGCCGGAAGCAGCTAAAATTATTCCTTCGGAAATTGCCCATTTTGTGCCTTACCGGGAATCGATCGCGACCTCTGATAGAATTCTGAACGATCGGGATGTGTGGCAGGACTTTGAACCCGTTGCTGAATGGTTAGAAAGGTTCCTCCCTGCACCCAGCGAACAGCGCTTTTCCGTTCCTATGTCCGATGCCAAGAGTCAAATCCTCGCCGAACTGGAATTCTCCGGTGGAACTGCTGAGCATCAAGCTAATTTTCTAGAAACGTTTGTGGATGCAGGGGTGATTAACCAAGCTCTTACTCCTCAAATACCTTTGGTTTTGGGTCGCAAGGGAACTGGAAAAACTGCGATATTTCGCCGCTTGATGGAAGACGAGAAGCAAAACTCTGTGGTGGTTTTGTCTCCGGCTCCCCTCACAAACAATCGGCTTTGGGTGATGAATCCAGACAGCTTTAAAGCGATTGAAGAAACCTTAAGAGATACGGGAACCAGTTGGCGGGAGTTCTGGACGGTGCAAACTTGTCTCGCCCGTCATCTATCCCGGCCAGAAAACCGTCCGCAACCTGATGATGCTGTGGCTGAGTTATTGGCAGATGAACCGGATTCAGAACTAAACGTATTACGCCTAGTGCAGCGGTTGCTCGGTGTCCGCGAGATTGGACTGTTAGCCAGAGATTGGTTAACACGCATCGACCAAATTTCCCAGCCTCCTACTCTGCTCCTTTGGGATGGTCTTGATACGGGTTTCGGCAATAATCAGGATGATCGTAACCGGCGTAACGCGGCAATTGAGGGACTATTTTCTTTAGTCACTGACATGGGAGACAATCTCCAAGCTCTCAGATTTAAGATTGTTCTCCGGGAGGACATTTGGCGGCGGCTGCGGTTTGAGAACAAAAGCCACTTTTTTGGCCGATCGGTTACTCTGAATTGGGCAAATAGAGCGGATTTCTTTAAAGTGGCTCTCAAGCAAGCGTTGCGATCGCCCAAGTTTCAGGAAATCTCCAAACCGATATTGGGGAGCTTCTTCTTGGCTAATGATAACTATTGGATGGAGGAGCAGGTAATCCAGCTCTGGAATCTGTTGGTTGGGGAAAGGATGCGGGGAGGAAAATCCGCTTTCACCCGCAATTGGGTATGGCAGCGGCTGGCTGATGGCAGTGATAACCGCAGTCCCCGGACGTTGCTGCAATTGTTTCGAGCGGCGACGGAGTGGGAAAAAAGGGAACACCCGCGCAATCCCTATGGGAAAACCGCGATTCGCCCGCGAGCCCTCATCGATTCTTTAGAAGAGGTATCCCAACAGGCGATCGATGCTCTGGTTAAGGAAGAGTTTCCCGAATTAGAAGGACTCATCGACCAGTTGAAGGAGTTGGGACGATCGCCTTTTAAAACTAGCGAGCTGTTGAATGTGGATGAAGAACTCAAGCTGGCTACCGAGGTTGGTTTGATTGCCGTCTATGAAGGCACCGAGGATGATGTGCAGCGTTATAAAGTTCCTGACCTCTACCGCTTGGGGATTGGCATGACTCGCAAAGGGCAGGCATGACAATTGTCAGTGTGTTAATCAGCTTCCCGATGCCAACCCTACTTTCATTGCCCCTCTCCCGTTCTGGGAGAGGGGTTTGGGGTGAGGCAAACGAAAACCGCCTGGAAGAAACACATCCCCAAGGCGGTTTTCGTGATTTCAGATAACGGTTGAGCGCATTGGTGGAGGACTGGGACTCGACGCCAACTCCTCTCCATGATGTTAAATAACTGATAGCTGCTAGTTACTGGAGAGAATTCGCCTCAAGTTCCAAAAGCCGAACTAAATTTTCATCTCCCTTGGATCTGGCAACCTCAAGCCGATGCTGCAAGTGCTTTTGCAGGGTTTCCCGATGGACTGCTGCAGTTTGTTTTAAGATTTCTTGACGATTTTTGTTCATGGTGGACTTTTTTTTGATTTGTCTTAATGTACGGTTCTTTATTTTTACCATAACACCCCTGAAGCCAATTGGTAGCGAAATTTACGAAAAATTTAAAATTCTCCGTCTTCGCAAACTTAATGCACATTTAAATTGCATATTTTAAGGGATATATTTTGAACGGATTGGCCAATATAATCTAGGCAATTTTTTCTTTTTTTAGGAGAACTATCCCATTAATTAAGTAAATCCACATAATTAAACCTGAAATAAAATCAGGTGATGTAGGGTGGGCAGTAGGGGCGCAGAACGCGAATCGCCCCTACAGAACAATGGTTATCAAAAGAATTCTGATTCAGGCACTGCCCACCCTACTATCTTTTTTTAGGAGAACTATCCCATTAATTATATGGATATATAGTCATTTCAATTAAGAATGAGAATGTTTTTTTGGCTAAACCCCGCTGAAGCCCTCACAAGAGTCCCCACACCGGCGGAAGGGAGAGGGGAGAATTGGAGACGGGGAGTGTGGGGAGTGTGGGGAGTGTGGGGAGTGTGGTCAGGGTGGGGAGTGTGGGGAGACGGGGAGACTTTCTAG
>JACCEE010661237.1_pt1 | contig 12637 bp, 9 predicted proteins | sample 7449931 | NCBI WGS metagenome assembly JACCEE01 (sample SAMN15323457, study PRJNA562643) | freshwater metagenome | isolation source: river surface water | place: USA:Blue River Watershed | collected 2017-08-19 | reverse complement strand
ATTCACCAATAAACATACTAATTGGATTAATTATTTATTTCCCACTTTCTACCACTTTCTACCACATTGGTTCCATTATACTCCATTTTTGGCACTATAACAATATTATTAATCCACCTATTTTTCACTTATTAACATAATAAAAAATACCTAATAATAGGTATTTTTTAAAATTGTGTTATTAAGTTGTTATTAAAAAAGTTATTTTTCTGTGGATAACTTGAGTTATTTTATATCATCAATAATATTATCAACATCATCATCGCCATTAGTTATAAAATTATTATCTTTATCATCTTTATTATTTGATAAAAATTCTATTGCTTTTTTATAACTATTTGAATTTTTATATTGTCTTATTATGTCTAAATCCTCTAAGAATTTTGTTATGTCTATATAATCATTATTACTTTTATAATTTATTTCTTTAAAGACTTCTAATAATAAAATCTTAAATTGTTCATATATATTATCATATTTTTCACTGAATTCTTTTTTTGTAAAAGTATCAGGCTTTATGGCATTCGTAAATTCAAATTCACTTAATGACTCATCTAAAGACATTGCATGCATTTTCTTTAATCTAGTTCCAATATAACCCAATGAATGCAATATTACGTTGCCTTGTTTTTTAACGAGTGGTAAAGAAGTTAATACCCCCGTTGGGATAAGATCTTTGTTTGTACCATATGTTGTAACACGAGAATCTTTGTATACAATATCATCTATCCAAACCCTTCCACTACTATTTGTCATAAACACTATCTCTGCTGGTTTTTTATTAACCGAGCAAGTGAATGTTTCAGAAACAACTTTTCCAAAACTTAAATCATCAAATATATCTCTAGAAATAAATCCAGATTCAAAATTAGGAATTAAACCATCTGGTATATTTAATTTATCTAACTCAAAAGCATTAAATATATTCTCTTGTAATTTTTTTAACGTATCAACTATACCAATATTTTTTATCTCATCAAATAATTTTAATACGGCTTTTTCTGCACTAAAAGAAACAAAATCATTAAATTCATTTATATTATCAACATTTATTTCATCTTGGATTGTACAAGAATTTATAGAATATGGGTTTTGCTTTTTATCTTCAACTAAATAAAATAAAGAAGCAACAGAATCTCCAAGACCTTCGTCTATTTTTTTGACATTTGTATGTGCTATTTCTTGTACTTTTTGATAAATATTTTTATTTAACTTTGTAAATTGAGAAATATTATAATCTAACAATTCAACTTCACTTTCATTTACTTTATTTAACATTTCTCTACCAGTTGAATTTTTATCTGTACATGTATACAACCTTAGATTTCCAATACCTATCTCTGATGCAGAAAACAATCTAGGATAAACATGTTTTCCATCATCAACAAAACATACCATAATATCATTTCTATTGTCTTTTTCTTTTAATAAACTAGAGAAATAAAACTTTTTACCATCTACTTCAACAAGATCAACTGGCTCAAATGATTCACTATTAGATAATAATATAAATGTTTGTATATTTTCTCTAAATAAAGAAATGTCTTCTGAAATATTTTTTAATTTACTAGATAAATCTTGAAATTTTTCATTAAATGAATAACTAGATATCGTATCAATGCAATCTTTTGCGTATTCTTTTAATCCTTCTTTATCATTTAAAAAATCAACCTGTCCTGAAGAATTATCCAAATAAGGTTCATTTAAAATTAATAAATCATCATTTTCAATATTCTCTTCAGAAGTAGAATTATTATCTTCAATTTCAAGATCGTCATTCTCGCTATTATTTTCAATTATATTTTCTTCACTTTCTTGCGAATTTGCAAAATCTTCTAATTCTTTTAGAATCTCATTGAATAAATCTATATCAATCTTTTTCGTATCATCAACCTTCTTCATCATTCCTCTAATTTTTATTACCCCACAATCTTTCAATTTCTTACTTAGCTCATCACTAAATTCTGGATAATTTTCTCCAAATATGGAAATAAACAATTCCTTACCTTTATCATAATATCTTATAAAACCATTAAACCCATTACAAATTAAAATGTCTGTTGGTGTTGAAAAAAACTTAAAATCTTTTTGGATAAAGATCTTACCAAATTTTGAATTTATAATATTTTCTTTTTTATTGTATTTAGCAAAATCTTCTTCTAATTTTGCTATCGTATTTTCTACTACTTTCTTTTTATTAAAAATACCAACCTCTATTAATTCACTGTCTGTTAATTCTATAAATTCCAAAGGTATTAATGGATTATTTTCAAAATATTTTTCTTTTAAACTTTCACAATTATATATTTTTTCTAAATTATTTGGCTGTAAAAACTTTATATAACCATATAAAGTTCTGCTAGAGTTCTTATAAAACTCGTCAGTCATTTTTATATTATTATAATTATTAAAATTATAATATTTATCATCTTCTCTACTTATGAGATTTACAATTTCCTCAATAAATTCTAAATCTTTTTGTTTGTTTTCATTAATTAAACCAAGCTTTTTTAATAATTCAAACATCTGTTTTGTTGCACAGTTTCCTTTTATTGATTCTGAATTATGATGGTCTAATGTAGACATAAAATATTCGGACTTATGTCTTAAACCTTTTGTTCTTAAAACATTCAAACCATCTGTCTGTGATAAATCCGTAACTAAAACATTTGGCAAATCTTCTACTATATCTTCATTTATTTTACCATCTTCATTTATGTATTTTACTGAATTATCTAAATATTCAATACTTCCCTCCTCTGTTTCATCTTGTCCTTGAGGATTTATTTTCTCATAGTTAAAGTTAGAAAAATTTAATCCAAATATTTTTGATAAAAACAAAATTCCTTTAGCGTCTAAATCTGCCTTTTTATGAACAGCAATACCAGTAAAAGCTAATTTAATTTCATTTATATAAGACTCTCTTCTTTCTTTCTTTGGCAATTTTGAAATTTCTTTTAGTTTAGTAATATAATCCGTTTTTTCTACTTCTGACATATTTTTTGCTTTTTGTTTAAACAAAAATAAAGCAAAATCAAAAGGAGAATTACTAATTTCATAATTATTTGTTTTTTCTATTTTGTCTTCTTTTTTTATTTTTACTTGATTAATACCAGACAACAACTTTGATAACTCTATATTTTTTAAGTCTTGATTAGTTTTTCTACTAATAGAAACCTTTCCGCGCATAACAACTTCATCTCCCATTTTATAACAAGGACTATTTTCTTCTAATACAGTTCCATCTTCAATATTATTATCTTCTACAATGTTAATAGCCTCCATTGTGTTTGTATCGAATTTCTTTCCAATACAACCAACCTCTACAATATTAAAATCAGATATTCTTTCTTTAATTTTTTTAACCAATACAACTAGATTTTTTACCCAAACGGTATTTTTTTTGTGACCTTCTGGAATGTAAATTAAAGATTTCTTTAGATTTATATACATATCTAAAAGTCCAGGAATTTCAATATATTCTTCCCCGTTTTTTATTTTATTAAAAGTTGTTATAACACCAGCAACCCAACTAGCACTTTTTTGATGTTCTGGAATATGATCTAATATTTTCTTGAAATTATTGTAAATATCACTAACTGGAATTTTTTCAACATATTCTCCGGGTTTTACAGCATATTTATCTACTATATTAACATTAGGTGTTAATCTATCTTTAATTTTCTTTATTAAATTATTATTTGTAGTTGATTCAATTTGTATAACAAACTTTTTAAATCCAGTTTTATTTGATATTTCTATTAACTCATCTAAATCATCGTCCTCTATATTTGTTAGATCTAATTTTATTATTTTTATGTATTTATTAATTGATAATATTCTTAATAATTTCGAATTCAAACGAGAACAATCCCCAAATGGATTATTTCTAAAATCCAATCCAAATAAATTAGGATTTAAAACTATTGTTTTTTCTATTATATTTTGACTTATATTTTTTCCTTTTTTTCCCTCTCCAATTTTAATATTTGGATTAAATTTATCTATAATAAGAAATGATTCATTATCAAAATGATAATCAAAATCTTTCTTTTTAATTTCAATCCCGGAATTTTCTTTCTTTACGGTCTCTATAGCAGCTTTAAAATAAAAATCCATTTTTTCGTTGACTTTCTTATGCTTTTCTTCTAGCGTTAAGCCATCAAAAGAAACTTCGTCTTTATTTGATTGCTCTTGTTTATTAGTAACAGTTTCTTTTTTTTCTTTACCATCAGAAGAAACATCATGTCTACTATTAAGAGTTTGTTTTAATTTTTGTGCTTCTAACTCGTCTATTTTTTTTCCTATAGCATCCCCTAATGGAGTTTCTATTCCACCGAATTGTTCTAAAAATTTATATAACCTTTCCAATCTATTTTCTATTGGATCAGTATTTTTTGATTTATTTTCGAAAGATTTAAGTTCCATTTTAATATTTAACCTTTTTTAGATAAGCAACTAATAAATTATTTATATTACAATTCTTTTAATATATTAAATAATTCTTTTACATTTCTAATCTCTAATATTTTATCATTTTTTTGATCTTTATTTAATTTTGTTTTGGGGATAATTATTTTAGAAAAACCCATTTTATTTATTTCTTTTATTCTTGCATCCATATTTGTCACAGATCTAACCTCTCCAGATAAACCTATTTCTCCAAATATACAAATATTATTAGTTACTTCTTTATTTAAATAAGCTGATATAATAGCACTACTAACCGCTAAATCTATACCTGTATCTTTTGGGTTAACACCACCAACAACATTTATATAAATATCAAAATTAAACAATTCTAAACCTAGTTTTTTTGTAAGCACTGCAATAATAACTTCTAATCTATTCATTGAAAATCCGGAAGTTGTTCTCTTTGGATAACCAAAAGCTGTTTTAGAAATTAAAGCCTGTACTTCTATTAAAAAAGGTCTTGTTCCTTCTTGGATACACGTTACTATATTACCCTTTTCTTGATCTTCTTTATCAATAAAAACTTCCATTGGATTAATAACTTCAGATAACCCATTTTCATTCATTTGAAACATCCCAACTTCATTAGTACTTCCAAATCTATTTTTTACAGATCTTAATATTCTAAAATTTTTATATTTTTGAGCTTCAAAATACAACACAACATCAACCATGTGTTCTAATGTTTTTGGACCACCTATTGTCCCATCTTTTGTGATGTGCCCTATTATAATTACCGGGATATTTAATCTTTTAGAGACTTCTAAAATTTTTGCAGTACAAGCTTTAATTTGATTTGTTGATCCTAAACTATTTTCTATTTCATTAGAATAAATTGTTTGTATAGAATCTATTATAACCAACTTTGGCAAATTCTTTTCTATTGTGGCTATTATATTTTCAACAACTATATCTCCAGAAAATTTTATATTTTTAGCATCACAATTTAATCTATCTAATCTATTTTTTATTTGCTCTTTTGTTTCTTCACCTGATATATAAAGAATAAAATCTTCTTTTATTTTTGAAGCTATCTGCATAACTATTGTTGATTTACCTATTCCAGGTTGTCCAGCAAGCAACATAAGAGAACCAGGCACTATACCGCCACCCAAAACCAAATCAACTTCTGATATGTTCGTTTTTATTCTTTTTTCATCAAGAGAATCAACTTCTGACAAATCAACAAGCTCAGAAATTTTGCTTTTTATATTGTTATTACCTTTTGATCCAGTTGGAATTTTACTAATTTCTTCTACTTCAATTAATCCCCAATTTCCACATTCGGTACATCTTCCTTGCCATTTTGGATATTGAAATCCACATTTAGAACATTCAAACATAATTTAATATATTAAAAACTAAAACATTTTTTCATTTAACTTGTTTCATTTTACCATTTTTTAAATATTAAAGCTGTGGATAATTAATTAATCATTTTTTAATTAAAAAAGCGGATTTTTACATCCGCTTGAGCTAATTTATTCATAGCTCTTCCAAATCTTCGTCCAACTTCCTCTTTCTTAAAACAACTCTAGCTTTATGAAGCTCGTCAGTAAATAATCTTAAGTTTTTTTCAAGTGATTCTTGAATATTTTTTTTCTGACTATTCATAAGTAAAAGAGACAAATTCGGATTTATGTTTAGATAATAAAGTAAAACCGGCACAAAATCGTTTACAGAAATAGAAAATATTATTTTTCCATCTCCTAAAGCAAAGGTGTATTTTTTATCCTTTAACATATTCACAACATCAAAATTAATACCATTATCAATTTGTGGAGCTATTATATTCTTTGTAAAAGTTGAGTTATAAACTCTATACAAAACTTCCACAAAATTTAAACCATAATTGCTCTCTTCGCTTACTATGTCAATAAAATCATTTAAGGTTTTAAATCTTGGATTTAAAACTTTTGATATTGTAGTAATAAGAACCTCACCAGAAAGAAACAAAGAAGAACCTTTTGGTCCATTAAAAAGCTTTGCTTTTCTCATCTCTGGATAAAACTCTCCCGCTTTTGATGTAACCTCTATAGAAAGTACTTCCTTTGTAATTGCTATAGAGTGCAAAACATTAAGTTTCTTCATTTTTGACAAATACGCTGAGACCACATAGACAACTTCATCCATAAGAACACCAGGAATTTCTTTATCTGTAGTGTTCTCAGAATAAAATTTTATATCCTCTTGTACTCTTTTCAAAACTTTAGAAATTTCAGTTGCTACATATTTTAAATTGTTTTTTATGCTCATTTTTCTACATATACCAGTGAACAACTCAGATGAGCTAACGTATTCGTCTAAGGTTGGATTAGCCTTGTCAATTTTTTCCCTAACTTGTCTATAGCATTTTACTGTATAATCTTCATAATTCATAAAATACCTCCTAATATATGGATGTGTGAAAAATACATCATTTGACAAAACATTACCAAATTTATTATTTTTTTGCAATACTTAGCTTTTTATTAAAAAAATAAAGCATAATAATATGCTTTATTTAACTTGGTTTTATTGAGTATTCTGGTAACACTATTTTTGTATATTGTTTGTTTGTAATTTTATTAAATCCTATATTTATAAAATCTTCATCTAGTTTAAATTCTGTAGATAAAACACCTGCTACTGGTATATTTAAAACGTATGCTAAAGAATTTACTATTATTATACCTATTCTAAAATTCATATTTATTCCTGGTCCATTAGCAATTACAAGATATTTAATGTCAGACATTTTATAATTATTTGATAGTAAAAACTCATCTAATAAGGCTAGGATTTTTTGAGAATCTTTATAATCTATTTTATAAACTATTGAATTCAAAACCTTACCAGATATATCTGATATAAAAAATTTTATTTCTTCTTTTGAATTTGTATTTATATATAAAATCATATTTATTCAAATAATTTTGCATCTTTAAAAAATGGTAACTCTAAATCTTTTGGAGAAATTATTGGTGTTATGTTTAAACTTTCTATATTTAAATTTAATTCTGGATCATCATGTCTTATACCTGCTTCATGTTCTTTAGAATATTCATCAGAACATTTATAACTAAATATTGTGTTATCTTCTAAAGCAACAAATCCATGAGCAAAACCAACTGGAATATAAAACATTTTGTTATTATCTTCAGATAATTCTACTGAAAAAACTTTTTTAAATGTAGGCGATGATTTTCTTATATCAATAGCAAAATCTAAGACTCTTCCTTTTATTACAGAACATAGTTTTGCTTGAGCTTTTGGAGCTAATTGATAGTGCATACCTCTTACGCTTCCTTTTTTAGAACAAGATAAATTATCTTGTACAAAGTTTATATTTATACCATTAGATATAAATTCAGATTTTTTATAATTTTCAGTAAAAAATCCCCTATCATCAAAAAAAGTCTTTTTATCTATTACTATTGGCATTTCTAATAATGACTCTTCTGTTTTATTAAACACAAATGGCATATTTTATAGTGTTAAAATTTAAATTATTTTACTTTACGCAAGTATTTAATTCATTTTTCTTATTTTTCTCTATATTTTCAACCCATTCTTTATTATCCATATACCATTTTACTGTTTCTTCTAATCCTTGCCTAAAATTATCCTTTGTATAAATAGGCTTCCAGCCTAATGCTTTAATTTTACTAGAATCTATAGCATATTTTCTATCGTGTCCTGGTCTATCTTTAACATACTCTATACTAGATTCATCCTTGCCCATTATAGATAATATTAATTTTGTTATTTCTATATTTGGCACTTCATTATCTGAACCTATATTGTATACTTCGCCATCCTTACCTTCATGTAATAATAAATCTAACGCACTAGAGTGATCAATTGCATGAATCCAATCTCTAATATTCAAACCATCACCATATACTGGAATTTTTTCATTTTTTAATAATTTTAATACAAAAAATGGAATCATTTTTTCTGGAAATTGATATGGTCCATAATTATTAGAACAATGAGTTACTATTACTGGCAAACCAAATGTTTTTACATAAGCTCTGCAAAATAAATCAGAACTTGCCTTTGATGCCGAATAAGGAGAATTTGGCTCAAAATTACTTAATTCTGTGAATCTATCATCTCCGCCTAATTCTAAAGACCCATATACCTCATCAGTAGAAACATGAACTAATCTTTTGATTTGTTCTTTATTGTTTTTTACTATTTCTAATATAGCTTGAGTCCCTAATATATTTGTTGTAATAAAATCTTTTGCAAAACCATGTATTGATCTATCAACATGAGTTTCTGCTGCAAAATCTATTATATAATCTACATTCTCTTCTTTTACCGTTTGACTTAATAAATCATAATCACATATATCTCCTTTTACAAATTTGTAATTTTTATTATTCTCTATACTTTTTAAATTATCTAAATTACCAGCATATGTTAATTTATCATAATTTATTATTTTATAATCTGGATACTTTTTTATCATATAGTGAATAAAATTTGAGCCTATAAAACCAGCTCCACCAGTTACTAATAAATTCATATATATTTATTTTAAATTTATTAAATACTTAAAAAATCTTCTAATGCTTCTTTCCACGTTCTCATTTTTTGTTCTATCTTTGTATTAATCAACATACTATATATTGGTCTTTTTGCTTTTGTTATATACTGTTCAGAAGTTACCGGAAACACTGGAGTTTTAATATTTTTTAATCTGAATATTTCTTTTGTAAATTCATACCATGTTGTATGTCCTTCGTTTGTAGCGTGATATATTCCTTTTTCTAATTTATTATTTAAAATATAACTCGTTCTTTTAGCTACATCAACAGTGTATGTTGGATTACCATGTTGATCATTTATAACATTTATTTCTGGTTTTGTTTCAGATAAGGATATCATTGTTTTTACAAAGTTTTTTCCTTCTTTCCCATACAACCATGATATTCTAATTATATAATAAATAAAATTATTGTAATCTTTTGCAATTTGTAAAATATTTTGCTCACCTAAATATTTTGAGTAACCATAATAATTAACGGGTCCTAGTGTAATATCATTTTCTGTATATCCTTTTTCATTATTACCATCAAATACATAATCAGTTGAATAATGTACAAATATTATATTATTTTTAGCGCAAACATCTGCTAAATATTTAACACCATTAGAATTTACATCTAAACAAACTTTTTTTTGTTCATCTTCTTCTGCTTTATCTACAGCAGTATAAGCAGATGTATTTATTAATACGTCTGGCTTATGTTGAAAAATAAATTGTTCAATTTTTTTACAATCTGTAATATCTAATAAATTTTTGTCCGCTAAGATTAACTCATTATTATTTTTGAATTCTTCTATTATATCATGAGCCAACATTCCATTAGCTCCTGTAATTAATATTTTCATAATTTATAATTATTTTGAATATATTTTTCCAGTTTTATTTTCTAAATATTTTATCACACCACCTGTTGTCTTTATCTTACCTTCTATGAAAGAATTTGTTATTCCACACATTATTTGATAAAAGATTTGGCCATCTTTAATACCAAATTCTTTTAAGATTTCAGGAGTTGCTATTTCTAATATTTTTATCTTATCTTGCAACGATTCATTATAAACATTTATCAAATCTAAAAATCTTGCTTTTATCTCTCTTTCAACAATTGACTCATCATCATATTCTGCAATTAAAAATGATATATTTAATATTAATAATCTTATAAAATTATCATTAAAAACAAACTTTTTCTTATCTGTGCTATTTAAACTTAAAATATCATTTATCTTTGAATCATGGTTTGTTATAAGCCAAGAAATTTCTTCTTTCAAATCTTTACTAAACCCATATCTCTTCATCATATCCATACATATACTTAGGGATATTGTTTCATGATCTCTAAAAAATATTTTTTTTGACCCATCATCTAACTCAATATACTCTGGATTTATCTTTCCTAATTCATGAAATAAACAAGCCCACAACATACCAGTGCCATATTTATCAACAATAAACTCTTTAATATCTTTAGCGCTTTGTAAATCTTTAAAATCTTCTTTTAAATATTTTTTTACAATATTAAAAAGAATTTTATTAGAAAAAGCTCTAATACAATTTAAAGTAAACACATAAACATCCGAATTTGAATTATCGTTTATTTTATAAGTAACACCCTGTATTTTCTTTATTTCTGGTAATAAACAATCTAATATTTTAAATTTATCTAATTCGTAGAATATTGTATTTATATTTGTTAACGACAATATTTCATCAAGTTCTATTTTAATTCTTTCTTTTGATATATTATCTAAACTATTTGCATATTTTTTAATAGCAGCAATATCTTTATCTTTAGCATTTAGTCCATATTTATTTTTAAATCTTATATATCTCAATATTCTTAAATAATCCTCTTTAATTCTCTTCTCTGGTTTTCCTATAAATCTTATTCTTTCTTTTTTTATATCTTTAATCCCATTATTAAAATCAAATATAACATTTGTGAAAGGATCAAAATAAAAAGCATTTATAGTAAAATCTCTTCTTTTAGAATCTTTTTTAATAGAATTTAAAAATTTTATAGAAGATGGTCTTCTTCCATTTGATATTTTTCCATCTTTTCTATAAGACGCAATTTGAAAATTAAAGCCATCAAAAATAACAGAATAAACACCAAAGTTTTCATTTAATATTCTATACTCTATATTTTTTGATTCAAAAAATTCTTTAATATCCTTATTTTTTTTATGCTTTATAGCAATATCTACATCCTTTATTGTATTTTTTTTGTTTAAAAACTTAGCCATCAATAATTCTCTTGGATAACCACCAACAAAATAACATTCTGAATATTCGCTTAGTATTTTTAAAAAATTTATTGCAGATATTTCTATTTGTGTCTTTGGTACGTAATCAACTAATTTTAATTTTTTCTTAAACATTTTTATTTATTATTAGAAGTATCTTTTAATATATTTTCACTCATATATTTATTTAAGCCTTCAGAAATCTCATCTTTTACAACAATTTTTTTACATTCCAATATTTTGTATAAAAATTTATCAATTAAATTAAGTCTATGAACAAATTCTTCTCTGTCCATAACAGTATAATTTAATTCTCTTCCAACCATTTTTTCTAATTCAGACACAAGCACTAATAATTCTTCATTATTAAAAGTTCCAACAGCTAATATGTCTGTAGGAGAATCTGTGTTCGTAAAATAGCCAGTTAATATAAAATAACCAACACCTTCAATTGTTTTTATTTTTTCTTTAATCTCATTCTCGGAAATAATCTCTGATTTTAAGAATAGAGCCTTTAATTCATTAAAATAATCAAAATCTTGATTTGTTTGATAATATTTTTTTTGAATTTTACCTGTTGATTTTAGTGGTAACAAATCATCATCAACCATAGATGATGCATCTGTGTCATCACCTTCTACACATTTTATTAATCCAACTTCTTCTAAATTAGAAAGTTCTCTACGTATTGAATTCAAATGTTCATCTAAAAGTCTTGTAAGTTCACGAACAAAAAATTTTTTATCTGGATTAAATAAAAATAATTTTAATAATTTTACTCTAGTATTAGAACTAAATAGTTGATGTAACATTTTGGTTGAAAAGTTAACTATTATAATCAATCAACAATTACAGGCTAACTTAAATTGCATTGTTATGATTAATTTGTTTTAGTGTATAACATTTTTGTTCTACCTTCAAGGAGTTGAGTAAAAAATTTTATTAAGCTAATGTTAGATATTTTATTTTATAATATATTTTATATCTGTTAATAATTTATTCTAAATAAAATCTTATTATGCTATTATACTAATATAAGATTTTTAATTTCTTCAATTATGCCTGAAAATTTAGAAATATCTATAAAAAGCTTTCATATCAACAGCCACGACAAAAATTCTTTTGTTGATGTTTTAGTTTCTTCACCTTCTCCTGTTCAAAAAAGAACACTTGGTAAATTAGTTATAATAACTCAAGTAAATGCAGAAATTCAAACAAAAAATTTAGTTAATATAATTAATGAAAACATAAGAAGCAATTATTATTCTAATATAAATGCTAATATTGAATTTTCTTTAGAAACAACACTTGCTGATTTTAATAAGAAAATAAAAGAAATTGAAAAAATTGAAAAAATAAAAGATCTTAAATCTAAATT
>JACCEE012856262.1_pt1 | contig 12638 bp, 10 predicted proteins | sample 7449931 | NCBI WGS metagenome assembly JACCEE01 (sample SAMN15323457, study PRJNA562643) | freshwater metagenome | isolation source: river surface water | place: USA:Blue River Watershed | collected 2017-08-19 | reverse complement strand
GACGTGCAGCGAGAACATCACACCGGTCTTGCGTGCGTCTTCGATTTCTTTTTCATAGAACTCGACCAGCGCCTTCTTGCTCATGAACATGCTGTCGATGACTTCACGATCGAGCAGGGACACCTTGGGTTTGAGGATGATGGTCTTGCCGCTCTTGGTGATCAGCTCCATCTTCACGTCACGGGCGCGGTCCAGGGTCATGGACTTTTCACCGTGGTAGAAGTCGCCAGCGTGCATGTGCGAGACGTGCGAGCGCGAAGCCTGGCTCCACTCAGCCATGCTGTGGGGGTTCTTGCGGGCGAACTCTTTCACGGCGCGGGGTGCGCGGCGGTCCGAGTTGCCTTCACGCAACACGGGGTTCACGGCCGAGCCGGTGCACTTGGAATAGCGGGCCTTGAGGGCTTTTTCTTCGTCGGTTGTGGGGTTCTCTGGGTAGTCGGGCAGGGCATAACCCTTGGACTGCAGTTCCTTGATGGCAGCTGTCAACTGGCCCACGGAGGCGCTGATGTTGGGCAGTTTGATGATGTTGGCTTCGGGCTTGAGGGTCAATTTGCCCAGCTCGGCCAGGTTGTTGGTCACACGCTGCTCAGGGGGCAGCAAATCCGAAAACTCACCCAAAATGCGGGCCGCCACCGAAATATCGCTCTCGGCCACCTCAATGCCGGCAGGGGCTGCAAAAGTGCGGATGATCGGCAAAAACGACGCGGTGGCCAGCAACGGGGCCTCGTCTGTCAGGGTGTAAATGATCTTGGATTTGTCAGCAGCCATGTGGGTCTCACTGTGGTTCTAAAGAGATCGAGGGTCAAAAACGAGTGATTTTTGGCCTTCAAAAGGACTTCTGCGGTCGAAATCGAGGCAGAGGAAACGACATTTTAAGAGAGCCAGAGAACCGGTTTCCTTACGCAATGGGTCAAGCCCATGCCCCGCCGGGGGCTGACCGATAATGGTCCCGGCCCACCCCCGGCCGATTTGCACGGAGTCCTGACTTGAAATTGCCCGCCCGCCTTGCCCGCACACTTCTGACCAGCCTGCTGGCGTGCGGCCTGTGGGCCAGCGCACAAGCCGACAGCACCATTCACCACGGCCCGACGCTGGACATCCAGGTCCAGCGGGGCGAACAGCGTCTGTCCATTTTTCAGGTCAACCGGCTGCAAAGTGGCGACAAAGTGCGGGTGCGCCCTGAATCGGGCTCGCTGGCCAAAGGCGACTGGGTTTTGCTGCTGGGCCGCATCTCGCCTGCGGGCAACCAGGTCGAGACACGGGCTTTTGACTTGACCCAACTCAATGACTTTGCCGAACTGGACATCGACGCCCCGGACCAGGCCCCGGTGATCGTGCTGGCCCCCCAATTGCGCAACCTGTTTGGCCTGTACACCAGCTTCACCGAATCCCGGCTGCTGCTGGAACAAGTGCTTCAATCCGATCCGCAGCGTTTTTATGACCTGCAAAAAGTCGACCAGGTCAACCAGGCCATCACGGCCCTGAGCCAAGGACTGGACCAGCGGGTGCTCAACCGCAACCCCGAACAGGCGGTGGCCGCGGCCAAAGCCATGGCGGCCCAGTTCGGCGTGCGCCAGATCGACCCGGATTGCTTCAAAGGCAATGCCGTCAACACCGGTTGCGTGGCCATCAACATCGTCGCCAACAAGGACTTTGTGCTGCCGTCCTCCAGCGATCTGGGCATGCTCGTTGGGGCCAAAGGGGCCAAAGACCTGACCAGCTTCCTCACCGACAAGCTGGGTGTTTTTTCGGATGCGGCCGATTTTCTGTCCAACAAATTCCGCGACCAGTACGACTTTGCCGCCACCTTTGGCCGCCCCAAAGGCAACACCCAGCAAACCGAGCTGTTTTCCCTGGCCCGGTTCAGAAGCGGCAGCATCAAAACCGCCTATGTGTATGTGCCCGCCTGGTTCAAACACCCGGCCCCTATCCTGTCGGTGCCCCCTGACACGGTGGGCTGCCATGCCCACGGACAAGTGAGCGTGCAAGTGCAGGGCAACCTGCCCGTGGTCAACTACTGGCACAGCTGGGAGATGGCGATCACCGACCCCGCCAGCGGTGAGCTCCTGGCGCGCCACCAGAACATCAGCTTTCAGCCTGACCGGGGCCTGTTCCGCTTTGAGCCTGAAACCGCCCGCTGGGCCCATGCCCCCGCCGGTTCCCGGGTGTCGGTGCAACTGAGCGGCCAATTCGGGTTCGATGCGGTCAGCCTGCCGCCCTTCAGCCTGGCACTGCCCCCAACGGGTGACCTGATGCCGCTGCTGCAAGGCGCAGGCAGCCTGGTCTCAGGCGATACCGGGCAATTGCGCATCGCCAGTGACAGCGCGGCCTGCATCGAATCGATGACCCTGCGCCGCGACGCCACCGTGCTGGGCAGCAGCACCCCTGAGCAGCCCAGCCAGTTGTCGGTGAACCTGAGCCGCACCGCACCGGGCAACACCAGCCTGCACATCGAGCGCGCAGGCGCGCCAGCGCAAGACCTGGCACTGCGCATCCTGCCACGCCGCACCCAAGTCATCAGCGTGACGCATGCCGAACTGGACGAGCACATCACCGTGACCGGCGAACAGCTCGAACGGCTGGCCAGCCTGCGCATCGGCGACCTGAGCTGCACACCTGGTCCGCTCCAGGCGCTGGCCGATGGTCCCGACAAACTGCGCATGAATTGCCCACCCGAAGCCCGGCACAACGCCCGCTTGCCGGAACACGTCATGCTGCACCACCAAGGCGACGAACCCGCTGCGATGCAGGTTCCACTCCAGAAAAGCGCGGCCGCCCCACGCCTGCAACTGGCCCCGTCGGCCAACGCCTTGCTGATCCGCCCCTCGGCCAAAGCCCAGCAATGGGGTCTCGGTCCCCAGGAAACCCTGTTTTCAGACGACTCGGGTCTGCACCTGCTGTTGCGTGCGGTGGAGGGCTACACCTTGAGCAAAGGCACTTACAGCCTGGAGCTGCGCTTTGCGGATGACCCGATCACCGCCCGCCAACCCCTCACCGAGCCCCTGATGGCCGACCCCGCCCACCAGGAGCTGCGCACCCGCAACCCGGTGCGCTTCAAAGGCATCGAGCTGCCCAGCGTGGTCAACCCGCTTGAATACCGTGTGGTGCACCAGCCCTCTGGCCTGAACGGTGCCTGGACACCACTGAACCGCTCGTTGCTCATGCTGCCCGAGCTGACCCCAAGCAGCTGCGCACCGCAACCCGCTCGCCTGTGGGTTCACGGCAGCCAGCTGGACCTGATCGACTCTGCCCGACTGATCGCGCCAGACACACCGGCCAACGCCCCCCTGGACGACGCCGTGCTCGAGCCCTGCAGCGATGGCCTGTGCCTGGCACTGCCCGCCACGCCCGATGCGCGGCAACTGGCCGTCACGCTGCGTTGGGTCAATCAGCGGGTTTTCAATGTGAACCTGGGTCGCGTGCCCAATTGCCAGGCCGAATGACCTTCACCACCGGATGATCTCCACGCTTGGGGTCAGCACCGGACGGCACAGGATCTTGTAACCATCGGCATCAAAGCCCGCTGCCACGGTGGACAACTGACGGGCCTCATGGTCTGTGGCGGCGCTGCCGAGGTAACACCAGTGGTTGACCACATGAATTTGCGTCATGTCGGCATCGCGCTCCACCAGGCCAATCGCCCCCTCAAAAGGCCAGCACGCCACACGCCAACTCAGCAAACTGGTGAACAGTCGCAACCGGTGGGCATCGGGGGTTTCGTCCCCCCGGCACACGCCCGCACACTGGCGGATCGCTGCCCGAAAACAGGCTTTGCCCGGCGGCAACTTTTCAAGGCCCAAAGGGGCATAACACAGCTTGTGCTGGTCCGCCAAAGCACGCAACGCATCGAGCGCGGCATGGCGGCTGGCAAACAAGCCATACAAATCCGGTGCGGTCGAAAAATCCAGGTCTTTGGAATACACCACCTCGAGCACACCGTCGCGCAATTGCAGGCTGCACAACTGCTTGTTGCGGCGCAGCTTCTGGTTGAACAAGGGCTGCTGAGCCTTGATCATCTGCGCCTCCAGCAACAAGGCCCCGATCTCGCCGGCCGTGCGGATGTAACTGATGCGCTGCGTCTGGCGCAGCATGCGCGCCTCGTCAGCGGTGCGCAGATGCGACAACAAACGGGCGCGGATGTTCACGCTCTTGCCTATGTACAGCGGCAAGCCCCCGGCCTGGCCATGAAAGGTGTACACGCCCGCGCGGGCCGGCGCATCCTTGATGGCCTCGCGCAGGTGCGGGTATTCGTTCACCCAGATCAGGCGACCGAGAAGCGATCCACCTGCTGGCGGGTCGAATCCGCAATCTTGGACAACTCGATCACAGTGGCCGTCATTTCTTCCGAAGCAGCGGCATTGCTGCGGGCGATCGCGTTCAGGCTGGTCAGATTCGAGTTGATCTCCTCCACCGCGCTGCTTTGCTCTTCCAGCGACACGGAAATGCGGCGCAGCATGGTGTCGGTTTCCTGGGCACCCAGCTCCATCTGGCGCATGCCCTGATTGACCTGCTGCACGGTCTGGACAGCACGTTGCGTCTCGGACACCGCCTGCTGAACCAGTCGGGCAATTTCCTGCGAACTTTCGGCGCTGTTGGCCGCCAATTTGCCGACTTCTTCGGCCACCACGGAAAAGCCTTTGCCATGCTCGCCCGCGCGTGCGGCCTCAATCGCTGCATTGAGCGACAGCAAATTGGTCTTGTTGGCAATGTTCTCGATCACTTCGGTGATCTTGTTGATCTTTTCCGAATGGGTGGCGATGTTGTTGACCACCTCCACCATGTCCTGCATGCCTTTCATGCCATCGCGCATGATGCCCATGGACTCCTGGGACTTCTGACTGGCCACTGCCGTGTTGCGTGACACATCCCCCACAGCGGCTGTGGTCTGACGCACCGCCACCGCCAGCTGATTGATCGCGTGGGTCTGGTTCTGGGCACCATCGGAAATCTGGCCAATGGCCTGACTGGTTTCATTGGCAGCGGCCGCGACTTGACGGGTGTTGCTGTGGATATGGGTCATCACCTCGGTCAACGACCGCAGTGAATCATTGATGTTGTCCTTGAGCGCAGCCAAATCACCTTGCCCTTGGGCATGCACACGTTGTGTCAAATCACCCCGCGCCACGTGCTGCATGACCTGATTCACGTCGCCCAGCATTTGCCTGAGCACCGCCATCGCCTGGGCAGCCTGACTCAGCGCCTGCTGGTACTCGCCCTGGGCCTGTGCGTCCATTCGGGCAGAGAAATTGCCGTTTTGGAGCGCGGCCGTCATGTCATTGAGGCTCTGGATGGTGAGCTGAATGCTGCTGGCAGAGCGGTTGACCGCCTCCTTCATGACACCCAGATCGCCGCGCAAATCAGCCTCAATGCGCACACCCAATTGACCGGTCGCCAAGCCTTCCACAACACGGTTGACTTCCGACATGGCCGCTTGTTGAGACTGCAACATCCGGTTCAAGGCCACGGCGGCACGGCCCACTTCGTCCTGACTGCTGATCTGGATGCGCTGAGAAAAGTCACCGGTCTGCTCAATACCCGCCGCGACTTTATGAACCTGCTCCAACTGGCCGGTGACGGAACGCACAATCATGCGAGCCAGAATCAGCCCCACCAACAAACCACCCACGGTCAGCACAATGCCCAAAATCCGGTTGTTGCCGAACGTTTCAGCAGCCATCTGGTACTCACCATCCGCTTCGGTCAATTGCACTTCAATGAACTTGTCCAACTGGGCAATGATGGGGTCCACCGTCGGATACAAAGACCGATCGATGAATTTTCCAAGTGGCTTGAACTCTTCCTTTTCCAGAATGCGCTGCAACTTGTCCAGTTCGGGCTGACTGCGCGCAAAGGCTTCTTCAAGCCCCTGAACCAGGGCTTTTTCTTCACCAACCAGGTCATCTGCCGGATGTGCCTCCCATTTTTTCTTGATCATCACGCGCGCATCGGCCAGTTTTTTGCGCCCTTCTTCCCAGGTCATGCTCTCGTTGTAGACCTTGTGCGAGACGTCCACAATATTTTGGGAATACATGTCCGTCATCACCTTCAGGTCATGCAAATGGACCAGGTGATCGGTGTTCACAAAACGGAAGCTGTCAATCGCCAGCGTCATGCCGCGCAGGCCCGACACACTGACCACGACCGTGATCAGACTGGACAACACCACCAGCACCATCAACCGCATGGAAACCGTCAAATTTTTCAACATGGAATATTCCTGACAAATCAAGTTTTAAAGTTATTTTATTGATGAATTTGATAAATATCACTAAAAATTCTTTGCATAGGGCTTCTTTCGGATGCGCTGCACCGCCAAGTTGCACCAATTCGATGCATTTGATGAGAAATCTGCCCGGTTACAAAACCAGAACAAACCCCCACAAACCACCCGACATGTAACAAAGTTTCACGAATTCGCATACGATGGTTACATTGGCCCTTGTTCCTGACCCGGAACGGCCACGACCCCCACATCCAACGAAAGTGAGACCCACATGACCACGAAAATCGGTATCAATGGTTTTGGCCGCATTGGCCGCATGGTGTTCCGCGCTGCGGTGCAAAACTTCAACGATGTCGAAATCGTCGGCATCAACGACTTGCTGGAACCCGAATACCTGGCCTACATGCTCTCGTATGACAGCGTACATGGCCGTTTCAAGGGCACCGTGGCCGTCGAAGGCAACACCCTGGTGGTCAACGGCAAGAAAATCCGCCTGACACAAGAGCGCGACCCGGCCAACCTGAAATGGAACGAGGTGGGCGCGGACGTGGTGATCGAAGCCACGGGCCTGTTTCTGGACAAAGACAGCGCGGGCAAGCACCTGGCCGCAGGGGCCAAAAAGGTGGTGATCTCGGCCCCGTCCAAAGACGACACACCCATGTTTGTGTACGGCGTGAACCACGACAGCTATGCCGGCCAAGCCATCATCAGCAACGCCAGCTGCACCACCAACTGCCTGGCCCCGATCACCAAGGTGCTCAACGACAAGTGGGGCATCAAACGCGGCCTGATGACCACCGTGCACGCCGCCACCGCCACCCAAAAAACCGTGGACGGCCCGAGCAACAAAGACTGGCGCGGTGGTCGCGGCATTCTGGAAAACATCATCCCCAGCAGCACCGGCGCAGCCAAAGCGGTGGGCGTGGTGATTCCTGAAATCAAGGGCAAGCTGACCGGCATGGCGTTCCGTGTGCCCACTTCCGACGTGTCGGTGGTCGACCTGACCGCGGAACTGAACACCCCCGCGACCTATGCCGAAATCTGCGCCGAGATGAAAGCGCAAAGCGAAGGCGCTTTGAAGGGCGTGCTGGGCTACACCACCGACAAGGTGGTCTCGACCGATTTCCGTGGCGAAGTCTGCACCAGCGTGTTTGATGCCGACGCAGGCATTGCGCTGGACAGCACCTTCATCAAGGTGGTGGCTTGGTACGACAACGAATGGGGTTACTCCAACAAATGCCTGGAAATGGCACGCGTGGTGGGGCGCTGATCCCCGGTTGGGATTTCACTGTGGCCCGGCAACAGTGCCCATGCAAAGCCCGTTGCAGACGCAGCGGGCCTTTTTTGTGGCTGCAGCCAGCAAACGGTCACACCGCCGCCGTCACCACCACTTCGATCTTCCAGTCCGGGTTGGCCAGGGCCGCTTGCACGGTGGCGCGCGGCGGGGTGTGACCGGGCACCACCCAGGCGTCCCAGACGCGGTTCATGCCCGCAAAGTCCGCCAGATCGGGCAAAAAGATCTGGGTCATCAAAATCTTGCTTTTGTCGGTGCCGGCTTTGGCCAGTAAGGCGTCGATGGCGGCCAGCACCTGGCGGGTCTGGCCTTCGATGTCCTGCCCAGGCACTTCGGCAATCTGGCCGGCCAAATACACGGTGCCGTTGTGGATGGCGGCTTCCGACATGCGTGCACCGACGTCAATGCGTTGAACCATGGTGGGTCTCCTTGAACTTTGAGAAGCCGAAATCGTAAGGCCATGCGTGCCCAACCCGGACGACAAGTGCTTCAAAGGGCCAGTTCAGGCGTGGGCAAGCGCGCCACAATCTCGGCCAGCTTGATGACCTTGTCGGCCTGATCAGGCCCCGGACTTGAGGTCCAGCGAGCCCTGGGCGTCGGCTGCGGCCTTGGCCCAGCGGCGGTCTTCGGCAGCGCGCTCGGCGTATTTGTTGAAACGCCACGAGGTGCCCTCGGCGGTGATGCGGTGCCACACGCTGCGTTTTTCGCCAGGGGTCATTTCGGTCCACAGCTGCACCTCTTCAAAACTGCGGCCGCAGCCCTTGCAGGTTTCATCGCCCTGGCTGGTGGAGCAAATGGCGATGCAAGGCGTGTCGGGCGTGGTGGCATACCAGTCCTGCCAGGCTTCGGCCGCCGCCAGCGGCAAGGTGAACTCATCGGCCAGGTCTTGCTGGTGGTACACCATCAGGCCATACACCTCGGCCAGTGCACGCAACTCGGGTGGCAATGACACGCCGTCGGGCGAAGGGTTCTTGGCCCGCCAATGGTTGATGGCGGCTTCGATGTCGGTGATGTGGATTCCGGCCATGGTGCTGTCTGAAGGTGGACGGCGATCATAGCGGTTTGGCGTAAGCGAATGCCCTCTGCCCCTGCGGGGTCAAGGTCAAATCTGGTTTAATCCTTTTCCTGAAGGGGAGTAGCTCCCTCACACCGTGGTGCACAAAGCGCTGCGGTCTTCGATGGGCCGTCAATACGTCGCGCAAGCGTCCGGTTCATCGGGTCCCCGGCCACGGGGGCCGAGCAAGACCTTCGATCAATGCCCGTTGCGGCCGATCGACCGTTTTGCCAAGGCAGCGCAACGCCGTGCCCGCCCATCCAGCCGATCTGCCCCAACGGGTCTCAACACCTTGAATTGGAGTCTTGACATGGAATTTCTTTCTGCCCCCTGGTGGTCTGCGCTGCTGGCCATCATCCTCATTGACCTCGTGCTCGCGGGCGACAACGCCATTGTGATCGCGCTGGCCTCCCGCAGCCTGCCCGCAGACTTGCAAAAAAAGGCGATTTTCTGGGGCACGGTGGGCGCCATTGGCGTGCGCGGCGTCATGACCATCGGCGTGGTCTGGCTGCTGCAAATCCCGGGGCTGATGCTGGCCGGTGGCCTGGGCCTGCTGTGGATCGCCTACAAACTGCTGGCCGACACGGGCGAGGGCGATGACCACGGCCCGGCAGCCACCACCTTTTGGGGGGCCATGAAAACCATCATCGTGGCCGATGCCCTGATGGGGGTCGACAACGTGCTGGGCGTGGCCGGTGCCGCCCACGGCGCCTGGGACCTGGTGATTCTGGGTCTGCTGATCAGCGTGCCGATCGTGGTGTTTGGCAGCTCGGTGGTGCTCAAACTGGTTGAGCGTTTCCCCGTCATCATCCAGCTCGGCGCTGCCGTGCTGGCCTTCACCGCCGCCAAAATGATCGTGGGCGAACCCCTGCTCGACAGCGTGTTTGATACCGATGCGCAAGCGCCTGTGCGCTGGGCCACCTATGTGCTGGCCATCGTGGGTGTGTTGGGTGCTGGCTGGCTGGGCCAACGCAAAGCCGCACCCGCTGAAGTGGTGCCCACCGAACCCCGCTGATCTCAGCGCTCGCGCTCGGCGTGCATGGCCCGGATCAGGGCCTGCACCTCGCGCAGCCGGGTGTCCACAATCGAGGCTTCAATGTGATCGCCCGGTTGCAATGCATGGCTTTTGGCCCAGTCTTGAGCGGCCCTGAAACGGTCCATGGCCCCTTGCCAGTCCATGCGTGCCATCTGGGCTTCGCCTTCGGCACGCAAAGCGGGCAAAGTGTGGCCCTGCACCGTCTGCAAACCGGCCAGCATGTTCCAGGCCTGCGCGTCCTGCGGAGCCTGCGTCACCCATTCACGCAACTGACGCGTGACATCGGCATGTGCCGCACGAACAGGCAAACGCACCAACGCCTGCGCGGTGGCGATCAACTCGGGGCGTTGTCCACCGGCTGCATCACGCTGTGGTGCCAAAACCTGCAAGACCACCTCAAACCGTTCTTGCTTGAACGCCATTTCGGCCCGCAGCAATCGCACCAGCCTGCGTGCCGCAGGCTGCCCCTCGGTCCATTGCTCCAGCGCCTGCAAACTGCGTTCGGCCGCGGCCATGTCGCGCAACTGCACATGCGCCAGCGTAGCGGCATACAGTGCCCCCGCACGGGCCGCCGCTGCGGCATGGGTCGCCTGGGCGGGCATCTGGCCCTTGGTCCCGGTGGATGCCAACGCCAATTGACCGTCCTGGGTCCAGGCACGCAAAGCGTCCACCGTGTTTTGGGCCAACACCCGTGCACGACCCGCCATCATGGCCTGCACCATGTTGGGGGCGGGCATCGGGGCGTTCGGTGCCAGCTCCTGCCTGGCTTGCATGTCAGCAATTCGCTCGGTGGTCAGCGGGTGGCTGCGCAGGTACGGAAAAGACCCGTTGTCATTGACCCCTGCGGCCTGCTGCAAGCGGCCAAACATGCCCACAAAACCACGCGGGTCATAACCCGCCTCGCCCAGCACGCCATAGCCCACCCGGTCGGCCTCGCGCTCCATGTCGCGTGAATAACTCAACTGGCTCTGCATCGCTGCCGCCTGCCCACCCACGATCAAGGCCTGCGCGCCCTGTGCGCTGCGGCTGGCGGCCAGCACCCCCAACAACATCGAACCGATCACCAGCGGGCTCATCTTGCCCTGGCTGTCCATTGACCGGGCAATGTGCCGCTGCGTGACGTGGCTCAACTCGTGGGCCAGCACCGACGCCAACTCGTCATCGCTGCCCACCACGGCGATCAAACCCAGATGCACGCCCAGATAACCGCCAGGCAAGGCAAACGCGTTCACCGTGCGGTCGCGCCCCAGCAAAATGCGCCAGGCAAACCGCGCCTGCAAATCCGGCTGCAAATCACCCCGGGCAGCGGCGGCCTTGACCAAGGGCTGCCACAGGCGCTGGATGTACTCGTCCAGCACCGGGTCTTCCAGGTAATCAGGGTCACGGTACAGCTCGCGGGCGATGCGGTCGCCCAACTGGCGCTCGGCACTGAGCGACATGCCCTCGCTGTCGCCCAGCGAAGGCAAGGTTTGGGGCCAGGCTGGGGTCAGGCCAAGCGCAGCCACCAGCAAAGCCGGCAGCCAGGGAGAGGGACGGAACGTGTTTTTCAAGGCCATGGCGGTCGTGTACGGGCACCGTATGATGCGCCATCCTGATGAACCTTTTGTAAATGGTTTTTACCAAGCCCCCGCCATGACCACACCCACATCCGATGCCCTGACCCACTTTGACGCCCAAGGCCAGGCCCACATGGTCGATGTGGGTGCCAAAGCCCACACCCAGCGCATCGCGGTGGCCACAGGCCGCATCACCATGCTGCCCACCACCTTGGCCCTGATCACCTCAGGCACCGCCAAAAAAGGCGATGTGCTGGGCATTGCCCGCATCGCCGGCATCATGGGCGCCAAAAAAACCAGTGACCTGATTCCGCTGTGCCACCCGATTGGCCTGACCCGCGTGGCGGTGGAGTTTGAGGTGCTGCAAGCCGACAACGCCGTGGTCTGCACCGCCACCACCGCCACCACCGGCCAGACCGGTGTCGAAATGGAAGCCCTCACGGCCGTGCAAGTCGCCCTGCTCACCATTTACGACATGTGCAAAGCCGTGGACCGGGGCATGGTCATGGGCGGCGTCATGCTGCTTGAAAAGCATGGGGGCAAGTCGGGGAGTTGGACCGCGTGATCGCTGACACTGACACTGACACTGACACTGACAAATTAGAGCTTGACAACTGATTTTGGAGCTTTGTCCCATTCCTGTCTCACCAGACAAGGCAAGATGCAGAACGATGCGCTCGAAGCGCTGAAGTCGAGTTAGACCGAGGCATTTTTATCGATACCCGCAAGGCGCAAGCGACCACGTTTGGTGAGTTGATCGAACGGTCGCAGCATGGGTCACTCCTGTCAGAGAGTTGAGGGACAACGCTGCCATTTCAGAACATCAATGGTGAACTGATCAAGAAACTTTGGCGATATCTCCAGTTCCTTAATCCTGACCAAGTGTCTGATGAGCTGGGCGCTTTGCGTGGAGCACCTGCAATAGCAAAACAAATTCCTCGATTTATGAAATAAACACGCATATATATATTTCTAAAATGATTTAAGTCACCATAAAATGCGCCTTAAATGAAATCTCTATCCCCACCACCATTGCCAGTTGCACGCAGCCTGACCCGACTCGGGCAGTCAATTTCGCTTGCACGTCGGCGAAGACACCTGACTCAGGAAGATCTTGCTGAACGGATCGGCGCGTCTGCCCATACCGTGCGGCGAATGGAAGCTGGCCACCCAGGCACCGCCATGGTTCACCTCGCCAGGGCTTTGCAGGTATTCGGGGAGCTGGACAAGCTCAATCAGTTGCTCGACACGCCTCAAGACACCATCGGCCTGATGCTGATGGATGAAAAGTTGCCACAACGCGTGCGCAAGTCCCGTAAATCACCAGAATCTGGAGGGTTCTGATGGCCACAAAACCTGCTGCCAAACCCGCCGCCAGACCGGTCCCCACGCGCACCCAGATGGATGTCTTTCTGGGCAAGGCAGAAAAGCCGCTGGGGCGGCTCATCTTCGTCAAAGACGGGCAACGGGAGTTT
>JACCEE010441298.1_pt1 | contig 12645 bp, 6 predicted proteins | sample 7449931 | NCBI WGS metagenome assembly JACCEE01 (sample SAMN15323457, study PRJNA562643) | freshwater metagenome | isolation source: river surface water | place: USA:Blue River Watershed | collected 2017-08-19 | reverse complement strand
CTGGTGAAGGCGATCGCAAACAAGGCACCACCGTCAGAGTCTGGCCCGATGCCAAATATTTTGAATCGAGTGCATTGCCCATGGCCGAGCTGACGCATTTGTTGCGCAGCAAAGCAGTCCTCATGCCTGGCGTCACGGTTACTTTGTTGAACGAAAAAACCAAAGACACCCAAACCTGGCAATACAAAGCAGGTCTTCGAGATTACCTAATGCAAACCCTGACTGGCGATCCCGTCATTCCTTTGTTTGAAGGAGAAGGTTTTGCCGATGGCAACAACGACAGCTTTGCCGAAGGCGAGGGCGCAAGCTGGGCCGTGGCATTTACCGAAGACGGTCAGCCTGTGCGTGAAAGCTATGTCAATTTAATTCCAACCAGTGCGGGAGGCACGCACGACAGTGGCTTGCGCGATGGTTTGTTCACTGCTGTCAAAAGCTTCATTGAGTTGCACAGCTTGTTGCCCAAGGGGGTCAAGCTCATGCCGGAAGATGTGTTTGCGCGCGCAAGTTTTGTACTTTCTGCCAAAGTTCTCGACCCTCAATTTCAAGGCCAAATTAAGGAGCGCTTGAATTCACGCGATGCCGTCCGATTGGTGTCAAGCTTCGTGCGGCCTAGCTTAGAGCTCTGGCTCAATGAGCATGTGGAGTACGGCAAAAAATTGGCTGAGCTGGCCATCAAAGCAGCTCAGCATCGTCAAAAGGCAGGTCAAAAAGTTGAGAAACGCAAGAGTTCTGGCGTGGCTGTATTGCCGGGCAAACTGACCGATTGCGAAAGCAAAGACACTGCGCACAACGAAGTGTTTTTGGTAGAGGGTGACTCAGCTGGCGGTAGCGCCAAAATGGGCCGTGACAAAGAATGTCAAGCCATTTTGCCTTTGCGCGGCAAGGTCCTCAACACTTGGGAAGTCGATCGCGATCGCCTGTTTGCCAACAACGAAATTCACGACATTTCAGTGGCCATTGGTGTCGATCCACACGGTCCCAACGATTCACCCGATTTGTCAGGTTTGCGCTACGGCAAAATTTGTATCTTGAGTGATGCCGATGTTGACGGTTCACACATCCAAGTTTTGTTGCTGACGCTGTTTTTCCGTCACTTCCCCAAGCTCATCGAAACAGGCAATGTGTTTGTGGCTCGGCCGCCCTTGTTCCGTGTCGATGCACCCGCGCGCGGCAAAAAACCAGCCGCCAAAATGTATGCCCTGGACGAAGCAGAGTTGCAAAGCATGCTCGACAAACTGCGCAAAGATGGTGTGCGCGAAGGTGCATGGAGCATCAGTCGCTTTAAGGGCTTGGGCGAAATGAGTGCCGAGCAGTTATGGGAAACCACGCTCAACCCCGATACACGACGTTTGCTTCCCGTGCAATTGGGCACTTTGGATTTTGCACAAACCGAAAGTTTGATCACGCAACTCATGGGCAAAGGCGAGGCAGCTGCGCGCCGCGAGCTAATGGAGTTGCATGGCGACGCCATTGAGGTGGACATCTAAAGCCGCATGTCACAACAGACATCCAAAGCCTAGCCAGACAGTGCAGATTTGAATTGAACAGACCATGAACGATCAACCCACTTTAGACCTTCAAAACAGCGAGTCTGACGACTCCCTGAATTTGGCCACCTACGCGCAACGTGCTTACCTTGAGTACGCACTGAGTGTTGTGAAAGGCCGCGCGCTGCCCGATGTGTGCGATGGCCAAAAACCTGTTCAACGACGCATTCTGTATTCCATGTCGCGCATGGGTTTGGGGTTTTCTGGCGCCACGGGTGCCAAGCCCGTTAAAAGTGCGCGGGTGGTCGGCGATGTCTTGGGTCGTTTTCACCCCCACGGCGATCAAGCGGCTTACGACGCCTTGGTGCGCATGGCTCAAGATTTCAGCCAGCGTTATCCCCTAATTGACGGGCAAGGCAACTTCGGCAGCCGCGATGGCGATGGCGCTGCGGCCATGCGTTACACGGAAGCACGTCTTTCAAAAATCACCACTTTGTTGTTGGAGGAAATTGACCAAGGCACCGTCGATTTCATCCCCAATTACGACGGCTCCACTGAAGAGCCTCGTCAGTTACCTGCTCGCTTGCCATTTGTTTTGATGAATGGCGCCAGCGGCATTGCGGTGGGTTTGGCCACCGAAATTCCAAGCCACAATTTGCGCGAAGTGGCTGATGCATGTGTTGCACTCATCAAGACACCTAAGCTCACCGACGATGAATTGTTTGCGCTCATTCCGGGCCCCGATTTTCCAGGTGGCGGTCAAATCATTAGCCCAGCCTCCGATATTGCCGATGCCTACCGCACCGGTCGTGGTTCGCTCAAAGTTCGTGCGCGTTGGAAGATTGAAGACATGGCGCGCGGTCAGTGGCAATTGGTGGTTACCGAGTTGCCCATTGGTGTGAGCTCGCAAAAAGTGTTGGAAGAAATTGAAGAGCTCACCAACCCCAAAGTCAAAGCGGGCAAGAAGGCTTTAAGCGCAGACCAAATTCAACTCAAGGCCAGTATTTTGTCTGTGCTCGATGTGGTTCGCGATGAGTCCTCCAAAGACGCCGCCGTGCGTTTGGTGTTTGAACCCAAAACCAGCCGCATTGAGCAACAAGAACTCATTACCGCACTGCTGGCGCACACCAGCTTAGAAACATCGTCCCCCATCAACATGACCTCGGTCGGCATTGATGGCAAACCCGTGCAAAAATCATTGCGTCAAATGATTGTTGAGTGGATCACCTTCCGTCAGCAAACCATTGTTCGGCGCTCAGAGCATCGCTTGGGCAAGGTCATGGACCGCATCCATATTTTGGAAGGTCGTCAGTTGGTGTTGCTCAACATCGACGAGGTCATTGCCATCATTCGCCAAAGCGATGAGCCCAAGCAGGCCTTGATGGACAGATTCAAGTTGAGTGAGCGCCAAGCTGAAGACATTCTTGAAATTCGACTTCGCCAATTGGCGCGCTTGGAAAGCATCAAGATTGAGCAAGAGCTCAAAGATTTGCGCACAGAGCAAACGCAATTAGAAGAAATCTTGGCCAACCCCACGGCCCTCAAGCGTTTGATGGTCAAGGAAATTGAACAAGACGCCAAGACCTTTGCAGACCCCCGACGCACACTCATTCAAGAAGAAAAGAAAGCTGTGGCCGAAGTTAAAGTGGTCGACGAACCCGTCACAGTGGTGGTCTCGCAAAAAGGCTGGGTGCGTGCCCGTCAAGGACACGGTCACGATGCCAGCAGTTTTGCTTTCAAAGCGGGCGATGGTTTGTATGGCACCTTTGAGTGCCGTACTGTCGATACCTTGTTGGCATTTGGTACTGCACAAAAGGGCAGTGGCCGGGTTTACTCAGTTCCCGTGGCCTCGCTACCTGGCGCCCGTGGCGATGGCCAACCCATTACCACCCTGATTGAATTAGAAGCAGGGACGCAAGTCGCGCACTTCTTTGCTGGACCCGCTACAGCCACCTTGTTGTTGTCCAGTTCGGGCGGTTATGGTTTCATGGCCACAGTTGAGAACATGATTTCTCGACAAAAGGGCGGTAAGTCTTTCATCACGGTTGGTGAGGGCGAGTCGGTGTGTGCACCGTCCCATGTGTCTGGATCCAACGCCACCCCAGTGGCTGGCGCATCCGCCATGCCTGCTGCTACGCACGTTGCTTGCGCCTCTACAGGTGGTCGCATTCTGACTTTTGAAATTGGCGAACTCAAGTTGATGGAAAAGGGCGGTCGCGGTTTGATGCTGTTGGATTTAGAGGCCAAAGACGCTTTGGCGGGTGCGGCGGCTTACACACGCAGTGTCAAATTGACAGGCATTGGTCGTGGCGGCAAAGACCGAGAAGAAACTTTGGAAATTCGCAGTCTGAACAACGCCCGCGCTGCCCGTGCACGCAAAGGCAAAGCAGCAGACCTCGGATTCAAACCGACACAAATTGTGCGTGTTGAATAGAAACAGAGACGCTTGGTTCTGGGTTCACAAAGCACCTTTTAAGGTGCTTTGTTTTTGACAGAAGGCCCATTATCTTTTGGGTGCAAAGTGCATGCGTGGCACAAACTGATAGGTTGAACGCCAGCACGTGGCCAACAATTCTTCTGGGCCATGGCGATGTGTTAATTTTTTACGCAAACGTGAAACGCAAACTTGCAGGCGTTTGTTGTTGTAGAAATCAGAGAGGCCCCAAATGGCCACTTCAAGGGCATCGCTTCTGAGTGCTTGCTCGGGGGCCATGGCCAATTGCGTAAGCAAGACTGTTTCCATGGCGGTCAGTCCAATGGCGTTGTTGGCAGGACCGGTTAAGAGTGCTCTGACAGGGTCGATGGTCCAACCGGTTTTGAGGGTTCTGGGCAAACGCGAAGCCAAGCGATGAATGATGGCAATGAGTTCAGTTGGATTGAAGGGCTTTGTCAGGCAGACATCTGCACCGGCAGCAATGGCCGCAATTCGGTCTTGAGGCTCAGCAGCCTGAGAAATCATGACGACACGCAGTTCTGGGTGTTTTGCCAATTGGCCAGCCAGCGTTAATCTTTGTTCGCCCAATGTGTCCGAATCCAAAACCACAACATCGAAAGATTGTTGCGAATGTTGGGCTGCCAATGACTCGGGGTGTTGGCAATGATGTGCTTCGATACCCGCAAATTCCAGCTGCGAAAGCACCTTTTCCGCCAATTGAGGGTCTTGTTCTACGAAGCTGACACAAAGTGGTTTCATGGCGGATGTCCTTTTATTAATTGTTAACTTAAGGTTTCATCCTAATTGTTTTTTGTATCTTTTTTAAATAATTTGTAATGACTTAGTTTAAAGAAAGTGCATTGAAGTTACAAATAGATGGCGTTTCTCCTCTGTAGCCTCGACCTAATTCATTGGCTTGCCAAAGACTTGCAAAAAAAAGCAATGTGGCAAATTTGATGAATTTGTGTCTTTGGTGCAATGTTTGGGGGCCTTGCTGCCCCCAATTGAGGCTGTTTTATGCCAATTCGGCAATCAGTTCAATTTCTACGCAGGCACCCATAGGCAACTGAGCAACACCAAAGGCACTGCGTGCATGTGCGCCTTTTTCGCCAAAGACTTGGCCTAACAACTCGCTGCAACCGTTGGTCACCAAATGTTGCTCAGTGAAATCGGCTGTGGAATTGACCAAGCTCATGACTTTCACGATGCGCTTGATTTTGTTGAGATCGCCAACAGCAGCATGCAGCGTGCCCATGAGATCGATGGCCACTGCGCGTGCAGCAGCCTTGCCTTCTTCAGTTTGGATGTTTTTGCCAAGTTGTCCGGCCCAGACTTGGCCGTTTTTCTTGGAAATATGGCCACTTAAAAAAACCAAATTGCCAGTTTGTGCAAATGGCACATAGGCTGCTGCGGGGGTGGCAACGGGAGGCAATGAAATTTGCAGTTCTTCTAAACGTTTGTAAACAGACATGGCTTGAACAATTCCTAAGTGGTTGAAAGGGGGGCCACCGTGACACTGACCGACAAGGTGTGGTGCGTGCCACCTTGCAGCACACCCCGAAGGGGCGAAACATCTGCAAAATCGCGGCCAACGGCAAGACGCACATAGTCAATGCCAGGGCTGCACCAGCCATCTCGGTTGTTGGTGGGGTCTAAATCGTACCAAGATTCTGTGCCATCAACTGATTTGATGTGTGGAATTCGAAGGGATACCCAAGCATGTGATGCATCGCTTCCAACCAGTCGGGGTTGGCCTGGTGGAGGCTCCGTCAACAAATAACCACTGACGTATCTGGCGGCCAAACCCAAGCTGCGAAGACAAGCCAGCATCACATGCGCAAAATCTTGGCAGACCCCCTTTTTGTTCTCCAAGACTTGAAGGGCAGGTGTGCTGATGTCAGTGCTGAAGGATTCGTATTTGAAATCGGTATGAATCCTTCGCATCAAATCTTGCGTGGCCTCGATCAAGTTTCTTTCAGGTGTGAAACTGCTTTGCGCATAGATGGCAAATGCCGTGTCGATGGGCGCATGGTGCGAGGCATAAGAAAATTCTGTCGCCTCATCACTGGGGATATCTGCACGGTACCGATAAGCCAGCACTGCTTTTTCCCAAGACAAATTGAGCGCTTGTTGTGAGAGTTCTTTTAAACGCTGGGTCTCGATTGAAAAGGTTTCAATGTCACTTTGTGCCGTCACTTGAAGTGTGTTGTGCGGTGTGGGCAAAGACCAGTAATGGGTGTGATTGCCAAAGGCATCGATGTTGTGAATGAGCTTGGTGGCTTCAGGAACGGTGCTTAGCACATGATGTCTGCAACTTTGGCAAGGTGTTGTTGGCGGTTGAAGGTGCGCAACATGTTGTGCCGTTTCTACCGTGGGTGTGTAGTGGTAGAGGGTTTCGTGGGTTATGCGCAGCTTCATGAGACAGTCCTTACGCACCAACACTTCGCTGCGATTCATCGCTGTGCGAAAAGAACAGGCTGTTGATTTGGTCGGAAACAAAGCGAGCAGTTTGTTGACATTCACTCAGCAACTGAAGCAATGCAGGGCTGTGATGGATACCGTCGGGTACCAATTCAAACAAATCAAGTTCTGACAAGACGGGTATTTTTTTCGACAAAGAATCTGTGGCGCCATGGGCCAAATGGCCCATTCGCGCTAAGCGCCCGCGTAGCGTTTGCGTCACCCAACCCAGTGCCCGAGGATTGTCGGTGTGGGTAAGAAGCAACTCTAGCAATGCACCCAATGTGCGGCTCTGCTGATATTGCGCATGAAATGAAATGGTGCTGTCAAACAAGCTCAACACCGCATCAAAACCCGCTTGACTTTGCACGCATTGCGTTTGGATCGCGCTGTGGAGTGCGTTGGCGAGGAAATCGAGTCGCTCAATGTGCCGACCAATCGACAGCAGTCGCCAGCCGTCATCTCGGGTCATTCGATCAGTTTGTGCGCCAGTCAGTGCCGCCATCAATTGACTGGTTCTCGAGAGCAGTTGTTGCGCCCAAATGTTGCTCGCAATGCTTGTGTCTTGCTGTGGCGGTTGAAAGAATGCTTTTTCAGTTTGCTCAATGAGAGACCAATGCTCAGGTGACAGCCTCTCGCGAACTGCCGCAGCGGCCAGCTTGATGGCTCTAAGGTTGTAGCCAACACCTGTTGTGTGCTGTGTGTCCCAAAGACCCGCAACCAAAGATCTTTCAAAAACACGTCGAGATTGCTGCGCTTGGGGGACACCTGGCACTACCAAGCCATGTCTGACGCAAAGCGCATTGAGCCATTCAATCAATGCCGGGCTATGCTGCGCTTCGCTGTTTAAACTTTCCAATGCCAACCTTGAAAGCCGCAAAGTATTTTCGGTGCGCTCTGAATAGCGCCCCATCCAAAATAAGTTTTCAGCTGCACGGCTAGTCACCAGTCGATGACGTTGAGAGCTGGCGACGAACAAAGGCTCTTTGGCAGCCGAAGTTGAAGTTGACCCTGATGCAAAGGGTTGTGTTTGCGCTGTTTGGTCTTTGGCAGACAAAACCCAAACATCTGCGCTGCTGCCGCCTTTTTGCATAGAGGCAATGCCACTTTGGGTGCCCAAGCGAGCCAAGCCGCCGGGTAGAACTTGCCATCCACCAGCTTCGTTGGCCAACACAAAGACACGCAAAATAACAGGCCGTGTCGGCATCGACTTGAGGTTAACAAAAGTGGGCGTGTGCGACAAAGGCAAAAAGCCTTGAACGGTGTGCGCTTCGGGGTCGCTTTGGATGCGTGCCCGCCATTGTTCTAGACCGCGCCAATCGAGTTGATGCCCCATGACAGGCTCGAAACTACGTTGGCTGGGGCCGTAGGGGTAAGTTGGTTTGATGACACATTCTTGCAAGCGTGGCAGTGCGTCGTGCATGGCTGCAGGCTCACCACACCACCAACTTGGAATGGCCGGTAACAGCAATTCTTCTTGCAACAGAGTACGCGACAACTTGGGCAAAAATCCTAGAAGTGCATTGGACTCTAAGAATCCTGAACCCGGTGTGTTGGCCACTAGAACATTGCCAGCTCGCACTGCTTGCAACAATCCAGGCACCCCCAAACTAGATTCAGCTCGCAACGCCAAGGGATCCAACCAATCGTCATCCACACGCTTGAGCAGACCATCAACAGGTTTTAAGCCTTCAAGCGTTTTGAGATAAAGCTTTTCATCTCTAACCAACAAATCGTTGCCTTGAACCAGCGACAAACCCAAGTAGCGTGCCAAGTAGGCTTGCTCAAAATAAGTTTCGTTGTAGGGGCCGGGCGTGAGCAGTGCAATGTGGGCTTGCATGCCAGCTTTGGTCCGCAGCTTCAATGCATTGACAAACGATCGATACGAGTCCGCCAAACCTTGCACCGACATGGCTTCAAAGGCGCTAGAAAACTGATTGGAAATGATTTGCCGGTTTTCCAATAAATAACCAAGACCCGATGGGGCTTGCGTTCTTTGTGACAACAGCCACCAACAACCATCGGGCCCTTTGACCAAATCGAAGGCCGCTAAATTGAGGTGACGGCCACCAACAGGAGAACTGCCATGCATCGCATGCAAGTAGCCTGAATGACCCTGTACCAAGGCATAAGGCAAAGCCCCTTGCTTCAAGAGATGTTGCATGCCGTAGACGTCGGACAAGATGCCTTCTAGGAGTCGCATGCGCTGAACTACGCCCGCTTGAATTTGCTGCCAATCTTGGCTGGACAATATCAGGGGCAATAAATCGAGTGACCAAGGTCGTTGAGGTTGGTCTGCGTTGGCATAAACGTTGTAGGTCATGCCGTTGTCACGCACCTGCTTGACCATGGTTTCGTGCCGTGCCGGTAAGCTTTGAAGACCAGCGTTGCCAAGGTGTGACAAAAACTCTGCCCAGTGAGGCGTCACTTGTGAGCTTTGTTCCACCGAGCCAAAGTTTGAGCTTGTAGCTTCGGCAGGGATGGCGCTGACACCGCCACGCAACTCATCCCAATGGCCCGCAGGGGCAGCATCGATCGCACGCAGAATATCTTGCGAGACAGACGCCTGTTGCGTGCCCTCGTTGGCAATGCCTGAAGTTTGCGATTGCGATTGCACAGAGGATGAGGAGGTGTTGTTAAATTCCACAATGCATGAATTGTCGCCTCATCTGGGCTTGCGCAGGTCCAAAGTCCAAGGAAATTCTGGACTGGCCGCCAGTTCAATGTTGGCCGCTGGCATAGGCATGCGGCCGGGGGTGTGCCCCATTCTAAAAAATCGAGCCAGGCGACGGCTTTCAGCTTCGTAGGCATTCACCGGCAAGGTGTCATAGTTGCGCCCGCCAGGGTGTGCAACATGGTATTGGGCGCCGCCTATAGAGCGTTTCATCCAGGTATCTAAAACATCGATGGTCAGCGGGGCATGAACACCAATGCTAGGGTGCAAAGATGAGGGCGGGTTCCAGGCTTTGTAGCGAACACTGGCAACGTATTCGCCGGCGGTACCTGTGGGTTGCAAAGGCAAGGCTTGACCATTGATGGTCACGGTGTAACGGCTGGGGTTCATGCCAGTCACATGAACTTCTAGGCGCTCCAACGATGAATCGACATATCTGGCCGTGCCGCCCGATGTACTTTCTTCACCCATCACATGCCAAGGTTCTAGCGCATTGCGCAGCGTCACTTGAATGGCATCGATACAAAACTCGCCCACTCTGGGAAATCTAAATTCAAAGTGTGGTGCAAACCATGCAGGATCAAAGTGAAAACCTGCATCACCCAGTTCAGTCAGGACATCGTCAAAATCCATTTTGACAAAGGTCGGTAGCATGAAACGATCGTGCAATGCGGTGCCCCATCGGGTTACTGGCGCTGTATAGTTTTGATCCCAAAACCTGGCTACCAGTGCACGCAACAGCAGTTGTTGAACCACGCTCATGCGGGCGTGAGGCGGCATTTCAAAGGCCCTTAATTCAAGCAATCCCAAACGGCCGGTTGACGAATCGGGCGAGTACATTTTGTCAATGCAAAACTCACTGCGATGGGTGTTGCCCGTCATGTCCACCAAAATGTTTCTCAGGCTTCGATCGACCAACCAAGGTGGCATGCTTTGACCATGAACTTGTCGATTGCGAACAATTTCTCGCAGCGCGATTTCAAGTTCATACACTTGGTCATTGCGGGCTTCGTCCACCCGCGGGGCTTGGCTGGTCGGACCGATGAACATGCCACTGAACAAATAGCTAAGGCTAGGATGGTTGTGCCAATACAGCACCAAACTTGCCAGCAATTCAGGGCGACGCAAGAATGGACTGTCTGCTGGTGTTGCGCCGCCCATGACCACATGATTGCCGCCACCGGTCCCGGTGTGCCGACCATCGGTCATGAATTTTTCTGCACTCAGGCGCGTTTCAAAAGCAGCTTGGTATAAGAACTCTGTGTGCTCAACCACCTCTTTCCAATTGCTGGCAGGGTGAATGTTGACTTCAATCACACCGGGGTCGGGTGTCACTTGCAAAAGCTTCAAGCGCGGGTCTCGTGGAGGCGCGTATCCCTCCAGCACAATCGGAATGTTGAGCTGTTTGGCAGTGGCTTCAATGGCACCCAATAAGTGGAGGTAGTCTTCAATGCGAGCAAGGGGCGGCATGAACACATACATCACGCCTTGTTGGTCTTTGTCAGATGCAGCATCTTTTAAAGGGACAGGGCCGTTGGCGCGGCGCGGGTCTCTAATTTCGACGCACAAAGCCGTTCGAACTGTCGACGAGTCAGATTTGAATTTAGCAGGCCCCAACGCTTTGGATGCCAATCCTGGGTGCTGAATTTGAGGTGGCAACGCAGAGCGTGCCTGAGGCTTGAAGTCGGGCAGGGGACCTCTTGCTGCAAAGGGATCTTGCTCGATCAAAATTTGACGATCATGGGGTGCCGTCCATGGCAGTGAATCTAGCGGCAAACGCCATCCCATGGCCGAGTCGCCAGGCGTTAAATACAAACGTTCATCGCGCACAAACCATTTGCCACTTTGCCAAGCAATGCCATCTTGAACGCCTGTGTCGACTGCTTGCAAAGGCAACAAGTAACCAACCTCTTGGTCTAGGCCTTGTGAGAAAACACGGTGCAATCTGGCGCGCTCAAGCTCGTCATCTAAGCGGGCATCAAACGGATCGACATTGACGGGCAAACGACGTTCACGCCAAAGGTAGTACCAAGTGTCCTCGTAAGCAGGTGTGATGTTTTCGGCAGATACACCCAATTGGATGGCCAAGGTGTTGATAAACCGGTTGGCATCGCTGGTGGTGTATCTATGTGATACGCGCTCATCGGCAAACAAGGCAGGGTCTTGCCAACAAGCCTGACCATCTGCTCGCCAATAAATACTGAGCGCCCATCGTGGCAACTGTTCGCCCGGATACCACTTGCCTTGACCAAAATGTAAGAAGCCACCCTTGCCATATTGCGTGCGAAGTTTGTGAACCAGCTCGGTTGCCAAGCCCCGTTTGGTTGGGCCCAAGGCGTCGGTGTTCCATTCAGGCGCATCTCTGTTTTCTGTGGCCACAAAAGTGGGTTCACCACCCATGGTTAGGCGAACATCACCTTCAATCAGTTGTGCATCGACTTGCTCACCCAAGGCCAACACCTCCGACCACTGTTCTTCGGAGTAAGGCTTGGTGACACGCGGTGATTCATAGATGCGTGTGATCGACATTTCGTGACTGAATTCGACTTCGGCCTCATCCATCAAGCCTTCAATGGGGGCGGCGCCAGAAGGTTGAGGTGTACAAGCCAAAGGAATGTGGCCTTCACCTGCCAGCAGCCCTGACGTAGGGTCGAGACCAATCCAACCTGCACCTGGTAAATAAACCTCGCACCACGCGTGCAAATCGGTGAAGTCGACTTCGGTGCCGCTTGGGCCTTCGAGCGATTTGACATCGGGTGTGAGTTGAATCAAGTAACCAGAAACAAATCGTGAAGCCAAGCCCATGTGCCGCATGAGTTGAACCAAAAGCCATGCGGAATCACGACAAGAGCCGCTTTTAAGTTGGAGTGTTTCTTCTGGCGTTTGAACACCCGGCTCCATGCGAATTAAGTAGTTGATGTCTTGGTAAACACGCTGATTGATTTGCACCAAGAAATCGATGGTTCTTTGGCGTTTTCTGTCCAATTTGCTCAAGTACTGTTTGAACAAAGGGGTTCGTGGCAGTTTGTCCAAGTACGCAGCGAGTTCTTCTTTGAGCGCAGGGGCATAAGTCAGCGGCACATGCTCGGCACTGGGCTCTAAGAAGAAGTCGAATGGGTTGAAGACAGCCATTTCTGTGACCAAGTCGACGGTCACCTTGAACGCTGTCGTTTTTTGGGGGAAGACCAAACGGGCTTGGTAATTTGAAAAAGGGTCTTGTTGCCAATTGACGAAGTGCGCTGCTGGCTCAACACGCAAGCTGTAAGACAAAATTCGACTGCGGCTGTGCGGTGCTGGCCGAAGGCGAATCACTTGCGGCCCCAACTGAACTGGGCGGTCGTATTTGTAATGCGTGACGTGATGCAGTGCGACGTGAATGGACATAAATGCAAGTAAGCGCAACAGCGGCTGCATCGAATTAGCAGCTTGGGCTGTCTAAACTAGCAAAAGCCGCGCCATGATGGGCATTCAGAAAGGCTCAGCATGTTGAAACTGACGCCTTGGATAGCGCTTGGATGGATTTTGGGAACTTTCCTCCAGCTCCAGCAAGAGGAAATTTGGCAAGCCAAGACCATCCTTCTTTCTTCAAT
>JACCEE010285455.1_pt1 | contig 12645 bp, 13 predicted proteins | sample 7449931 | NCBI WGS metagenome assembly JACCEE01 (sample SAMN15323457, study PRJNA562643) | freshwater metagenome | isolation source: river surface water | place: USA:Blue River Watershed | collected 2017-08-19 | reverse complement strand
GATGATGCGACGGAGGTTCGTGAAGGATACGAGTGCGGTATCGGACTTGGATCATTTAAGGATATTCAAGTTGGCGACTCAGTTGAAGTCTTCGAGATGCGCGAGAAGAAGCGTGCATAATGGGAAACTCGCACCGCGCAGCTAAAGTAGCCGATCGAATAAAGGTTGTGGTAGCACAAACTTTAGAGAACAAAATTAAGGATCCAAGACTTGGTTTTGTAACTATTACTGATGTTCGAGTCACGGGTGATTTGCAACAAGCCTCAATCTTCTACACAGTCTTGGGCGATGACGAGGCGCGGGAAAACACGGCCAAAGCCCTTGAAAGTGCAAAAGGTTTGTTACGAACCGAGGTAGGACGCGAACTCGGAACTCGAATCGTTCCGACTCTCGCTTTCTTTGTTGACGCTCTATCTGAGACAGCTCGTAACTTTGAAGATTTACTTGATCAAGTTCGCAAACATGATGAAGAAATCGCACATCTAAGAGATTCTGCGAAGCCAATAGGTGGTACGGATCCATACCGAACTAATCGAGTTCATGAAACCGAATGAATTCCGAAAGCGGTTTCCTAGTAATTAATAAGCCTTCTGGCATTACAAGCCATGATGTCGTTGCGCAATTACGTCGCAGGTTAGGAACAAAGCAAGTTGGTCATGCTGGGACACTAGATCCAATGGCGACAGGAGTTCTAGTTATTGGCATAAATAACGCCACAAAGTTTCTCCAATATATAGTCAATGGAAGAAAGAGCTACATCGCAATTGTTCGGTTGGGAATCTCTACCATTTCTGATGATCGAGAAGGCGATGTTGTTGCCACAGCCGATTGGGGCGCAGTTACAGATCAAGAAATAGAGCGAGAATTGCAGAAGTTTGTTGGGATAATTAATCAAGTGCCAAGCTCGGTTTCAGCAAAGAAAATAGCCGGAGAGCGCGCTTATGATTTGGTTCGAGAAGGTAGGGAAGTTGAATTACCGGCCAAAGAAGTAGAAATCGAAAAACTAAAGATTTTAGCGATTCATCGGAACGAACATTTAGATGTTGAAATCGAAGTTTCTTGTTCGGCGGGAACTTATATCCGTGCCATCGCTCGAGATCTAGGTAGAGCACTGGGAGTAGGCGGCCATTTGATTGAACTGCGAAGAACCGAAGTTTCACCTTTCTCAATCTCTGATGCCGGGGATATCGAGAGCGCACCAATCCTTTCGCTAGCGACGGAAATTTCTAAATTCATGAAAACACGAAAATTAACTTTTGAGGAGATAGCAGAGATTAGGTTTGGACGCAGAATTGATAAGTCCGAAACTCAAGGTCCAATTGCAGGTATCGGGCCACGTGGCGACGTGGCAGCAATATTGGAGAATAGAGATGGCAGAGCTCAACCGATAACGGTCTTCAAATCGTGAAAGAATTAGCGTGATGAGTAAGAGCATTGAAATGTCATGGCATGGTGAGCCAATCACTGGAGCTGTTGTCGTAATTGGAAATTTCGATGGCGTGCATAAGGGACATCAGCAAATTATTAAGACTGCGCAAGTTTTTAATTCACCAATTGTTGCCCTCACTTTTGAACCGCATCCAGCTAGCATTGTTTCGCCGTCACGTGTGCCATCCGAATTACTTCCGCTATCAGAACGGATCAAGAATCTAGTCGAAACAGGAGTAACAAGTGTTGCTGTAATAAAATTCACTGAAACCTTTTCAAAGTTGAAACCCGAGGAATTTATTTCAGAAGTTTTAGTAAGCCGTCTCGCCGCATCAGCAATAGTAGTCGGTGCAAATTTTCGATTTGGCAACCGTGCAGCTGGCGATGTTAAATTCTTAAGGGAAAACATTTCGGTAGAAGTTAAAGCTATTGATTTAGAAAGTGAATTGGGAACTTCAGTCTCTTCCACCAGAATTCGAGAAGCCATTCTGGGCGGTAACATCGAAATTGCCCGCGAACTCTTAACCCGGCCACATTACTTAACTGGTTTAGTTATCCACGGAGAAAAACGGGGAAGAGAAATAGGCTATCCGACTGCAAATTTGGAAATTGCTGCCAATGCAACTATTCCTTCAGATGGTGTCTATGCAGGTTGGCTCACTGTTGAAAACAATAGATGGCCTGCTGCAATTTCCATTGGAACTAATCCAACTTTTGCGGGAGTCAGAAGTAGACAAGTAGAAGCGTATGCACTTGATAAAAAAGATTTAGATTTGTACGACAAATTAGCTAAAGTGGAATTTGGCTGGCGGTTACGCGACACAATCAAATTTTCTGGCCTTGATCCTTTACTGGCGCAAATGAGAATAGATTGCGATAAGGCGCGAGAACTAACCCAGATTTAAGCGGGATTTTCTCCTGGATTTCACTCCTATAGATACCGCTGGTAGATTTTGCTCCGAAGCGAGAAATCGTGCGTTCGTGATAAAGACCGAGGGCCCTCGTGAAAGATGTAAAGGAAATAGAAAATGGCATTAACAGCTGCCGAGAAAAAAGAAGTAATTAACAAGTTTGGCGCCTCTGCATCGGACACAGGAAGCCCCGAGGCACAAGTTGCATTACTTTCTACACGAATTGAGCAATTAACAGAGCACCTCAAGACAAATAAGAACGATCATCACAACCGTCGTGGCTTATTGCTTCTTGTTGGTCGCCGTCGCAGAATTTTGCAATACCTTGCAAAGAAAGATATCGCTCGTTATCGCGCGATCATCGACAAGCTCGGCATTCGCCGTTAGTTTGTAATAATTTAAAAACTTCGCGGACTAGTTGACTGGTCCTCGGTGGTGGCTTCCGGAAGATTGCCGTGAGCTTCGATCGAAGATCCATTCTCTAGAAGCCGCGAAGATTTAGAGAATAGGAGTGACCCATGGAGGGTCAAGATGTTAAGTATGCCGTTGCAAAAATTGATAACGGTAAATTTGGAAAACGAGAGATTCGTTTTGAGACTGGTCGCCTAGCGCGCCAAGCAGCAGGAACTTCTGTTGTATATCTGGATGATGAAACTATGTTGCTTTCTGCAACAACAGCTTCAAAAAATCCAAAGGATCAATTTGATTTCTTTCCTTTGACAGTCGATGTTGAAGAAAGAATGTATTCAGTTGGTCGAATCCCTGGTTCATTTTTTAGACGAGAAGGTCGCCCTTCCGAAGACGCGATCCTTACCTGCCGTCTAATTGATAGACCATTAAGACCATCATTTATTAAAGGACTTCGTAACGAAGTTCAGATTGTCGTTACGGTCATGGCACTAGATCCAGATCATATGTATGACGTAATTGCGATTAATGCTGCATCTATGTCAACACAATTGGCAGGCTTGCCATTCTCCGGGCCGATTGGTGGCGTCCGAGTTGCACTGATTGACGGTCAATGGGTTGCCTTCCCAAATCACAGCGAATTAGAGCGCGCTACTTTCGATATGGTCGTAGCGGGCCGAATCGCTGGCGACGATGTAGCAATCATGATGGTTGAAGCAGAAGCAACCACAAAGACAATTTCATTAATTGCCGATGGTGCAGGCGCTCCAACTGAAGAAGTAGTTGGCGCTGGCTTAGATGCAGCAAAACCATTTATTCGCACTCTCTGCGAAGCTCAACTCGAGCTTGCAAAAGTTGCAGCAAAGCCAACAGCAGAATTTCCGGTTTATTTGGATTATCAGGAAGATGTCTATAGTGCTGTCGAAAAAGCAGCTAAAGATCGCTTGAGCAAAGCTCTTACGATTGCCGGTAAACAAGAACGTGAAACTGAACTTGATGCAATCTCAAATGAGATTAAAGAGAGCATTTCGCCACAATTTGAAGGACGTGAAAAGGAAGTACCTGCGGCGCTTCGCTCTTTAACTAAGAAGTTGGTCCGGCAGCGAGTACTTCGCGAAAAGATACGTATCGATGGACGTGGCTTGAAAGATATTCGTCCACTTACGGCAGAAGTTGAAGTCTTGCCACGAGTACACGGATCAGCTCTTTTCGAAAGAGGCGAAACACAAATTCTTGGCGTAACAACTTTGAATATGCTCAAGATGGAACAGCAGCTCGATACTTTAAATCCAGAAGATCATAAGCGCTACATGCACAATTACAATTTCCCACCTTATTCAACGGGAGAAACTGGACGTGTTGGTTCACCAAAGCGTCGCGAAATTGGACATGGTGCACTTGCGGAACGTGCTTTGCTTCCAGTTCTGCCAACTCGTGAAGAATTCCCATATGCAATTCGCCAAGTTTCTGAAGCACTTGGATCAAATGGATCAACTTCTATGGGTTCAGTCTGTGCATCAACTCTTTCATTGCTAAATGCGGGCGTTCCGCTAAAAGCGCCAGTTGCAGGTATTGCAATGGGTTTGATATCTGACGATGTAGATGGCAAAACAGAATATGTCGCGCTCACCGATATCTTGGGCGCAGAAGATGCATTCGGCGATATGGACTTCAAAGTTGCAGGAACTAAAGACTTTGTAACTGCCCTCCAACTAGATACCAAGCTTGATGGAATCCCAGCAAAAGTTTTGGCAGCTGCCTTATTGCAAGCTAAAGAGGCACGTCTTGCGATTCTAAATGTTATGAATGCAGCGATTGATCGACCAGATGAAATCAATCCGCTTGCACCACGCATTATGAGCATCAAGATTCCAGTTGATCAAATCGGTGCGGTGATTGGCCCTAAAGGTAAGGTCATCAACCAGATTCAAGAGGAGACTGGCGCTGAGATCACCATTGAAGATGATGGAACGATCTATATTGGCGCAACAAATGGAACAGCGGCAGAAGCCGCAAAGGCTCAAATTATTGCTATTGCCGATCCAAAACTTCCTGAAGTTGGCGAGCGATACAACGGAACCGTTGTGAAGTTAGCCGCATTTGGTGCATTTATTAATCTGTTACCCGGAAAAGATGGGCTCTTGCACATTTCTCAGATTAGAAAGATGCATGGCGGAAAGCGAATTGAAAATCTAGAGGACGTCATGAAAGTTGGCGATAAGGTCCATGTTGAGATCGGCGAAATCGATCCAAAGGGCAAACTTTCATTGATTCCTGTTCTAGAAGAGTCAGCGAGCGAATAGTTATGTCAGTGCGTAAGACCGTACATTCAAGCGGCTTACGCATTGTCACTGAAAAAATTCCAGATGTCAGAAGCGCGGCTTTTGGCATCTGGGTAAATGTTGGTTCGCGAGATGAGTCACCTAAAGTTGCGGGAGCCTCACACTTTTTGGAGCACCTGCTATTTAAAGGCACCAAGCGACGATCAGCGCTTGAGATATCGGCAGCTATTGAAGCTGTCGGCGGTGAGATGAATGCCTTCACCACCAAGGAATACACCTGTTTTTATGCACGTGTTATTGACAAAGATTTACCGCTAGCGATCGATGTAATTTCTGACCTAATAACTTCCTCTGTAGCAAAACCTGATGATGTAGAAGCAGAAAGAAAAGTTGTCTTGGAAGAGATTTCGATGCGAGATGATGATCCATCAGATTTAGTGCATGATCTTTATGCTGAAACATTCTTTGGGGATACGCCACTTGGCAGACCAATACTTGGAACAAGTAAATCCATAAAGTCGCTGACGAGAAATTCCATATTTAATTACTACAAAGATAGGTACTTGCCGCAAGACATCGTAATTTCTATCGCAGGCAACTTTAAGCGTGGAAAAACTGTTGACCAAGCTATTGAGGCAATTTCTAAAGATGATTTCCTGCAGAATGGAAATGGAAATGTTTCGATGCGCGAAGATATCAAAGCGCGAAAGCAGAGTAAGAAGATTGGATTGATTAAGCAGGATACAGAGCAGGCCCATCTTTTTTTGGGAGTGGATGGAGTATCTCGAAGCGATTCACGTCGCTTTGCCATGAGTGTTCTTTCAGCAGCGCTCGGTGGTGGAATGTCTTCAAGATTGTTCCAAGAGATAAGGGAAAAACGCGGCTTGGCCTATTCAGTTTATTCTTATGCACAACAATTCGCAGGCGCTGGCATGATTGGGTTTTACGCAGGCTGTAACCCTAAGAAAGCAACTGAAGTTGTATCTCTTATCCGTGAGACCCTTCATGATGTTGCAGCAAATGGTTTGACTCATGAAGAACTCGAACGCGCGAAAGGTGCTGTGAGTGGAGCATTGGTATTGAGTCAGGAAGATACGGGCTCGCGCATGAGCCGAATTGGCAAAAGTGAATTAGTACATGGTGAAGTCCTGGGCTTTAACGAGATTTTGAGCGCAATCTCTGGGGTTGATGGAAGTGAAGTTCGCAGACTTGCCGAAGAGTTTTTGACCAAAGAACCATCCCTTGCAGTTGTGGGACCATTTACACGAGAATCTACCTTTGAAAAGGTGATGAGGTAATGGCTATAAGAGTTGCAGTTGTTGGAGCTAAAGGTCGAATGGGCCAAGAAGTTTGCCGCGCAATCAAAAAAGATAAGGATCTCGAATTAGTTGCGGAAATCGATTTGAATGATTCACTTTCTATAGCAGTTGATGGCAAAGCAGAAGTAATCGTTGATTTCACAAACGCTACTGCAGCATTGAAAACGGCTGAATTTGCGATTGCCAATGGCATTCACCTTGTAATAGGAACAACAGGATTTGATAAAGAAAATTTAACGCAGATTAAGAATTCTCTTGCTAAATCACCAACAACTGGTGTTTTGGTTGCCCCGAATTTTGCAATTAGCGCCGTTTTAATGATGCAATTTGCGGCAACTGCGGCGAAATATTTTGAGTCGGCAGAAATTATAGAGTTTCATCATCCGGAAAAAATAGATGCCCCTAGCGGTACCGCAGTGCGAACTGCAGAGATGATGACCGAATCACGGAGTGCAGCTAACAGAGCGCCGATGCCAGATAAAACTTCAAAATCAATTCCTGGAGCACGGGGTGGAAAGGTTGGGGATATCCCAGTTCACTCGGTTCGGATGGCAGGATTGGTAGCTCATCAAGAAGTAATTTTCGGCGAGCAAGGCGAGACTTTAACAATTCGCCACGATTCGTTAGATCGTTCCGGCTACATGCCTGGCGTACTTTTAGCTTGTAAAGAGGTAGTTAGGCATCCAGGATTGAAAATTGGCCTAGAGAATTATTTGAAACTAGATTAGGAGAATTATGTCAGAGCAAATCACGATGTACGGTGCCGAATGGTGTGGTGACTGCCGACGTTCCAAGCGATTCTTGGACTCAAATAACATTAGTTATAACTACATCGATGTAGAAGCAGATCAATCTGCCTCAGATAAAGTAATTGAAATTAATGGCGGAATGCGCTCAATCCCAGTAATACTCTTTCCGGACGGATCTCATTTAACAGAACCATCCGATAACGAATTGAAGACAAAACTAGAATCATTAGGAATACTCTAGCCCGATTTTTCTTAGGCTTTTTTGTTTTTGCACCTTCCGCTCGGTTAAAAAATCAAGATACCCTTTTTGCTAGATGTTCTGGGGCAAGGAACCTAACTCCAAGGCCACGAATCGAAAAGATGTAGTCACCACCACCATTTTCTTTAATTTTAATCCTAAGCCTCGACAGATGCGTGTCAATCAAGTGACTAGAGCCAATACCATCTTTTACCCTTATTATATTTAGTAATTCAGGTCTAGATATAACTCGTTCAGGTTCCGCCATAAAAGCCTGCGTCAAGAGAAACTCAGTCTTTGTCAGAGGCACGACGTTACCGTTTACTCGAAATTCGCAAATTGGAACTTCAAGTTTCAAATCATCAACCAAATAAATATCATCGTCCAAAGTATCTAGTGCATTTTGTTTTTGAAGATGATAGTTGACTCTTTGCAAGAACAATTTTTGAACGATTGGCTTGCTAATTATTTCATCAGCTCCCGCACGCACACACATCTCTTCCGTGAATGGACTTCCATGATCTATCAATGGGATAAGGACTCCCTTTGTTCGCATACGTAACCATCCAAGTACATCCAGGTTTTTCATCACATCCCCTGCCAAATGGAAAAGAACAATCCTAAAATCGCCAAAAGTGAAATGATCTTTTAAACGGGCAAGGTCATTTTCCGTGCGAACACTTAAATTCCACGTTTCAAGTGCGCTTTGCATAAATTTACGATCGATAACGTTATTCTCAATAACTAGGGCATTTTCTGTATTCATAGTGAGAAGATTAAAGAAAAGTTATCGCAATAATTGAGGTTGACCGGTCTTTGGCGAGACATAAAAAAAATTAGACTGAAACTGTTGTCGCAGGAATTGCGTCATCAGGGTCGAGATTTTGCATCTGATGAAACAAATTTGTGGCTTCGTTTCTACCGCTGCATCCCAAAAGGGAGTAAATTCGAATAGTTTCTTGTCTAATCAGAGACTCAGAGTAACCAATAATTTCTGCGATATCAGCGTTAGTTCGACCCTCTGAAATAAGCTTCAAAATCAACATTTGACGTTCGGATAAATCATTATTAGTTTGTAAATTTTGTTGAGGTTTATTCTGCTTTGTGGCTGCGCCGTTCCGTTTGGATTTTGCCTGGCCGAGAAAGCTCCTGCTCAGTGCCCCATTGATTATGGTAGCTAGACCCTCTAGACACTCCTTAAATTCATCATTCTCTATGACTTGCTCGTCTGCCATCAGAATCAATGTTCCTAACATTCGGGAATCTGCAATTAGTGGCCAAACAATCATCGAATGATTTCTTTTTGGCCCATTTTTGCCATTTCTATGATTTGCGAACGTCAAACTTCCATTTCGGGCTGCTATTGCCGCTGGATGGTCTTCGAAAATGTCTATTGAGGATTTAGAAAGTCCAACTTCCTCTGGATGTAATCCATAATTGTAGAGAAGATGAAGTTCTCCGGTTTGCTCAAGTTGTAGAAAACATGCGCCTATAAGAGTAATACCTGCTACTTTCCTCATGCACAATTTTTGGAGAACGTTTTCAATTGATGGATCTCCTTGATTTAGATCATTAGCTGCTACGGCAAGATCTTTGTAGAACATTTTCCATCCCTCCATCTTGAATAGATAGATGAATGGTAAGTCTTTCGAATGTTTAAGTCTGAACACATTTGGTCTTTATCCGGACATTGTTAGGGCAGATTTAATTGAGATTAATGTGTCATGAAAGTTCTTTGTTCGTGCTTTAGAAATTTGATGTCACTGAAAGATTTCGGCCTCTAAGGAGGCATTAAATGTCAAAGTCATTGAAGATTGTTTGGTTTCTTGCAAGTCTAGTAATTCTTGCATCTATCGCGACTCGAGGTTCTGCAGTTGATCCGACATTCACAGGTCCCACTCAGGGTCCCATAAATGAGGCGTCAACTGATTTCACGATAAGTGATGTAGGCACAGTAACTTTGTTGGCGAATGCTGATGGTGGGCCCAAAATAGAGAAGGCGCTCTATTACAACGTGGTGTCACCAACACCAACACCAACAGCCACAATGGAAGTGGCGATAAGAGCGCTTAAAGCGGCCAAAGCCTACTCGATAAGAGAAGATCATATTCCCTTAGGAACCAATCAGTTGCAAGGCTTATTGGCGATACCTAAATTTTTCCAGAGTAAAAACTTTTTTAGCCAGAAAAAGTTCGTAATAGGAGGAAATCATGCAGCATCTCATTGAGAATATAAAGAAGTTTGCAGTCGTAGTAATTTCACGTGATGAAACTTTAATCTGGGAAAATGGCATTGAACCTGGTGACAAACCAACGTTGGTCTTTCCACCTATTGAGGTTGATCATCGTCATAAGCGAACTGGTCAGTATCGCAAGGGGCATGACACATTACATAGATTTCCTGAATACTTCGAAAATATATCTGAGGAATTAAAGCCTTTTTCTGGAATCCTTTTGATCGGACATGGACATGGTTCAAGTTCCTATGCTGATCTATTTCATAATTTCTTGCGTGATAAACACCCAAAATTAAATGAAAAAGTGCTTGGAAAGCTTAACCTCAATATCAGCGCTATTAGCCAAAACGAAATTCTGAAATCGGCGAGACTATGGTTTGAGCAGGAGTACGGGAAACTAGCTACTTGGCACGACCGCCCAATAGATCGCCGATTCAGGACTACTTAGTAGGTATTGTCTCCTTCAGAATTCCTAAATTCCCCTTGCTCTTTGCGCCCCATATGTAAATCACCGTATTCGAATTCTTAGAATTTACAACAGAAAGCGGAGTTAGCGCCGGAACTCCCGTATCACTATAGACGCCATTAACTAAATACGATTTATTCTGAATTAGGGATTTTTTGCGCTCCAACCCATTTGTAAGTGGAATGAAAGTACTGGCATCGTCTAACTTGAGTTGAATTGCCGGCGCAGCTGCAATGTGTCTGAATGTAATCCAAGATCGTTTATTTCCTCCGGATGTGACTTTATTTTTGAAAATTGAAATCATCGGCTTTTCGATTTCATTTAAATGAGCTACGAACGAGTAGTTGTTACCTTTTGACAAGTAAACAGTCGAGGCAGTCAGTAGAGGATTGATTGCTGAGATCGGAGATACTCCGTCAGCATAAAACTGAACCGAGTAAGAACCTTTTGGTACCAAAAATGACTTTACGCTTCCTGGAGTGGCATTATCTATCAATAATTTTCCATTTACGTAAACATCAACGAGATCTGCTCCATATCCGGAAGGGAGTGCATGAACAACAGAATAACTTGTAAGCTCATTCTTCTTTGAATTTTGTTTCGCATTTGCCGGATTACCGACTAAAGTCATTACTCCGACAATGATTATTGCGACAATTTTCCACTTTTTCATTATTTCCCACTTTTCTTAGATGAATTAAAATGAAAGTTTAGATTCAATTAAACGATTAAGAATGTGTAAGACCGTCTATTGTCCGGTCTGATTTTAAAAACTTATAAAAATCCAACCAACAAATGCTTAGATACGAAAGTAGGATTAAAAATAAATAATCACGTAATGTGATACTTTCAAGTCTTAATGCATCGCGCAGCCAGCCAATATTGAAAATCAAAACTAGAATGACAGAAGCAAGTAGGACTATCCACGGAATTGCCTTATTTTTTCTAGCACGGAACGCAGCCAAGATTGTGAGAGTTTTTGATCTGTTAGCTAGAATCAGGATGACATTTGAAATTATCAAGGCGCTGAATGTTAAGGATCGGATTCTCTCTTCGCTTGCCCCAGTTTGAAGAGAATATAAATATGTCAAAAATACCGATGCAAATATAGAGAAACCTTGCAAAGCCGCAAGTGAAAACTCGGTAAGTCCAATTAGTGGTTTTTTGGGATCTCTGGGTGGTTGATTCATTGTGCCCGGATCGGGCTCTTCAACCTCAAATACAATTGATGAAGCTGGATCAATAATTATTTCGTGAAATGCGACTAGAGCTGGAAGAAGCACGATAGGCCAAGAGGTGTTAAATACTGGCAGAAATGCCATGCCAAAGATTGGGAAATGAATCGCTATTACGTAAGACATGGCCTTTTGAATATTCGAGAAGATTGCCCTGCCGCGAAAGATACCGGCGACAATTGAAGTGTAGTTATCATCAGTAATAATCAACGCGGCAGCTTCTCTTGCGACATCCGTACCTCTGGCTCCCATTGCAATACCGACATCAGCCGCTCGCAAGGCAGGCGCATCATTCACACCGTCTCCAGTCATGCCAACAATTTCACCCTGGCTTTTGAGGAGATTGACTAATCGCAACTTATCTTCTGGAGTGAATCGTGCAAAGACTGAACAATTCTTTATGATAGAAATTAATTCTGTATCGCTTCTATTCTTGAATTCAGTTCCCGTGATAAACATTTCTGATGGAAGACCAATTTGCTTGGCTACGGATAGAGCGGTTTTTGGATGATCTCCCGTAATCATCAAAGTCCTTATTCCAGCTCTTGTGCATTGTGATACCGCAGATGGGATTCCTTCTCTTATAGGGTCTTGCAACAGTGCCAGTCCAAGATAATTCCAATTAGTTTCAGAAGTTCCTTCGGCAATTGCAATTACTCTCAAACCTCTGGCAGCCGCCTCTTCGACGCTATTCTCAAAACTAATTAAATTTTCACCTGCTAATCCGCATAATTTAGCGACATGTTCTGGAGCGCCTTTAGAAGCGTATAAAGCATTATCGCCCTCTGCATCTTTCTCCTTCCAAATGTGTGTATAGATCAATCTATCTTTTTGCAGTGATATTTCTGAGATAGATTTAAAAGTTTCAAAATCTACTTTGGAAAGAGATTTGAAAGCCCGATCCATTGGATCAAAAGCAGTGATAGGGGTGGCAAGAGCTCCAACATCAATTAATTTTTGTATCTCAGAATCAATAGTTTCCGATTTGCGCCATACTCGAGAGCTTGCGGTCTTAAGTTCCACTACTTCCATTTCATTTCTAGTCAGAGTTCCAGTTTTATCGACACACAACACAGTTATTGATCCAAGAGCTTCGATCGCCGCCGGTTTTCGAGCAATAACCCTTACTTTCGTCATACGCCAAGCGCCTAGAACCATAAATAGCGTGAGAATTACTGGAAACTCTTCAGGTATCAATGCCATGGCAACTGCAATACCTGAAAGCGCACCTTGCAGCCAGTTGCCTCTAGTTAAGCCGAAATTGATTATTACTATTGCTACGGTCACGAATGCAGCAACGCCAATTACTTTTACAATTCTCTCAATGTTCTGTTGTAGGTGAGTTTTTTCTTCACTAATTTCCTGTAAAGATT
>JACCEE011368997.1_pt1 | contig 12647 bp, 12 predicted proteins | sample 7449931 | NCBI WGS metagenome assembly JACCEE01 (sample SAMN15323457, study PRJNA562643) | freshwater metagenome | isolation source: river surface water | place: USA:Blue River Watershed | collected 2017-08-19 | reverse complement strand
GCTGTGACCAAAGGGAGGCACGCCGTTATTGGTTTGGGCAACCCTTCGATTACCAACACACCAACTCTCTATCGATGGCGAGAATCGTTCTTACACAGAAGTGCATATTTATCAAGTACGGTCTTTTAGATGTCGGGCCACCATCACCACAACACAAGCGAATCATCACATCAGATGACAGTGGTGTTGATAATCACCATAGGTGCCGTAATCATTCAATGGATTGGAGTTGCAATCACTGGGTCATGGGCGCTTGCAGCAGATGCTGGACATCAGCTAACCGACGCGCTTGGCATCACGATCGCCCTTATTGCAGCTCGAATTGCCTCTCGTCCCCCTTCTCCGACTCGGACCTTCGGATATGTACGAGCAGAGGTACTCTCAGCCGTCGTTCATGCTGCACTCATTTGCGCAATGTGTGTCGTTCTCGGATACGAAGCAATCCATCGCTGGAACAGTGCTACAAAGGTTTCCAGCACCGGTGTTATGGGCTTCGCCCTACTTGGTTTGATTGCCAACTTTGCAGGGGTTCTTATTTTGAGGAAATCCTCGCGAAGCAATTTGAATGTTCGCACCGCATTCCTGGATGTTGCGTCAGATGCTGCCGTTTCGGCTGTAGTCCTTGCTTCTGGCGCGATCATGGCCGTTACAGGTTGGACACGATTAGACATTGTCGCTACTTCCTTTGTCGTCATCACCATTCTGGTAAGAACATGGGGAGTTGTAGTTGATGCAACTCGAATTCTCATGGAAGGTGTTCCCACAGGAATTTCTATTGAAGATGTCCGAAGTATCGCACTCAATATTCCTGGTGTTGTTGATCTTCATGACGTGCACGTCTGGGCAACCACCCCCGAGTCGACGCTTCTCTCAGCCCACATTGTCGTTGAGCAATCAGAACACGATTCGGGTGGAACTGGAAGGATTCTCGATGCACTCGAGTCGACATTTGAAAGCGAACTGCAGATCACACATACGACGTTCCAGATCGAGCATCCTTTACACCAACTGCACGAACACCCAAGACACGATTAGAACGCACAGGTACTTAGCCGCGCTTTAAGTCGGTGACCACACCGCCGGCAACGCGCACGATGTCTGCTGGCGCTGCGCCAAAGTTGTCGTTCCACGTTCCCGCAGCTGCCCACACCTCGTCGTATTGCAACAAGTCCGGATCAACAAACACACGAAGTTGAGTGCTGTGACCAAACGGAGGCACGCCACCGATTGCGTAGCGGTCGGATTCGAAACAGCCAATCGACCAGTTCGTTATCGGCCGCAAGCTACTGCGATGGCATCAATTACATGATGCCACTGAACGAACATGAGCAATGAAAGCCCAAACAGATACGCCACACTCATCGCGTTCATACGATCAGGCGACGATGTTTTTGGAACGGTCAGACTCTCGATGCGATCGAGAACTCCGTATGAAGCGATTCCCAGCGCAAAATGAGTATCTGAATGACCGAGAGCCACTTTCGCGATCGTGCGTGCTACGTGACGACTGTCGCCACATTGGTGGACAGCTGCCTGGTCAGCGATACGTTCCAGAGAGAACCGCAGTCTCTTCGCAGACAAAGTGAGGAATGGGTTGAAGATTGCACAAATGCGTCCGACAAGAAGCAATCGATCGTGCCTGTTCGTGACATGTGCCATTTCATGAGCCACGACCACATCCAACTCGTTTTGGGTAAGTCCGCGGACGAGGCCTGCCGAGACGACGACTTTCGTTTTCGGACCGGGAAGCGCATAAGCATAAACGTCATTGTCAGGAACAATCATGATGCCGTCGCCGACTTGATTCCGGAGGCGTCTCTCACGGATCAAAATACGGCCAGATCTGACCGTTGATACCGCGAGAAAGACCAGGGCTGCAAGTCCAAGGAAGTTCCGGTCCATGATGTGCATTTGGCTGCCCAACAACAGACGATGCAAAGCTGCACCCAGATCAGGAACGCCAAATAACCAAGTCACCGAGAGGTGAATGAGGATGGGAACCGAGGTGCACATCCCGAGCACCAAAATCACTATCGACATTCGGGCCGATGAAAGCGGCTGCGCTCGCCGCATGAACAACGATGCCACCTCGGTACAAACGACAAAGGCCACAAGCGGAAGCAGAAGTCTGATCATCAGACGTTTCCTTCGGACAACATTGCTCTCAGGGCTTCGCGATCCTTCTTGGAGAGCTTGCTCACAAACCCTGCCAGTAAAGTCTGATGATCAGGCGTCTCCTTAAGGAGTTTGAGCATCCGTCCGGCGTTCCAGTCTTCTTGCGATGTCGTTGCTTTGTATGCGAAGGATCGACCGATTGGTTGACGCACCACGAGTCCCTTTGCCGTGAGTCGTGTCAGAACGGTTGCGACGCTCGTGTAAGCAAGGTGTTCGGCTAGTCGCTCTTGAACTTCCGCTGGCTGCAAGGCATCATCGGCCGCCCACAAGATTCGGAGCACTTCCAGCTCGAGTTCGCCATCGCCCTTCTTGCGCATGCGAAAAGTGTATCTGCTGATAGTCTGTTTCTTCTACACTTTGTAGTAAACCAACAATGACTCAACCATTACGCCTCCCTAGCGCAGTCAGGCGCTTGATTTTGATGATTTTCTTGGCGATCGTCGGAGTCGGGTTCGTCGGGGGCGGAGTTGCCCTTGCACACAACTCTGCGACAGGTAGCTCACCATCGAATGGCGAGGTCTTGGCGACTTCACCGCCACAGTGGACGATGACATTCGCAAAGGCAGTTCCCATTACGTCCGCGTCTGGCGAGTTGGTGCGAGAAGACGGCGTCCGACGGACTCTGCCCACACCTCGACACGGAACAACCGATAACGTCATCGTCTTCGATCTACCCGCCGATATCAGCGGTCGTGTCACCGCACGGTGGCGACTGGTCGGTACGGACGGCCACGTCATCAGTGGTCGTGTCTCATTCTCCGTGCAAGCGACGTCTGCGCCGTCGTCGACGAGCTTGGCTGTTCCAGTTAATCCAGCCGATACGAGCACTCCCGCGTTGACTGGCCAGCCCGACGGAGAAAATAGACCAGTCCCTGAACTCGTACGAACGCTCGTCAGATTCTCGACCTTTGCCGTATTGACATTGTTCGGCGGCATCATCTTTGCAGAGTGGTACATCGCACAGGGAACACTCTTCACCAATCGCGGACGCAGACTGGCGAATGGCACAGCGCTCGGACTGTTCATATTTCCGGCCGCCTCATTGATAATTCTGATTGACGACCTTCGCGGGTCGTCTGGAACACTCTTTGATGGACTTTCCGCAGCAGCATCGTTGACCATTGGACCAATGATCATGGCTCGTATTGCCTTTGGTGCACTACTTGCAAGGTTGACGCGTTCGCTCCTTGTACGCGGCGGTGCGCGCCAACAAGATTTGCTTTACATCCTTCTTGTGCTAATCCCTTATTGCGTCACTCTGTCGTACGGAGGGCACTCGCGGTCCCAGAGACTCCCCCAGGTTGGCGTTCCTGCAGACGTGATACACGTGCTGGCGATCTCTGCTTGGCTTGGTGGACTTGCAGTTGTCCTTGCTGTCGTGATTCCGTCAGTGAAACCGGACCAAGCGCTCCCCGCGTTCCTCAGATTCGGCTATGCGGCCGAACGTGCTGTGCCAATCATCATTATCACGGGTTTGGTTCAGTCGTTCAGGCTCCACCAAAGCGTGGGATCACTCCTCACCTCTGATCATGGACTTCTGCTGTTGGCCAAGACAGGTGTTGTGCTTGCAATGTTGTCGCTGGGTAACAGAAACCGAAAGGTTCTCGTTAACCGCCGAAATCTCACGGGTCCAAGAGCCGAAATCTCCAGAACGATTCTCGTGCAGCGGTCGGTCTATGAGTTCCTCCTTGGTGCAATAGCGGTCGGGATTACGTCGGTTCTCGTGTCTGTCACGCCTACTTGACGGATCCTCGTTTGATTACTACACTGTGTAGTATTCAAGGAAGCGGAGACCAAAATGCAAAAGGAGACCAAAATGCAAAAGAAGTTCATTATCAGAGGTATCGCAGCGCTGTCAGTAGTGACACTGCTTGCGGCTTGCAGCTCTTCAACCCCAGCAACGTCAGAACCGGTCTCAGTTGATTCCACGGCAAACACCGCTGGTTTCAATGACGCCGACGTGATGTTTGCACAGATGATGATTCCTCATCATGAGCAGGCAATCGAGATGGCCGACATTGCTCTAGATCCATCCGTAGGCGCCAGCAAGGCAATCACTGACCTCGCGACACAGATCAAGGCAGCCCAAGATCCGGAGATTTCTCAGATGAAAGGACTGTTGTCGACGTGGGGCAAGCCGCTTGCGTCCGACAGCGGAATGGATCATGGGTCGATGATGAGCGGGATGATGACTACTGATGAAATGGATGCGCTGGGCAAGTTGACTGGTGCAGAGTTCAACAAGGCATGGGCGAAGGGCATGATTGCGCACCATCAGGGTGCAATCGACATGGCCAATGATGTTCTCGCAAACGGAACGAACACCGAGATCAACACACTGGCAAAGGCAATCATCTCCGGCCAAACTGCCGAGATCGAGGTGCTCAGAGGCCTCGTAGGTTAGTTCCCCCCTCTGCAGAAGGCGCGTCACACCCAGGTGTTGGCGCGCCTTCTGCCTTTATGGGCAGACCCCGGTCTGACATCACATGGCATGGCATTTCCCCGCATCAACTTCACCAATGAAGAAATGCACCTCGCCGTTGCACAAGCAACCCAACGCGCTAACGACGAAGATCAACGACCACCCCGGCCGTTGCAGTCGCGAGTTCTCTTGGCGACACCGCAAAAACATCGTTCCAGGTGCCAGCGGCCGCCCATACCTCGTCGTATTGCATCAAATCCGGGTCAATGAAGATTCTCAGTTGAGTTGCCAAACCCAAAGGCGGCACGCCACCGATTGGATAGCCCGTTGCATCACGCACTGCGTCGGCATCTACTCGCGCACATTTTTCGCCACCAGCAGCTGCAGCAAGTTTCTTTTCATCAAGTTGGTTTGATCCGCTAACCAACGCCATCACAATTTCGCCGTCAACACCAAATACCAAACTCTTTACGATTTGCCCAACAGTTACACCAATTGCTGCTGCAGCGTCGGCTGCAGTTTTGGTTCCTTCAGGAAAACGTTTTGTCACAATGTCGAGTCCACGCTCTTTTGCTGCAGCAACTACCCGAACAACATTTGGATGCACATCACTCATTACTTACCTTCTTCTAACAACGTGTTGATTGATTCTGCCAGGCGATGATCACGTGCTGTAACGGTGCGACCTTTGTCGTGACTGCAGAGCCTTATCTCAACGACGTTCCAAGAGTTCGACCAATCGGGGTGATGATCTTGTTCCTCGGCAATGCGCGCAACCTTGGTCATAAATGCAAAGGCTTCTTGGAAATTGGCAAACTCAAACCTCTTGTAAAGCGCACCATCAATTTCCTGCCACGGTTCAGCCACCCGACAACCCTAGATGGAACTAAAGATGGGTAACTAGTTGAGTGGGGCGTGGCACGCGACTGCACCATTTTGTCGCGATGCAAGAGCAGGTCGTTCAGACGAACAGAGGGCGGCAACGTCTGCCGGCAGCAAAGATCGAATCTGACAGCGATTGTGGAATCGGCAGCCAGAAGGCGGGTTTGCAGGGCTTGGCAACTCGCCTTGCAACACGATGCGTTTGCGATTCTTTTCCACTTTTGGATCAGGAATCGGCACGGCTGAAAGCAGTGCTTGCGTGTACGGGTGCTGAGGATTTGCGAACACATTCTCAACAGGCCCAGATTCAACAATTGAGCCCAAGTACATGACCGCAATGTCATCAGCGACATGTTGCACAACCGCAAGATCATGCGACACGAACAAGTATGAGAGTCCTAACTTTTCCTGCAATTCAGCGAGCAGGTTCAATACTCCTGCGCGAACGCTCACGTCTAAAGCCGAGACTGGTTCATCGAGAACAACAAGCTGCGGGTTCAGTGCAAGTGCACGGGCAATCGCAATTCGTTGCCGCTGACCACCTGAAAACTCTGCTGGATAACGACTTGCATGATCAGGATTCAAACCAACGAGTGCAAGCAACTCAGAGATTCGTGCATCTTGTTGATCACGAGGAACCTTAAATGCTCGCAATGGTTCAGCAATCGCATCTCCGATTGGTAAGCGCGGGTCTAAAGAAGCGAATGGGTCTTGAAAAACAATCTGCAGATCTTTACGAAGCGCTAACCGCTCTTGCTTTGAAAGACTGGAAACATCACGACCAAGAACTGTTATTGAGCCCGACTCTGGTGCAACGAGATTCATAATCTCAAGCAAGGTCGTGGTCTTGCCACAACCCGACTCCCCTACAAGCGCCAAGCTTCGACCTTTGCGAAGGGTCAGATCGACACCGTCGACTGCATAAATTGATCCAACTCTTCGACGAAGAACTGAACCCTTCATCATCGGGAAGGTCTTATCCAGTGCACGAACTTCAAGCACTGTTCCAAGGCTCTCATCGCGTTTAGCCACATGAGCAGGTCCTTCTACAAATAAATTGCCCGCTGCTTGGATTCCACTTATCTCAGAGTGACGGTGACAAGCGGTGAGACGCCCTTGCCCACGATCTGTCAATTCAGGAATTGATTCATTGCACGAGTCAATTGCTGCCGGACATCGTGGCGAAAAGGCACACCCCTGAGGTAGGTCTACAGGAGATGGTGGCGCACCCGCAATTGATGCAAGTCGCGTACCGCTTTCTGCATCAATGCGTGGGATAGAACGCAACAGACCAATGGTGTACGGCATTGCAGGATTTGCATACACACCGTTGACATCACCGACTTCAACGATCTTTCCTGCGTACATAATCGCAATTCGATCGGCGAGTCCAGCAACCACTCCTAGGTCGTGGGTGACCAACACGATTGCTGCGCCCGTAATGTCACGGGCACGTTCAAGGACTTCCAAAATCTGTGCTTGAACGGTTACGTCAAGTGCCGTAGTTGGTTCGTCGGCCAACAGAACTTTTGGCTCGTTAGCAATTGCCAATGCAATCATGACGCGTTGACGCATTCCACCTGAAAACTCATGTGGATACGAATTCACTCGCTCATTCGGGCGAGGTATTCCCACAATTTCCAAAAGTTCAATTGCGCGTTTCTGAGCAGACTCTTCCGAAACTTTGTTATGAATCAAAATTGCTTCAGCAATTTGATGACCAATTGTGCGCACTGGGTTCAATGCCGACAAGGGGTCTTGAAACACCATCGCAATATCGCTACCGCGGAATGCAGACATGTCCTCGTCGGACAACTGCAGAAGATTTTTTCCGCCATACAAAATTTCGCCGGTAACCCGTGCCGTCGGCGGCAATAAGCCGATCATGGAAAGTGATGTGACCGACTTACCTGAGCCCGACTCACCGACTAGACCAAGAACTTCGCCAGCACGAATGTCAAGATTGAGGTCGCGAACGGCTTGCACTGTTCCCGCTTCGCTTGGGAAATTTACAGTCAGGTTTCGAATTTGGATGATTGCATCGCTCATGACTTAGACCCCGTTGCTGCACCTGGATCAAACGCATCTCGCAATCCATCGCCAATGAAACTGACCGACAAAACGGTGAGCACCAACGCGCCACCGGCAAAACAGAACAACCATGGATAGGTAAGCGCGGAATTCGTACCGTCGGCTATCAAGCTTCCCAACGACACGTCTGGGGGCTGAATGCCAAAACCAAGATACGAAAGACCTGTCTCGCTCAAGATGGTTCCACCAACGTCGAGTGTCGCGGAAATAATCAGAATGGATGCAACGTTTGGAATGAGGTGCCGAAACACGATTGTGCGGGTAGGAACTCCCATATATCGTGCGGCGCGAATGAAGTCACGCTCGCGCAAACTCATGGCCATACCGCGCACAATGCGACTGGTCACCATCCATCCAAATGCTGCAAGCAACACCACGAAAACCAGCCAGGTTTTACCGCGGTACAACGGCGACATAATTGCGATTAACAAGAATGAAGGCAACACCAACAACAAGTCAACGAGCCACATCATTGCCCTATCGACTCTTCCTCCGAGATAACCAGCAAATGCCCCAACCATGGCAGCAATACCAGTAGAAAATAGTGCAACCAATAACCCAATAATCAGTGACTTTTGCAATCCACGCATCGTTAGTGCAAACACATCACCACCAATTTGAGTTGTGCCAAACCAATGCTCACGAGAAGGTGGTTGCAACAAGTACATGAAGTCAAGTTCATCCCACTTGTGTTTGCTGAGGTAAGGCCCAAAAAAGGCCATAAGGAATATCAGGGTAAGCGTCACAAGTCCAAACACTGCAAGTTTGTTGCGCATGAAACGCCTGCGAACAAGTTGACCGCGAGTCAATCGCTGAATGCTGCTCATCGCAATCTCACTCGTGGATCAAGTGCAGCGGTAATAATGTCGGCAAGAAAACCAGACAACAACACCAATATTGAAGAGAACAAAATCACCGCTGAAGTTGAGTTCACATCGTTTGCCTGTACCGCGGTGATAAACCACTGGCCCATTCCATTCCAGCCAAAGATGGTTTCTGTAAATGCTGCGCCAGTAATCAACAACCCAAATGAATACGCAAAGAAAGTTGTCAAAGGAAGAATTGCAACGCGCAGTCCGTGCTTAAACAATGCCTGCCGTCTCGTCAAACCTTTTGCTCGTGCTGTACGCAGATGATCACTGCTCAATACATCGAGCATCGCGTTTCTTTGGTATCGCGAATAGAACGCAATCCCTCCAAGCGCAATGGAAAGCGTTGGAAGAATCAGGTGTTGTATTCGATTGACAACCGAAGAGAACCCTGCACCTGCATACTCTGGGGAATATTCACCAACCGTATAAATGAGCGTGAACCCCAATTTGTCATTCAGATTTATCGCCCCAAACTTAAGCAACAGAGCAATCAAAAACACTGGTGCCGACAAGAACACATACGAAGCGATACTGAAGTATCGATCAAAAGGTTTGTACTGCCGAACCGCACTGACAACACCGGCAATCACTCCGATCACCGAGCCGATCACCGAGCCCAATAGCAGCAATCGCAAACTCACCCAGATGCGACGACTGATCTCGGAATTTATGCTTTTCTCGTTTAAAGAAGTTCCAAGATCACCCTGCAGAACTCCACTCACCCAAGTGAAATACCGTTCTACAACTGGAGTGTTGTTGTTCATATTGAGAGCGTTTAGCTTGCTGTCGATTGAACTTGCCGGAATAGGTGGATTTCGACCCTCATAGTTGGACCGGGGATTTAAGGCGGAGGCAGCAAGGAAGTACCCCAAAGTGGACGCCAAAACCACCAACAAAATGAAGTTGAGAAACCGTTTAATGATGTAATTCAGCAAGGAAATTCCCTGTCGTTTGGCTATTTTCTACAACCCGTAGATATTAAGACTTCACGAAGTATATGGTAAAGCATCCGTTAACAAAGGGTTAACAAGAGGCTGACGCCGAAAGGCCGAGGCCACAACAAAGGAGAAATATGACTAAGCACGCAATACGCAGGTTTGCGGTAGTGGCTGCTGTAGCACTTCTTCCTGTTATCAGCACTTCGCTTCCTGCGAGCGCTGCTAAGGGAGACGGCAACGGTCCAGACGTAAACGAGCAACCTGTATCAAAACTGAAAAAGGGTGGCACGTTTGTTTGGGCAATTAACAACATTCCAGACAACTTCAACACCAGCACCATTGATGGAAACACGGCAGACACCAGTTACATCATGAGTGCAACACAACCTGGATTCTTTTCAGTTGACAAGACAGGCGCTCTCGTAGTTGACAAGAACTACGCAAGCAAAGTTGAACTCACTTCAAAGAAGCCACAGGTTGTCACCTACACACTGAATCCGAAGGCTGTATGGAGCGACGGTAAGCCAGTCGGTCTCGCAGACTTCGTAGGCATGTGGAAGGCCAACAATGGAACAAATGAAGCGTACGAATCTGTTTCAACAACTGGTTACGAAGACATTTTGTCAGTCAAGGCTGGCAAAGCTAAAAACCAAGTTGTTGTCACATTCAAGAACATCTACGCAGACTGGCAAGGTCTATTTGGTGGGTTGCTTCCAGCATCAATCACGGCAACTCCTGAGTCTTTCAATAAGGCTTGGTTGACAACTCCAACATTGAGCGCAGGACCATTCAAGTATCAGTCAACTGACGTTGCTGGTGCGACAGTAACGCTTGTACCTAACCCGAAGTGGTGGGGTCCAAAGCCAGTACTGAGCAAGATTGTGTACCGAGCAATTCCACCAGCAACACAGCTTGATGCTCTTGCAAACGGTGAAGTTGACTACATCGACATTGGGCCAAACGCTACGAACTATCAGCGCGCTAAAGATTTGGCTGGTGTCTCAGTACACGTTTCAAAGGCTCCTAACTATCGCCACATGACATTTGGTTCTGCAACTGCAATCAGTTCAAACAAGACCATCCGTCAAGCAATCATGATGTCAATTGACCGCAGCACCATTGCCAAGGCAATGATTGGACCAATCGATCCAACTGCAAGTTCACTTGACAACCACGTGTTTGTGAAGGGTCTCTCGTGCTACACCAACAACGCGGGAATTTATGGAACCCAAAACTTGCAACGCGTCAACACCATGTTGAACGCTGCTGGTTGGAAGGGAAGCCCACGCAAGAATGCCGCAGGTGAAGAACTGAAGATTGCAATCACCATTCCTTCAGGTGTTCCAACGAGCGCCCAGGAAGCACAGTTGATGCAAGCAATGTTGGCACCAGCAGGAATCACCTTGACCATCAACGTGGTGCCTCTTGGAGACTTCTTTGCCAAGTACATCAACACCGGAAACTTTGAAATGACCGTGTTCTCATGGATTGGAACGATCTTCCCAATTTCAAGTTCAACCGGCATTTTGACCACCACTGGTGAGCAGAACTACGGAAAAATTGGTAATGCCGCTATCGACAAGTTGTTCACTTCAGCCAACCAGGAGCTTGATCCTGTGAAGCGTTGTGCACTTGCCAATAAGGCAGACAAACTCGTCTGGGAAGAGGGTCACTCAATGATCACCTACCAGCGTCCAAACGTAACTGCGACGGACAAGAACCTTGCAAACATGGGTTCATGGGGCTTCACCAGCCTTGATTACGCCGCAATTGGTTTTACCAAGTAATCAAATAATCAATTAGCAACGTGAGAGGGGCGGCCCGAAAGGGTCGTCCCTCTTTATTTTTGTCACCATGAATTAGTTTGGATAAGCCATGATTCACAAAGTGACACGCCCCCGTGATATCCGTGTCATTGCACTTGCACGCCTCATCTCCGAAGCAGGCGATGAAATTGCTCTCATCGCTTTGTTATTTCAAGTCAAATCGTCCGGTCCGACTGCCATATCGGCAATCTTTGCTTTGTATGCACTGTCTCGAATAGTGCTTGCTCCGTACTCGGGATCGATCGCCGATCGATTCCCCACTAAACGTCTCATCACTATTGTCTCTCTTGCGCAAACTGCAGTTGCGATCTGTCTCGCATTTTCACATGGCGCAGTTCTTTATGCCTTGGTCTTTTTGCTTGCAATAGGTGCAACCATCATTGGTCCGGCATGGCAAGCACTCATTCCAACACTTGTCCCAACTGATGAACTTTCGCGAACTTATGCCTTCATTCAGACTCATCGATCCTTTGCGATCATTATTGGCTCTGCCATTGGCGGATTTCTTGTTCAGAAATTCAATCCATCAACTGCATTACTAATTGATGCCGTAACTTTTCTCGCTGTTGGAGCGTTCGCCTTCACATTGCAAAATGATCGGAAGCCAGGACTACTCAAACTTTCACGTCGCGAATCCGTACAGGGGTTCAAACAATTAATCAGTAGTCCTGTCCTAGTTTCTTCAATTGTCCTGCTAGCGGCATTCAACATGTCTGCAGGGGTAAACGAAGTACTTGGAGTATTTCTCGTCACCGACATCCTGCAGGGTTCAGCCTCACAATATGGGCTTGTTATGACATCGCTTGGCATCAGCATGGTTGCCACAGGATTTGCTCTTAGCCGAGTATCAATCAATGCTCGAGACACGACATGTTTGATTATTTCTGCAGCTACATCTGCTCTTGGAATGTTCGTTTATGGCATTTCGCCAAATGTCTATGTGGCGATGCTTGCATTTGGTATTAATGGAATTGGGCTCTCTGGCCTTCATGCATTTGGCACGCCGATCATCGTGCGACACACACGAGAGGAAGAACGCGGGCGTGTGTTTGCAGCATCATCCTCGATCACCACAGGTGGAACGCTTCTTTCCACAGGAATTGCGGGCTCTCTGGGAGCGATAGTTCCTGTTCGGATGGCAATTTCGGGCGCCGCATTAATTTGTGGATTCTCAGCACTGATTGCTGGGTCAAGCATTATTCGAGCAGAAAAGAAACTCGCAATCGACGCCGTTTCTAGTTCGTAGTCGTTGCGTAAGCGGCATAGCCGTCGCGCTCAAGTTCATCGGCCAACTCTGGGCCACCACTCTTCACGATGCGACCCTTGGCCAAAATGTGCACGAAGTCTGGCTTCAATTCTTCGAATAAACGGCTGTAGTGGGTAATCACCAATGCACCCATTCCGGTTTCATTTGTTGCATCTTCAACGCGCTTTGCACAGT
>JACCEE012446194.1_pt1 | contig 12655 bp, 3 predicted proteins | sample 7449931 | NCBI WGS metagenome assembly JACCEE01 (sample SAMN15323457, study PRJNA562643) | freshwater metagenome | isolation source: river surface water | place: USA:Blue River Watershed | collected 2017-08-19 | reverse complement strand
CAAAGAACCTATTAATTTTGCCGTTGCCATATCATTCCCCTTCAATTCAGCGTAAAAAATACCATTTTACGCTTACTGTTTATGCTTCAAAAGTCATTAACATTTTGATTACGATAAATTGAGTTAAACTACTTTCTTATCTTTGGGATAAAATGTTTTTTCACTTAAATTTGTATTCATGATATGACTTCATCAACCATTTTTACTTTAGGCATTGACGGATTCAATTACGCCGATTTATATCAACCCGCAAAACTCAAAACTTTATTTGAAGTTTTTGAACGTCAGGTTGCCGAACAAGATAGTCAATTGTTTCAACAATTTAATCACTATCGACATACTCAAGGACGAGAATTGTCCGCAGAAACGATTTCGCAATTATTGGTACAAATGAGTGTCCATGTTGGACAATTTGTCGCGCAATTGTTTCAAGTCAAACCACAACAAGAACAACAACGTTTACGCATTCAACAACAATTCGACACTGTATTTGCTTATAAAAATACGATTGTTGCAAAATTAGCCAGCACGTTTAAAAATGTTGACTCTACGCAATGGGATTTGGATTTGCTTGATCGACAATTGTCATTATTCATTCAAGCCGCTTATCCTGAATTAACCGCTACTGATGATCAGGAATTTTGTGTTGCGAATGTAGCAATGCAGATTTATCAATTATTCCAACATTATCAACAAGTTGCTAAAGGCGAAGTGAGTGAATATTCAACCGCTGAAGTTGAGGTGGAATATTTACGTCAATGTTTATTAAGCAATACTGCCGCCGCTACGGTTTTTGGCTCGGTATTGATTTGTGAAAATTCTGCGGAATTTGTTGCTGAATTATTTTTATTAATTCAACGGTGGAGTTTTCTCGCGCTTAAGGATCAACGCTATTCTGCATGGTTGAGTTTTAAATCTCCGCAAAAACGCGATTTTTCTCAATTGGTTAAACACGAGACCGTTGATCGTGGCGAATTTAGCGCGTGGATGGGACATCATCGTCGTCACCGTGATGGTTTTGCTTTAACCGATAAACGCTTTAATGAGCGACAAGTGTTATATGAAGTTGATCATTGTATTTATTGCCATGATCGCAACAGTGATTCTTGTTCTAAAGGCATGATCAGTAAAAAGACCAAAACTTTTAATGTTAATGCGTTAGGTGTGACCGTTACCGGTTGTCCATTAGAAGAAAAAATTTCTGAAATGCACTTGCTCAAGCGTCAAGGCGATAACATTGCTGCTTTAGCCTTGATTACGATTGACAATCCTTTGTGCGCGGGTACAGGTCATCGAATTTGTAATGACTGTATGCGCGGTTGTATTTACCAAAAAACCGAACCGGTGAATATTCCACAAATCGAAACCAACGTCCTCACTGATGTGCTGTTTATGCCATATGGCTTTGAAATTTATAGTTTATTAACCCGTTGGAATCCATTAAATATCAAACGTCCGTATCCTTTACCTTATAACGGTAAAAAAGTGTTAGTGGTTGGTTTAGGACCTGCTGGTTATACCATGAGCCATTATTTGCTGAATGAAGGTTTTGCAGTGGTAGGGATTGATGGTCTAAAACTTGAACCTTTACCGGTGGAATTAGTCGGAAATGAACAGACTGCGCCGCAGCCATTACGCGATTTCAGCGATATTTATGAAGCGTTGGATAAACGGATTCTTGCCGGATTTGGCGGGGTAGCGGAATATGGCATCACTGTACGTTGGGATAAAAACTTTTTAAAAGTGATTTATGTCAATTTATTACGTCGCCAAGCTTTCCGTTCATATGGCGGCATTCGTTTTGGTGGCACTTTAACCATAGAAGATGCTTGGAAATTAGGCTTTGATCATATCAGTATTGCGGCGGGTGCTGGAAAACCGACCATCATTGAATTAGAAAATAATTTAATGCGCGGAATTCGTAAAGCTTCTGATTTTTTAATGGGTTTGCAACTGACAGGCGCAGCAAAAACTTCTTCATTAGCCAATTTACAAGTGCGTTTACCGGCTGGCGTGATTGGTGGCGGATTAACAGCGATTGATACCGCGACCGAATTGATGGCGTATTATCCGGTGCAAGTGGAAAAGATTTTGCATCGTTATGAAATTTTAACGGCTCAATTTGGAGAAGATAAAGTTCACAGTCGTTATGATGCTGAAGAATTGACCATTTTGCAGGAATTTTTAGCGCATGGTCACAGCATTCGTGCTGAACGTCAACGCGCTGAAGCCAACGGTGAAATTCCGAATTTCCAACCTTTAGTTGAAAGTTGGGGCGGAGTCACTCTGTTTTACCGTAAAGGGATGAATGATTCTCCCGCTTATCGCCAAAATCATGAGGAAATTCATGAAGCTTTACAAGAAGGCATTGCTTTGGTCGAAGGTATGAGTCCTAAACGAGCAATTGGCGATGAGTTTGGTCATTTAGCCGCTGTCGAATTTGAGCAATTAATCTGTGAAAACGGTCGTTGGGTCACAAATGGTCAATTAATTACCGTTGCGTTAAAAGGTTTATATATTGCCGCTGGAACGACTCCAAACACGATTTATCAAAGCGAATATCCGAATACCTTTGTGATGGATAAAAAGTTTTTCCAACGCTTTGAACCTGAATGGACAACCGAAACTTTGCAATTGACCGCAATGAATGACGTGGCTGAACCTAAATTGGGCAAACCTGCGCCGCTCACTTCGTATCAACATGAAGGACATTTTATTAGCTTCCTTGGGGATAATCATCCGGTTTATGCGGGGAACGTGGTTAAAGCGATGGCGAGTGCGAAAGATGCTTATCCGTATATTTCCAAATTATTTGCTAATGAAATTAATCAGTTATCTGTTGATTCGCAAATTCAACGCGACCTTGAATTGCAAACTCAATTTGCGGAATTGGATAGCCATTTTAAAGCAACCATCGTAGCGATTAATCGTTTAACTCCAACGATTGTTGAGGTGGTGGTTAAAGCACCGATGCAAGCCAAAAAATTCCAACCCGGACAATTTTATCGCTTGCAGAATTTTGAAACCTACGCTCCCATCGTTGAAGGAACTAAATTAGTCAGCGAAGGTTTGGCATTAACCGGCGCAGAAGTGGATATTGAACAAGGCACTATCTCCTTGATTGTGTTAGAAATGGGGTCTTCTTCTCGCTTATGCGCCACTTGGAAAGTCGGCGATCCTTTGGTCGTAATGGGGGTTACTGGCGCACCCACTGAAATTCCACAAAATAAAACCGTGTTATTACTCGGTGGTGGTTTAGGAAATGCGGTGTTGTTTTCAATCGGTAAAGCCTTACGCGCTGCGGGAAATCAAGTAATTTATTTTGCCGGTTACAAATATGCTCAAGATCGGTTTAAAGTAGAAGATGTAGAAGCCGCAGCCGATGTGGTGGTTTGGTCAGTGGACAATACTGCTGGCGCAGTAGCAATCACGCCGACTCGTCCACAGGATAAAACTTTTGTGGGGAATATTTTAGAATCGGTGATTGCGTACACGACTGGACAATTGGGCGATATTCCGATTGATTTAACCAGCGTCGATCATTTAATTGTGATTGGTTCGGATCGAATGATGGCAGCAGTTAAAGAAGCCCGTTTTGGGATTTTACAACCGTATTTAAAATCACCAATTGCTATTGGTTCGATTAATTCGCCCATGCAATGTATGATGAAAGGCATTTGTGCGCAATGTTTATGTAAACATCGTGATCCGGAAACCGGCAAAGAAAGTTTTGTGTATTCTTGTTATAACCAAGATCAAGAATTGGATCAGGTTGATTTCCCGCATTTAAATGCACGATTAAGACAAAATTCAGTTGCAGAAAAATTATCTAATTTATGGTTAGATTATTTGTTTCTCAAACAAAAAGAAACCGTTATCAATTCATAAACGGTTTTAATAGTGATCCTAAAATACCTTGCAGATTTTAATTGTCCGCAAGGTATTTTTATTTTCAATCAATACTGATTTAATTCACAGTGATCTGACCAAAATCTTGTCCAATTGCACGAATATAAGGACGATACATATCTTCTAAATAAACCGGTGGATTAGTAAATACGCCTTTAGTCACTGCACGAATAATGTAAAATAAATGTTGCGGTTGTTTTTCCGCTAAATTTAAGGCAGCCATAAATCGATCATCTAAATATTCCTGATGTAATGGGGTATAGATTGCTTGTAGCGTTTCAATTGTTTGTTCACCGATTTTAAAACTGTCAATTTTAAGCGTATTTTTTAAGTCTTGATTCTCTAATTCAAAACCGGCTGGAATTAAATCCACCACTAAAGCATCACGCATCGGTTTATCAACCGATACAATTAAATCGACCAATAAACTGTCGCCGGTTTTCACCATTGTCGGCTGTATTTCCTGTCCTTGCAAATTGTAATAATGTCGCTCTAAATGAATGCCGTCCATTTGTAAAGTCGGGGCTATTTTAGGATAACCTTGTACGTTATAATCGATATATAATGGTTGAGAACTTGCGGAAATAAATTGCAAATTTTCGGGAATTAACTCCGCATTAAAACGGTTACGATAAGGATAAGTTTGTGTTAAAGTTAATGCGGTTTGATTCCAAATTAATTGTCCCTGCCATAACGTAGAATTCGCTTGATTTAATTTTAAACTCGCATGAAATAAAGCATTTTGTTCTTGAGTGCTTAAATACTGATGTTGGGCTAATTCATCGGCTAATTGAAAGATTAATTGATTCGCTATAGTTGGTACGGCTGGATGATTATGTAATAAATAAATCATTTGTGCTAAATCACGCAAACGACTGCCATAATCATTCACATATAATAAATCATTACGCGATTTTTTCACGGCTTCAATTAAAGCTTTTTGTCCACGAATTTGATCACCTTGATTAATTAATGCTAATCCTAAATGCACTAAAGGTAAAGCGGAAATCACTTCTTGATGATGATGGTCATATAAAGTTCTTAATGAACCTAAAGGTGCGCGATTAATTTTTGATAATACATATCCAGCATATGCTTTATAAGCAAAACTTGAATGCGCCGGTGCTTGACTATAATTCGTATCAAATTGTTCATTTTGTAAATTCACATATTCGATTAATCGCGCTAAAGCTTTATCTAATAATTCATTGGGTACCGCAATTCCTTGGGTTTTGGCTTCTAATAAAAATTCACTCGCATATCCAGTGAGCCAATATTCTTCATTATCGTTATTCGACCATAAACCAAAACCGCCATTACCTAATTGCATTCCGGCTAAAATTGAAATTCCTCGTTCTAAATATTTAGCTTTTTGTTTGATATTTAACAATCGATTATGAAATTTAATTTTATCCAATTCCCAATTCTGAATCGTTTGCGGATTCACCCATAACCAAGGATAACTACTACTAATTGTTTGTTCTAAACAACCATATGGATATTGTAATAAGGATTGAATATATTGTTTGGTATTTAACGGCGGTTGATTAGAAATACTTAATTCACTATAAGCTGAACTGATTAATAATTGATCTAAATGACTGGTTAAATTGACCGATTCATTTGAATTAACCATTTGTCGCTGATTGATTGTGATTGCCGGATAAGCTGGACGAACACCTAATTTCCATTTTCTATGCAATTGAATTTTTTGTTTACCTGATTTTTGATTATCTAATTGCAATTCAATTTTTGCCGCACCAAAAGCCGGTTGAGCCAAAATAGGAAAATGTAACACCCGTTTTTCATGATTTGCTAAATGTAACGTTTGTACGCCATTTAATAATTGCACTGGATTGGATGCAGACACGGTTAAAGATAAATTTTGTTCATAACCACTTTGATTTCGCAGATCCAAAGTCATTTCGGCACTATCATTCGCGGCTAAAAAACGCGGCAAAGAAGATTCGGCAATAATCGGTGCCGTCACCATCACTTCAGCCTCCGCTGCGCCAAATTGTCTATCATTAAAAGCCACCGCCATTAAACGTAAACGTCCATTAAAATCTGGGATTTTCAAAGGCACAGTGGCGATTCCTTGCGCATCGGTTTCAACTAAACCACTAAATAAAGCCACAATTGCGACTTCAGAATCCGGTCTTGCACCGCCTGCGTGTTTATCGGCATCCCCGCCAAATTTGGCTTTGGTTAATCCACCTTCAGTTAATTCTATGATTTGACTGTATAAATCTCGTTGATCAACGCCATATCGTCGTGGCTCAAAAAACCATTTAAACGGATCGGGCGTTTCAAATTCGGTAATATTTAATACGCCTACATCAACAGCCGCCAGCGTGACATATGTTTTTTGTCCAGCCTCCGCTTGATCAACTTGAATCGTCGTGGTCAAGGTCGTTTCAGGGCGAATCGGTTGTTTTGGTGCGGTAATATGTAGCGGCAATTGACGCGAACGCCGATCTAAAGGCAAATGAATTAAACCCACAGCACGATTAGGGGTAATTTTTTCAGTCGCATTGCCCGCGCGAAATACCACACTAGATAAATATAAATCATGGCGTTTCCAAGCAGCATTTAACGGCACTTCAACCTCCACCCCTTCAGCGGGCAAATGTAACCGTTTGAACCACAATTGTTCATCCGTGTTTTCTAATACAATAAATCCTTCACCGGCATATGGCGGCGTTACTTTGAGTTTCACCGTATCATTCGCTTGATAAGCTTTTTTATCCAATTCCATCACAATCCGGTCTGGACGCGCTGATTGATTGAGTTGTTGTCTATCCCAACCACTACCCGCTTCAAAACGCAAACTACTGGTTTGATTGGTTTTTATATCTTTAACCACCAATAAATAAGTTCCCCATTCTACCGGCACTTTTATACTGATTGGATGTTGCGCATTTAAACTGGCACGAGTGGAAAAGACTGGATAATTATGTTCACTATGTTCAGCGTGCCAACCTTGATCATCAGAATATTCCCAATAATAATCTTTGCGTTCACGAATTAAATGAATGAACACTTCACCGGATTTTAATTGACCTTTAATATTTGCTTTAATTAAATCAAAACCAATTTCCGTATTATCCGGAGTATTTTCTAAAGCAATTTGGGGACGAATGCCAATTAATTGTTTTTGTGGCCACATTAAATAATCTAAAGAACGAGTGACGGGTCTGCCTCCGGTTTCAAATAAACTGCTAATCACTTTTATTTTTAATGGACTATTCATAATGGATTGCCATCGAGAATCAATTGATAATTCAGCTAATCCACGTTCATTTAAAGTTAAATCATCCATTTCAAAAAACATTACCGGTGGCTTTTCATCTTCTAATCCAAAGAAATATTGATCAAATTGGCTTAAAGGTTGTCTATAAGTTTTTAAAACTACTTTAGAACTTAAGCGATTTCCAGCGGCTGGCGCGCCATATAAATACCGTCCGGAAATCGGCACGGTTAAGGTTGCATTTGCCGTAGTGATTAATTCTTTAGGCGGTTGTTGACCCAATAATAATTCCATGCGTTCTGGCAAAAAAGCTTCGACTTTAAAGGTATACTGATGAAAATGTTTACCCGCAGTTTCCAATTCCAAAGTCCAATCACCACTCATTGCATTTTCTGGCAATGAATAATCGGTTTGATAATAACCGTCCTTTTGTGGATACCAAGTGAAATAACTAATTTTTTGTCCATCGGCACGTTTAATCACCGCTTTTAATGGTGGCGCAGTGATTTTTTCTCCATCAGCATCGCGTAAAATCGCACTTAATTTCACGGTTTCGCCCGGACGATATAAATCTCTAGGACTATAGACAAAAATTTCGAGCGGATGATAAGGGCGACCTGCGATTTTAAATTCAGATAAATCCAATGCGGGCGAATTGAGCGGCAAAATGGCTAAATTTTCTTTATCTTTTGCCAATAATAACAAGGCTTTATCGCTAGGATGTTGAAAAATCGCCTGACCTTGATCATCTGTCACCGCCGTGTCTAATTGCTGTTCATTTTCATCCCATAATGACAAATTAACATCAGCAACCGCTTTTCCGGTTTTTAACGAACTGACTTGTACCCACATTTTGTCAGCAAATACCCGTGTATGCAGACCCAAATCCGTCACCACAAAATAACTGGTTTGCAAACTGTCTTCGTAACTGCCGGCGGCTTTCAAAGTGGCTAAATAAATCCCGGGATGTTTCACCGCATCTAAACCGCTTAAATCCAAATGCGTGGTGTAACGGGTATTTTTCGGCGGTTGTAATTCAAAACGACCACTGTAAATCAGATCAATAAACGGGGCATATTGTTGTAAATAATAATTAGCTTGGGTTTGATTTGCCGAAACTTGCTCAGACCATTTTTTTAAAAAATGATTGATTTGATTCGGTTTTACTCTATGAAAATCGACATCAACCGCATTAATATTAGTCGTGACCACCGGCAATCCGGCAGACAATTGTGCAGGTAAAATCGATCCACGACTGACGAAACTGATTTGTGGTTTTAATTCACGAGTATCAACGGTTTTTTTCGCCGCTTTAGCTAATTGACTCCCAGTCGCGGCGGTTAATTGCGGTAATACTTCGACGGTGTAATGACTGGACGGTTCGATATTGGGAAAATACAGCTCTAAACCGCTAGGCGAAATAATCCAAGCTCCTTCAACCGCTTGACCTTTAAGATCGCTGACTTTAAAAAAATCTTGAAAATCTTTGCTAGGGTCTAAAGGAACGGTTAATGTCACGGCTAAGGCTGAACTATTGTGATAATTTTGCTCGCTAATATCCGCAATGGTTAGCGGTAAATTGGCATATTGACGTTTAGCTTCAGCCAAATCAAACGCTTTAACCGGCGGTTCATTAGAATGTGTGGTGTCGGAATTTTGACAACCATTTAAACTAATCAAAAATATCCACAACAGCCAAAAAATTATTTTATTCATGATGGCACTCGTAAAGATGAATCGCCAACCATATCGTTGGCTGAGAGGGGTCTGTCCACGAGACTCGATGACGTTGATGCGGTGGAATGAACACATAATCCCCAACATGCAATGCTATGGTCTGATGGGGATCAGCCAATTCTAACCGTGCTTGACCTTGTAACAACAGCACCCATTCCGCTTGGATTTGGTCATACCACTGATCCTCAGCACTGGCTTGACCATATGAAATAATCCGCTCAATATGAACATTAGCACAAAATAACTGTTTATAAAGTGGTTCAAAGATTTCTGTGGTTAAATCGTTCGGAATTTCGCTGAATATATTAGCAATTTGCATAATCAAAAAATGATAAGTAATTAATCGAAAATTATCGGGTATTGCAAAATCTCCCTAGCTCCCTTTAAAAAAGGAGGGTTTTAAAATAGGAATAGCTAATAGACTTGTATTAACGTAAAAATACTAAGAAGTAATATAAACATACCGTTTCTCCCCCCTTAGAAAAAGGGGGGCAGGGGGATTTATTAAACTTAAATGATCTTAATTACCCCTCAATCCCCCTTTATAAAGGGGGAAGCCCTATTTTTAATTGATTAATTTCTAATTAGAACAAGTCTATTATAAAAATAGATTTTATCATTAGAGTGAATAATTACTTACCTAATTTTTTGGAGTTCAATTTAAGCATGTCATTAATTCAAACCTATTTGGAAACTATTATTTTGCATTTAGCTAACGGAAATGCAACTGAACATACTTTTCGCCCCGCATTACAACAATTATTAAATGCGCTATTACCCGATTTGCGTGTCACCAATGAACCGCGCCGCCTAGAATGCAATTCACCTGATTTTGAAATTGCGAATGGCGTTGTGCCGATTGGTTATATCGAAGCAAAAATGATTGGTACGGATTTAGATAAAAGCCAAAATTCGGAACAATTGCAACGTTATTTTAAAGCTTTAGATAATGTGATTTTAACTGATTATTTGGAATTTCGCTGGTATGTAAAAGAAATTGAAACTTCAATCTATTTTGCAAAAATAACGATACGTTTAGCTACTATTGATCCTTTTGGAAAATTAATAATTCATGCCGATCAATTTAATGCTTTTGAAAATTTATTAAAAAATTTTATCGAAGCTCAAGCAATCACTTTGCGCAGTCCTGGCGAATTAGCTGAGAAAATGGCGTATATTGCTACGCAAATGAAAACTTCGATTAACGAAGGTTATCAAAACGAAACTAAATTCGGTAAATTACACGGGCAATTGTACAGTTTTCGCAGCGTATTAATTGATACGCTCACGGTAGAAGATTTTGCCGATATGCTCGCGCAAACAATGTGTTACGGATTATTTGCGGCAAAATGTAGCAGTCTTGGACAGCCATTTTCTCGCTTAACCGCAATTTTCTTTGTGCCAAAAACCAATCCTTTATTACGCGATTTATTTAATCAACTCGCAGGCGTAGATTTAGATGACGGCTTGGTTTGGTTGGTGGAACATTTAGTCAAAGTATTAAATCATGCGGATATTGGCGCGATATTAGCGGATTTTGGCAAACGCACACGCCAAGAAGACCCTGTGGTGCATTTTTATGAAACGTTTTTGCAACATTACAATCCCGAAGTGCGCGAAATTCGTGGCGTTTATTACACGCCGGAGCCGGTAGTTTCATATATTGTGCGTTCGGTGGATTTATTATTAAAAGATAAATTCAAACTGAAAACCGGATTAGCCAATTCGGATAAATTAGCGGACGGGATTCATAAAGTTCAAATATTAGACCCCGCCACAGGTACGGGGACATTTTTATATGCGGTGATTGCGCATATTCATAAAGAAATTACTCGAAAAATAGCGGGATTTTGGAATGATTATGTTAGTGAAGAATTATTACCGCGTATTCATGGTTTTGAATTATTAATGGCGGCTTATACGGTTGCGCATATGAAATTGGGTTTGCAATTGCAGGAATACGGCTATCAATTTAAAAAAGAGGAACGTTTGCGGGTTTTTTTAACTAATACTTTGGATAAAGCGCACGAAATGCACGAGCCACAAATGGCGAAATTTTTATCGGATGAGGCGAATGCGGCTAATACTGTGAAACGCGATACGCCGGTAATGGTGATTTTAGGTAATCCGCCCTATTCAGGACATTCAGCGAACACCGGCGAATGGATGAATGAATTATTACATGGCACGGATTTAACGAATGCCGAGCAAATATCGCAGAGCAAAACAGCGATTCAAAATACTGCAAATTATTTTCAAGTGGACGGTGAACCTTTAAATGAACGCAATCCAAAATGGCTAAATGATGATTACGTTAAATTTATCCGTTTTGCTCAATGGCGGATTCATAAAACGGGACATGGCATTTTGGGATTTATCACTAATCATGGTTATTTAGATAATCCGACCTTTCGTGGAATGCGGCAGGCGTTAATGCAGGAATTTGATGAAATCTATTTAGTGGACTTACACGGTAATGCGAAGAAAAAAGAAAAACATCCCGATGGTTCAAATGATAAAAATGTGTTTGATATTCAACAAGGTGTCGCTATTGGTATTTTTGTAAAATATCAGCAAAAAAATCAGGAAGGTTTAGCGAAAGTTTATCATGCGCATTTGTATGGTGAACGTAAAGCCAAATATCAATGGTTGGAAGAAAATAATCTTAAAACGATAGAATGGACAGAATTAAAACCACAATCCCCTTTTTATTTATTTGCACCACAAAATACTTCTTTATTAAAAGAGTATTTAGAATACTCGAAAATTATCGAAATAATGCCTATAAACTCAGTAGGTATTGTAACTGCACGAGATAACTTAACAATTCATCATACTAAAGAATCTTTAATTAATACAGTAACAGATTTTATAAGTTTGGATATTGAAAAAGCACGTTACAAATATGATTTAAGAGATGACACACGCGACTGGAAAGTTAATTTAGCGCAAGAAGATTTAAAACAGAATGAGATAAAAGAAACTCCTATTTTGTATCGCCCTTTTGATAAACGTTTTACTTTTTATAGTGGAAAAGAAAATGGTTTTATATGTCGCCCTAGAAAGAATGTAATGCAACATATGTTATTAAACGATAATTTAGGTTTAATAACCGTGCGGCAAGTAGCAGAAGGGATTTTTAACCATTTATTTATTTCTAATGGATTAACAAATTTTAGAGCGACTTTAAGCAATAAAGGTGGTTGCTATTTATTTCCTCTCTATATTTACCCAACAACTAAAACTGATTTAGTTTCAGACAGTGAAACACACAAAACAGCTCGCAAAGCCAATTTTTCGGATAGTTTTATCAAAGATTTAGAAACTCGTTTAAAGTTAAACTTTATTATTGAAGAGAAAGGTGATTTTGAAACCACGATTAGCGCGTTAGACATTTTTCATTATATGTATTCTGTATTTCATAGTCCAACTTATCGGTTACGTTATGCTGAGTTTTTGAAAATAGATTTTCCGCGATTACCTTTAACAAACGATAAAGTTTTATTTAAAAAACTAGCGGATTTAGGTGAGCAATTAGTTAATATTCATTTAATGAATGTTGAAATTGAAAGCGACTATAGTTTTCCAATTAAAGGGGATAATACAGTCGAAAAAGTCACTTATAAAGACCACAAAGTTTATATTAACAAAACCCAATATTTTGATAATGTAATACCTAATGTTTGGGAATTTCATATTGGCGGTTATCAAGTCTGTCAAAAATGGCTGAAAGATAGAAAAGATAGAAAATTAAACCGT
>JACCEE011756018.1_pt1 | contig 12655 bp, 9 predicted proteins | sample 7449931 | NCBI WGS metagenome assembly JACCEE01 (sample SAMN15323457, study PRJNA562643) | freshwater metagenome | isolation source: river surface water | place: USA:Blue River Watershed | collected 2017-08-19 | reverse complement strand
CGGCCCATGACGCTGCACCACCAATTGCGCCTCCGGCAATAGCTTTGCCTATAAAAACTGCGCCTCCTACCACAACCGGAGCAACTTTAGAAGACGGTGATGTAGAATATGCTGAAAAATCTAACGGCTGCGACATTTTTGGTTCGCTTGTATATTTCATTGAATGAGTGTTGTTGTTTACTTTAGGTTTAGTTAATTATGTATTGTTTATATTTTTATTATTTTTGTTCTATTTACTTTTATTTTACATTTTTTGAGTAGTATTTCAAAATTTAAAAGTTTCTGAAAGTTTCTGAAAAATTCTGAAAAAATGTGAAAAATCTGAAAATTCCGATAAAAAATAAAATAATAGTAGATTAGTAATATAGTTACAGTGATCGTAATATACGCGAAAAGATAAAAATAAGATAACCAAGATAAACATAAACATAAAGATAAGGATAAAGATAAAAACAAGATAATATGACATCTTTAGGGTATTCTGAATTTAATGTTGGAAGTGGGACCGGAATAAGTGGAGGAGCCGGTTTCGGAGGAAAACGTAAAAATAAAACAGTAAAGGCCTTTGATTTTGACTCTAGAGTTGAAGGAATGTCAACGTCCGCGCAAGAAAAAGAAAAAGAAGGCAGGGTTAATCCTAAGCTGGAAAGGTTGAAGGCGTCTATTGCAAAAATACATGCAGCCAGTAGCGATGAAGACGATGACGATGAAAGTGGTACGACGGCGGATCGTTCTACAAGTGTGCTTCCCGTATATCCTGGACAGTCTATAAACCCGGATCAAGACGTCAAAAATATTAAAAGTAATCTTAAAATATCTCCACCAATTGCCGACGCTGGATCTGGAACGGTAACGGGATCGTTGCCGCCTCCAACTACAAACGAAGGACGAACCCACCAACCCATGTTCAGTATGTCACAACAATTCGGACAAAAGATGAGCGAGAATGGAACCGGAATTGAGCAATTCAAGGTAAATAGTCCTAGCACTTACGCCGCGCAGTATTATAAACAGATGGCGCCATATAATTATAACAGACTGTCAAACGAGCTGTCTGGCCCAGGAACAAATGATGAGTTTATTGAGAAATTAAATTACATTATTCATTTGCTTGAAGAACAACACAATGAACGTACCGAGCATGTGACGGAAGAACTCGTACTTTATTGTTTTTTAGGAGTGTTTATTATTTTTGTAGTAGACTCATTTGCCCGTGCAGGAAAATATACGCGTTAGTTGAATATGAATATGAATAAAAATAAAAATTGAGTCGAGTTACTATGACGAAGATATATAATGTTTGACTATTTTTACCGATTTTACGATTACACGCGATGGAACTTGTAACTGAGCCCGACGTATATTCGCCGACCATGGATGAAAAAGGAAACTATGTGGATAAAGTGCCGTCGTTCAACTCTAAAGCACTTTCAAGCGGGTTGACGTGTCCATGTGGTACGCGGAAGGATAAAGCATATACGAGTGCGGCCCTGTTTTCGGCACATTGTAAAACCAAAACACATGAACGGTGGATTCAGGATCTCAATGCGAACAAAACGAATTTCTTTTCAGAAAACCAGTCGCTACGTGAAATTATTCACGCTCAAAAAATTATGATTGGTAAGATGGAACTAGAGCTTTCAAATAAAACGTTGACGGTCAATTACTTGACACAAGAACTTACAAAGATCATGAATGGGAATTCCCGCACTGATCTCGTACCAACTGCAAACGATATGTTGATGTTTTGAAACGCAATAATAATAATTAATAATAATTAATAATAATACTAATAATAATTATTAAAATGGTTAAAAAAATATTAAACCTTGTTTTATATTCTAGAGATCGTATTTATGACCAAATGTATACTATGTTAAGTAATTTTTATAGAAGATATCGTTTTCTTGATACTATTTTTTATGTTTTTGATAGTTCAATTATAAACGAATATGAACGCGAAGGAGATATTTTAAAAATTAAAGGATCTGAATCATTAATACCAGGTGTATTAGATAAAACCATTAAAGCCTTTTTATGGGTTAATAAAAACTTATGTATAAATGATTATGAATATATTATTAGAAGTAATATTTCTTCGATAGTAGAATTTGATAAATGTAAAACTGTTTTAGACCAAAACAAGTTTGATTATGGATCATTTTTATTATTTACACTAGAATGGATAGATGAATACTATGGCATATGTAATAAAAAATATTTTGGTACAAAGTTTGCGTCTGGAACAAATATTATTTTAAAAAAAGATGTCTTTTTATATATACTAAATAATATTCATAAACTAGATTATAGTATAGTAGATGATGTTGCTATCGGAGTATTGGTAAAAAATATTCCTAATATTATATATTCTAATTTTAATAGTAAACAATATTATACGTTTATAAGTGAAACAAATAAATATACCGGTCTAAATAATTATATCGTTTTTAGGAATAGAAATAAAAATAGATATGGTGATATAGAAAGAATGAAATATATTATTAATTATCATACTAACAAAGTAGTGAGAATGAATTTGAGATATTAGAAACAAATAATAATTCTATTTTTATTATTTATAAAATGTAGAAAACAGCAATATGAACGTACATGAATTTATTGGGTACGTTGTATTGAGTATTGGGTCATGTTTTTGTTGTGGATACTGTTTAAGTAAAAAGTATCAACAAACAGAATCGTAGTGTAGAATGTAGTCGAAAAATACGGAAAATAAATAAAATGCTCGATACGGGGTTCGAACCCGTGACCTTGGGCTCATAAGACCCACGCTCTAACCAACTGAGCTAAACGAGCTTAGACGTGAATATTACGATAATATCACAATATGATATTGTGATATTTCTTTATATTGATTTTTTTGATTTTTTAATATTTAATCAATACTTACTTAGCCTCTGCGAAATGCTGCAAGGGCTGCTGCGGCCGATTTAAATGGGGCTCGAGTTCGACTTACACGACGATGATGATGATGATTCTTTTTCAGGTTTAAAATGCGTTTCCGAGTCAAACGCCGGCCACCTTCGCTTGTATCAGCAGCAGCCTCTTCCGTCAAGGAAGCTTGAGCAGCTTCAGCTTGCGCTTTTTTTTTAGCCTCCTCTTCCGCCCAAGGACCAGTAATAAATGCCTCACTCCAGGATTTATATTTTTGATTTTTAGCGTTCACTGCATCCAATTCTGGTTGCTGTTTTGCCATTTCATATGATACAGATTTTGTAAGTGTACCATCACTAAACATTTCGTTTGCAACTTGTTTCGCCTCTTCCTTTTCTTTAACAGATGGTTCATTTTCTGCTTTTACAAATTTATCAACCGCGATCAAAAATTCCGTCAATTCTTTATGAGATACAAAATCATACGCTCGGTCTTTTAATTCGGCTATAATTTCCTTATCTCTTTCTGCAGAAGGTTTAATATCTTTTGATTTACCAAACCATCCTCCACCAGCTGTTGTTGCTGATGGGTCTTGTGCTGTAACATTCAACTTAGAAATAGCATTTTGTTTAGCATCTGCAACTGCTTGATCTTCAATTTTAGCACTATCTGTAAGGTAGAACGGATTTTTCGGACCGGTGGCTGGGGTAGCTTTATTTATCATTTCTATGTAAGGTAGTACAACTGCCTTTTTTATTCTGCGTTTAATTTCTTCCGGGTACGGACAACTGTTGGAATTCAATACTTCGACCAAGTGTTCCATAAGTCCGTGTAACTTTTCTTTAAATCTACTACGCCTATTTCCTACCGCGTCAACTCCCATATTTTCAATGTCCATGCAAACCCCTTCATCGGTTGTTTTTGTCATACCGCCAGGACCACCACCTCGATTACAGTATGAATAGTCTACCTTTAACTTTAATATATCGTTCAGCAGTATTCCAATTACCATTTTTCTGTACTCTGTACTATTTTTGATTAGTTCGTTCGTGGTTTTTAGCATGGTTTTATCTCCTGAAGCATCACTTGTTAAAAGACCCATTTGTATCACATTCAATATCATGCTGAATTCAGTCATTGCCGTTGTAAAATAAAGATTCAGTTTGACAACATCATCGTTCAACTTTTGATTCCACATTTCAACATCAAATGTGAATTTGAATATAAAATCTCCTAACCCTCCACCGCCTTGAGGTTTATCGGAACCATTAGCGGCGGTATCCCCTGCGCCAGCCTTTTCAGTCGACATTGCTTTGTTTGCAGCTTCTTCTGCTGTTGCTTCTGCCTGTGCTGCTGCTGCACCGAAATCAGGAACTGTAGTTGCATTATACATCTTCTTTTCGAGTTGGCTTACATCGTCTTCGCTCAACATTTTATCAAACCGTTTGAATAATACTTTCAACTGTGCCTCGATTTCTTTCAAGTTCACATCAAAATTATAACGTCCGCTTATACGTACGGAAAGACGTACAAGTCTATCGATTTTATTCAGCACAATCATATACTCATTCATGGTTCGAATCAAAATATAATACTTTGCATATTTGTCCTGGATTTTAAGATAGATAAAATATGATAAAGCCGCTCCTATGATTACAGCTCCAGTAATTGCTGCTTGAGGTCCAGCAATACCTGCAACACTCGCCATAATCATTGATGAAAGTTCTGGATTTTGTTGAATTTTTGAAACAATCGCCCATAACCCGGTAGCTGTACCTGCAAGAAGAGCTGTTTTAGTTGCTACTTGTTGAGATTTGGTTCCAATGAATGCCGACATAATCGCAAACTCGTTGTCAATTCCAACGTCAATATCTTTTCTTTGTTTTTTAAGGGCTTCTTCTCCAATCGCTTTCGAGTCAAAACTTACGGTGTGTTTTCCAGTATAATAATCTCTAATCGTTGAGATAATTGGAATTAGTCGTCCAGCTGCATCAAGTAATCCTTCAGGCTTTTCTACGTCATATAACTTTTTAAAAAACTTTGCAGCTGGCGTATTATTGAGAACGGCTGGAGTAAGGTCACTTTTAGGATTTTTTTGTAGTTCTGCAATAGTGATAAAAAAAGTTGCCACATAAGTACGTCTGGTCAAGAGAGAGGTGGTTCCTTTGTTATCATCAGGTGGTACAATCGAATTTATTTTCAACAGTAGGTTGTAAAGTGGTAGTTTGTCTTTTAATTCTGTAGGTTTTTTAATTAATGGAACACCGCCCACCTTCATTTTTTCATTGTCCTCAACTAACGTTTTATATAATTCGTTAAACTTATCATCATCATATGGTTGTGGCGCTTCAGTAGGGTTTTTTAATGCTTTCTCAATTATTTGTTCAAATGGAAGACCTTCTTTTTGTGTGGAAATGATCAATTGATTGTCAGTCGCAAATGTTTGAAGTACGTTAAATCCCGCACTAGTTGTTTCAACACTTATATCAGACTGTGATAATTTTTGGATGTTTACTTTAAGGTCAACGCTTTTCAATTTGTATTCTAAATCTTGTTGCAAGTTAACAGGTACATTTTTAAGAGTATATCTCGATCTTCCAGTGTCAGTTACCTCGAGTTGCGATTCGAGTATTTTAAAATCGGAACTATTTAACGAAGGTAAAGATTTCCCATCTGCTGCATTTTTCACATCCAATTTGTATTTCTTTGCAGCATATTTAAGTGTATTCAACTTATCAGCCGGTATTGTAATTTCCGTACGGTATTCAACTGGGGGTGGTATAACATTAGGAGGGTCAAAATACTCTTTAGTAGAATCAAAATTCTCTCCCATCGGAGTTGTCAGTTCATAATCACACCTTCTAACACATATACCAGTTTTTTTAAAGTCATAACCAATTAGTTCATTTTTTTGGAATTCTAGAATACCTTCAAAAACAGTTTTATAGCTCTTTGGTACAGCAACCTTAGTAACTTTTTTTTGGTTGACCTCATCTACCGTAACATCAGTAATCTGTTTAGATAAAAAGTCTATCATTTCTTTTGGATCAGTTGTCATATTAATTTTGTATTTATCTCCATCTCCACCAAACTGAGGTATCTTTTTTGTATGTCGATGATACCGATGTTTTTTATACAAGTTTACTTTTCTACTCATTTTAAAATTTAAAAATTTAAATACAAACTATCTTATATTATCCGACAATATTATTTTTATTCAAATTTATAGTTATTAAAGTTATTAGAGGTATTAAAGTTAAAATATGACATGTTAGTTAATTTTGTTGCCTTATATGGCAATAAAATTAGGAAAATTGGTAATTGAATTGATATACTAGATTGAGTGGGATCCGGGTAGAATATTCGAATTTGTACATTTAGAATTCTCGGTATACTGATTTACATTGCGTCCAATATTAAATATGTATGACCGATATACAAAAAGTCTTATTCTCATACAGAAGGAGCGCAACGACTAGTGAAAGTAGCTGCTAAAGAGGGGTTCTTAATTATAAGGATAACCCATAAACATTCGGACCGGCAACAGTGGCTCGCGGTCAAGTGGGTTGTTCATGGGAAAATGTTTGTTTGAGAAAGGATACAAGTCAGTAAGCCAGACCACCCATGGAATTACGTCTGGATAAACAAACTGCATTATATCTTATTCTCGCGACAAACGGCGCTTAAGTGTTGAACGCCCCACACGCGCATTCAACGGTCTCGTACTGGCGACGACCCGACCTTTCGGTATCGCCCCTTAACAACGAGTCCATACCCACTCTGTTTTGTGTCACTGAGCCTGACAATATACCACCCGTAGGTATCGATCCTACGCCTGCCTTTTAATGAGAAAGAGATAACCATCAAACAAGCCGGACTTTGGAGAGTCAAAAAATAGTTCGACGACGTTTACTGCCCGCCATGGGAGTGGTCTTACAATTAGGCAAATGACGCCTGCCCGTACTCGGTTCTGTAAACCGAGCAAATATGAAATACCGGCAACTCGTTTCGATCGAGTGACCTCGGAGTTATGAGCCCCGCGCGCTTGCCTCTGCGCCATGCCGGTAAAAAAAAGGTACTACGTTTAACGTCCAGCTTGACGACCTGTTTCTATAAAACAAGCAAATTGAAATGTTACCGGCAACAGGTTTCGATCCTGTGACCTTCCGCTTATAAGGCGATAACCATCCTCAATTCAGACCGAATGGTCGACAGGGGAAGAAGACGATGTTTTAGACGCTCTGCCGCTGAGCTATACCGGTAGAATATTGCCTCGAATAAGAAGATATGAGACAGTGAGTTGTGCTCCAGTGCCTTGATGCACCATTGCGATGTGATGATATATACCGGCAACTCGTTTCGATCGAGTGACCTCGGAGTTATGAGCCCCGCGCGCTGCCCCTGCGCCATGCCGGTTTACAGAATGCTTCCTCCTCAGGCTTCATTCCTACCCTTACTATATAAGTAGTCTTTAAGTTATTTTTGACGCAATATATATCACGCATTTTATAATATAAAGATGTTTGACGATCTAACATTTAATCGTGTTTACAGATTTTTATACATACCATACATACTGTTCTATGAGTAACCCCGAACATATCGCAAATAATATAAGTAAGTTGAAAGATGCGCTCGATTCGATTCCTGACGGGCATGTCCCGATTATTATTCCAGTATTCAATTTATGCTCGTATGTGAAGAATATAGTGCACCAACTTACATCACGTAATGTTACCGACTTTATTATTTGCGACAACGCATCGACATACCCCCCAATGATATCCTATTTGAACGAGTTGTCCACTACGTGTCGCGTAGTTCGATTTGACGAAAATATGGGTCCGCATTTTTGTATCCATACTCTTGAAATTTTAGACATTCTTCCAGAATATTTTGTTATAACAGATCCAGATTTAGTGTTCAATATGAATTTGCCTGATAATTTTATAGCGGAAATGTGTCGGGTAATACACTCATATGGAGTGTCAAAGGCCGGGTTTGCATTGGATATTCATAATACGAGTCATAAGTTTTTTGACAAGGACCAGGTTCATAAATGGGAGGGGAGTTACTGGACCAATAAGGTATGTCCGTCGGCAATGTGTATTTCGGACGACACGTATTATGCCCCAGTTGATACTACATTCTGTTTGTATAAAAAGTCAACGTACATTAAAGAGTTGATGTATTTAGGGCATGGGTCTACTGCAACTTCAGCAGTTCGAGTCGCGGGGCGGTTTACTTGCGAACACATGGGATGGTGGAAAGCGCAGCCAGTTCCAGCGGAAGAGATAGATTACTACCATTCCACGCAAAAATGGTGCAGTACGCATAACGAACGAATGCGATTGGAAATTTAAAATTTAAATCGTTTCAAAGTATATAAATAGTAAACGATTTCATAACACAATTATAATTGTACATATGTCAATGTCCGAATCTCTCGATTTTATTGACGACGATCCAAATCCAAATCCAAATCCAAATAATGACGCCGACGCTTGTCCGCAAATTGTCGTACACGATGTAATAAAACTCATGGCTTCTATGATGAACTATTTGAGCGTGTCGCTTTATGAAGGATCTTTTAAACAGTGTCATCAAGAAGCGCTTGCAGTATTGAATTCGATTTATAACACTGTTTCTAAAACGCCGCATGTCGCGCCTTCCATAAATAATGCGGTTTTGTTTTATAATAACTTTGTGTTTCTCTCAAAAGTGATGGATACGGACGACCCCGATTACGGTAAGTTTAGACGGGAACTATTCCGATATGTTTATCCGACCATGTAACATTTTTGTATTTTTATTGTGAATAATAATATTTTATAAAATAATTGATTAGTATCTTAAGGGCGCGTTTTATTGTATATAAAGGCTATGATATGAATGAAAAATGAATTCGTGTGCTGCTGTATGCGTGTATTCAAAATTGAAGGGCATTAAAATTAGAACCAAAGGGGGCAAGTTTGTTAAACGACAAACCGACCAAAGCATTTCTGACGAAATTGACGAAGTCATTGATTATGCAATTGGAGTTATAAACTCTATTGCGACAGTGTCGGCACTACACGAATGTGAATGTAGTAGAATTGACGCAACTCCAGAAATAAAGTGTATATACAATTGGCTCGTTTTAAAGATAAAAAGTTGGCAACATCCGGCTATGATTGCTGATATTAAAAGCATAATATATTTGTTCAAACAAGTCATTAAACATATTGACCTTGTATACACTATGACGATATCATCTCCTGAAAAAATTCAATTTACAGGTGCAGATAGAGAAACATATGTTTTGATTCTTGAAGAATATAGACAAATGTTCAAGAAATGTTCAAGCTAATGTTGTAAGTTGTAAGGTATTTATATTTTATATTTACATTTATTAGTGGTAGTATTAATTGTATTTTTTATTTTTATTTTGAATTTTGAAGTTTGAAGTTTGAATTTTATTGAATGAATATAAAATCATGGACCCTGAGAAGAAAGACAAATAGACCCAAAAACAATATGAACAAAACAGCAAGAAAGCCGTTGTTGACTCGTAGTAATAGTATTGTTGTTGTAAAATATTTTAATACACGCAATAGCGGAGAACGCGGACTTATGTTTAGAAAAACTAAACTGGGGGAAAGATGCGGAGCATTATTTTCAGGGGGGCCTTTTAAAGGAGTATGGATGAAAAACACGTATATTCCATTAGATGTTATTGTTATTGACTCGAATAATGTAGTTGTAGAAACCGTAACAAATATGAAACCGTTATCGAACCGTGTACATTTTTTTAACTCGAAGTCGGTTTCAAAGTTCATTGAAGTAGACCATGGATTTGTTGAAAAAAATAAAATTCGTAAAGGACAGAAGTTGAAGTTGTATTTTGAACGTTAACATAGGGTTACCATAGATAGATATGATTTTGATTTGAATACGGAATACGGTTTGAATCAAAATGATATAATTCTATTTTTAATTTTTTATTGCTATTTTTTAAACCTATATTTAGAAACTAATCTCCTTGCGGTCGAATTAAATCGATTGAATGAGTTGTTGGCTTTACGGGTTTCATTTTGGGCCCGAAGTAGTTTTTGTTGGGCTAATATACGCTGTTTAAGTTCAAGATTTTCTTTTTCCAATCGGCGTTTCTCAGGAGGCGCCGGCTGTGGTAATATTGGGATCGGCTTATCTTTGGGCGCTTGGCTGGGCTGGATATTGGCGGTGATCAATGATGTGAAATTCTGGTTTTGAGTCTCCTTTGGAGGTACATAAGGAGGTAAACGACTGTTAGAGCCATTGCTTCTAGTTCTTGTTAGTTGACCAGAGTCAAATAGGTCGTTCGATCCCAATTCCGATGATGATGATGATGATGATGCTAGTGATTCCGGTGGCAACTTTGGTGATAATGCTTTTGGTGATGATGGCAGTTGTTGATCTACTTTCTGCGACTGGTGTAGTTGTTGTATAATATCAACCGGGTTTGCATCTGGATTGTTTTTGAATTTATGTTCCAATGTTTCAATCTCAATTATTTTTTTTCGGTATTCATCTATCTTTTTTGTATGACTCTTTTTTTTCGTTTGCAAGTCTTGTAAACCCCTAATAACATTTGTAAGTCGTGCTTCAAGTTTTTCCGGTGTTGTATACGGTATTCTAATTTTATTTTTTATATCGGTAGCATACTTTTTCAGTTGTTTTTTTACTTGAGCGGCAGTTTCTGAGAATTTTGAAACCACTTCCTTTCCAGTGTCTGGGGTCATATCTACGACTTGACCTGCATTTGCGCTTGTACTTGCACTTGTACTTGCACTTGGATTATCTCCATTCAGTTCATTTTGTTTTTCTTGATATAGCATGTCGACTTTTTTTTTCAAGGATTGATTGGGTATTTCAGAATATTTTGGATCTTGCATTAAGTCGTGAATTTCATCAAAAACTTTATCTATTTTTTTATCTACTTCTTTACAAGCTAATTTTTCTCGATATAACATATTTTTAAAATGAGGAAGTAGCGATATTTGTCGATTTAGTTCATTTTCAGCATTCATTTTTTCTAATTTGGCATTGAGCGCGTCTTTTCCTTGAGTATAAATTTCATGATCAACTAGTAGTTGAAATTCTGCCATATAGGTTGTATAATGTGTTAAAAACGTTGGATTAAATGTCTTTGCAGGAATTAACATTCGAATCACTGGACGGGTTTCTTTATCGCAGCGGACATAATAAACAAGAGTCAAGTTAGCCTTAGCAGTATGAATAGGGTCAGATCCTGATCCTGGTTCGGAATCGGATTCGGCGGATTTGGATTCGGGTTCGGATCCATCATGTAATTCATATAATTCAATGTCACATAACATCGCTCTTGCAAATGGAATAAGTAAAACGAGTGGATGACCCCAAACCTCGGGTACTAATTCGATATGTGTATTATTTTTTACACCCGTTTCATTTTTTACATGAATTTGAATAGGGGACGATAATTTTTCAAAATATTGGTCAACTGTCATATACCTCATGGGCGTTGGTATTATTTTTTCATGTATTAGCGGATCTTTTGGTTTTGAAGTTTGCTTTTTTTGATGCTCTTCCGTCATTGGACTGATCTCCGCCTCTGCATGTGCTTCTGGCTCCGAAGTAACTACCGTGCTAGCACTACCATCGTCATTTACTATTGCAGTTCGACCATTTGGATCATTCTCATCATTTTCTAGTTTATCCTTTTTTTTTTCAACATTATTTATCAGTTTAATTCGATTGAACGCACTGTCAAGCGAAGGGTCTTTATCGGCAATATTTAAACTTTTATAATACAAATGTCTTAACTGCGTACCAGTCGCCAAACCAACTTTCGCATCAAATATTTCTTTTTTTTCTCTAGCTTTCGTTTTAAGAACATCTACTTTATTTTTAACACTAGTTTTAATCTCTGCCATATTCTTTTTAATATCCGCTCCTATGTTCGTCAAAACTTTTTGTCTTTCTTTACCTCCTCCTTTTCGTCGTCGCGTAAATCGAGCGCTGCCTCCGTAAATAGGATTAAATAATTGACCAACATTCGTAAACGCTGAGGTAACCTTAGTCATAATAGATTTTTTTTCTCCGGGAACTACATCGTCTCCCGGCAAATGCATTCGCTGAGTTATTTTTCGAATGAATTCTTTTGGGTCAGTTGCTGCAGGGTCGTCTGATTTTATTTTTTTGACTTCTGAAAAAAAATCTTTAAGCTGTTCTATAAAATAATCGCCGCCTGAAAATACATCCTCTTTCCCAGAGACACTATTTCTTGTAGGCGCGTCTATGCTACATTTATATTCGGCCCAGTTGGATATACGTTTGAGCATTCCAAAAATCATATCGCATTCTGTAATTTCAACATTATCAAAAACAAACACATTTGAACTATGAAGAACATCATATTTTATTCCTCCGTTTAATACGCGTCCAATTTGGACAAGAGCCTTTTGTTTTTCTGTCTCGTCGTCTTGATGTACTAGGTCAAGAAGACCTGTAAGGATATATCCTCTCATTAAACACCGGTAAAACGCCCATGGAGTTTTTTGAAAAGGGATACAAGTTAATTTTTCAGGCAAGTCGGTATGAGGAGATGTAACAAATGGTGCCGGGTCAGATTTTGCAGCTTTGGCTTCAGCAGCTTTGGCTTCAGGAGCTTTGGCTTCAGCAGCAGCTTTGGCTTCAGCGGCAGCTTTGGCTTCAGCGGCAGCTTTGGCTTCAGCGGCAGCTTTGGCTTCAGCGGCAGCTT
>JACCEE011335189.1_pt1 | contig 12655 bp, 8 predicted proteins | sample 7449931 | NCBI WGS metagenome assembly JACCEE01 (sample SAMN15323457, study PRJNA562643) | freshwater metagenome | isolation source: river surface water | place: USA:Blue River Watershed | collected 2017-08-19 | reverse complement strand
TCTACTCTTTCTTATCCCGAACTCAGGTTAAGAAGAAACGGCTGTGGAATAGTGCATTGGCTAATGCTTTATGATTCCCGTTTTTCTTTGGCTATATTTTTCCCAAAAGTTTCCCGCACACACAGCGCACTGATAAACGCGACCACGCCAAATCCTAACATCGCATAGAGCGCGTAACGATAATCATGCGCCGCATAAATACGAATATCTCCTTGCAGTTTTCCATTCCAGAAAAAGTCTAAAATCCAACCAAACAAAGGCTGTGCCACTGCCGCGCCTGAAAATACTCCCATGTTCACCAAGCTTAACGCCATCCCTGACAGTGCGGGCGAAATGCTTTCTTTTGCCAGCGGATAACTTAAGACGAAAGTGCTGGCACTTATGCCTAATAGGCTGAATAATAAACTTAAACCCCAACCTGCTTGCCACGGAAGGATAAGGAATAATCCCCACGTTATCGCATAGCAAAAAGCACCCGCGACTAAAATCGGTTTGCGTTTGCCCAAGCGATCCGACACCCAGCCTGATAATAAGGCAGACACTGCAAAACTCAGCAAAGAAATCGAGGTGTATTGTGAAGCAAGATTGCGTTCAATGCCGCAGGTGTCACGCAAAAAGGGGATTGCCCACAATCCAATAAATGCCAAATACGCACCCGTCATGCCGAAGTCCGTCCAAAATCCTGCCCACAAGGTACGAATACTTAATACCTGTTTTAAATCTAAATACCAATGTTGTTCACGCGCCGCATGCGTTTCTTGTCCCGCCATTTGCCGCAAGGAGGGAAAGCCTGCATCTTCAGGGCGATTGCGTACCCAGAGTAACGAAATCACCGCCAGAAAAATTGAAAAAATTCCAATGCCGATAAATACCGTGCGCCATGAATAATATTCTAAAAGCATTGCTAAAGGCTTAGCCGCGAAAAATGCACCGAGGTTGCCCAGAAATAAAGTCAGTCCACTGATTACGCCATAATTGCGTTCACTGAACCAAACTGTATTACTTTTCATCAGTCCCACAAACACCACTGAAACCCCAAAACCCACCATTAATCGCCCCACGGCAGCCATTTCAAAATCGGTGGCAAGTCCGAAAATAATTGAGCCAAGGCCGCCGATTAAATTCCCGACTGTGACGGAGGCACGTGTTCCCAAGGTGTCAGCCAAGACCCCCGCAGGCAATTGCATGGCGGTATAAATGTAGTAATACATCGCCACCAACGAGCCAAGTGCTGCGCCTGTGGTGTTGAATGCTTGCATCAATTCGCCTGAAACCACGGCAGGCGCGATTCTTTGGAAAAAGACCAACATGTACGCCAAAATTAAAATCCCGTAAATCGTCCAGCGTGTTCGTTCAAAATGCGCTGCGTTAAAACTCATATTTCCGTCCCTGTGTTGTGTTTAGAATTATTAAAAACTGCGGCTTGAATTGTAGAGGGATTTTGATTGATTATGAAATTTATTGCCAATGTTAAAGAAATCGTGATTTATCATGCGAGATTATGCCTCACTCAACGATGAAGTTGCGCTCTTAAAGGTACACTTTTCGAGCATTTCCATTGCCTACTAGACGTAAATTCCCCATCCGTTATAAACTGCTAGCTGTTCAATTTTCCCAAAATTGATGCGCTAGGTTCACGGAGAAAGTAATGTTTAAAAACCTGTTTATTTCCTATGGGCGGCGCGAGAGCCTTGGTTTTGTCGCCCGTCTGCACCAGAAAATCAAGCTTGCAGGCTATGAAGCTTGGTTTGATAAAGCCAATATTCCAGACGGTGAGGATTATGCTGCACGTATTTCTTATGGTATTGAGTATTCTCATAATTTTGTTTACGTCATGGCAGCACGGGCTTTATCTTCACCGTATTGCCTAATCGAAATTGAATATGCACGGTTTTTAGGTAAACGGGTTATTCCGATTAATCAAGCTGTTATTTTTCAAATCAAAGATTATCCCCTCTCTGAAGCCGACCAACAGGTTTTACAGCAATTTTATAGTTTTCATGGGATTACTGATCCACAAATCCAAACCACGCAACAAGTGTTAGAACGCAGTTTAGCTTTAGTTGGACGCACCGACTGGCTGGATGCGAAAGAAAATATTTCAAATCAAGATTGTGAAGCCTTGGCAAATTGGGCGCAAACTTATGAAAACCAGTGGCATAAACACGAATCACTGGAGTATTTACAAAGTTTAGAATTGCCCCAGTTTGGCGAGACGATTGATAGTTTAGACAGTGTCATTGAACGCTTGATTTTAGTATTGGAACGGCATCAATACTACGTTGCACAACAAACACTGCTCACCACGCAAGCTTTAGAATGGTCACGTAATCAATCTCTTAATCATTATTTATTAGTCGGTAAGGAACGCCAAGCCGCTGAAGAATGGCTTTTAGTCAAATTTCAAGAAGGCGAACAAGCCCCGTGCACGCCCTGCGATTTGCTCTGTGATTTCATTTGTGAATCTCGGAAAAATGCCGAGAATCGGATGACCGATTGTTTTATTTGTTATGACTATGCGGATAAAGCTACCCGTGATGTCGTCATCAAAGCCTTGGCGCGTCACGCAATTACTACGTGGCGACATGACAATGATATTCAACGCGGTAGCAAAGCAGAACAGGCAATTTTGTCTGGCATTGCGGGTGCAGATAATGTGTTGTATTTCATTTCTCCCGACGCTTTAGTTTCAGAAGCCTGCAATGAAGAATTAGCTCATGCACGCGAATTTAATAAACGTATTATTCCTTTATTAATCAAAGCAACGCCTAATTTACCCGCCGAATTGCAACAGTTGCAATATATTCCGTTCATTGAAAATCCGCAGCATGGTTTTGCTGAATTGTTGCGAGTATTGCACATAGACAATCATTATTACGAGCAGCATAAAATGCTGTTAGCGCGTGCTTTGGAATGGCAGGCGGGGGTGGCGAAAACTTCTTTTTTACTGCGCGGTTATAATTTAGAAAATGCAAAAACGTGGTTGCGTTTGAATAAACAACGTGAACAGCATGCGCCCACAGCTTTACATATTGAGTTTATTACTGCATCCGAAGCAGCAAAAGAGCGTTTGGGTACAGAAGTCTTTTTATCGTATTCGCGGAAGGATGGGGATTTTGCGCGTAAATTAAACCGTACTTTGCAAGAATCGGGGAAAACAGTTTGGTTTGACCAAGAAAGCATTAGCAGTGGGGCGAATTTTGAGATTGAACTCTACAAGGGCATTCAAAACAGCGATAACTTTCTGTTTGTGATTTCGCCCGATTCAGTGACTTCGCCTTATTGTGAAAGTGAAGTGAATTATGCAGCGCAACAGGGCAAGCGTATGGTCAGTGTGCTGTGTCGTGAAACTGAACCTAGCACTTTACCTGAAGCGTTGAAGTTTATTAATTGGATTGATTTTGCACAACAAGATTTTGACAAGCAGTTTCCTGAATTAATTCAGACTTTGGAATTAGACCGTGAACATGCGCATCAACATACTATTTTGCAACAGCGAGCGAATGAGTGGCTGGATAATCAGGAAAGTCATGATTTTCTATTAAATATCAGTGCGTGTGAGAAGGCGGAACTGTGGTTAAACGCCGCCACGAATAAACAACCACGGGTGACAGAATTACAGGCACGTTATATCAAAGCCAGTCGAGCAGCGATTGAGTCCGCGCGATGCAGAGAGCAACGGCGGCAACGGATAGTTTTAGGCTCGGTATTGGTGGGGTTGGTGATTGCACTGATTTTGGCGGTTTTTTCTTGGGACAAGAGTGTAGAAGCTGAGCAGCAAAAATCCGTGGCATGGGCGCAAAAAAAGGAAGCTGATAAACAAACTAAAACGGCTGAGAAACAAACCGAAATTGCTCGAAAGAATAGTGCAGAGGCTGAACAACAGAGAAAGAATGCTGACGAACAAAGAGAAATCACTAGACAGACATCTCAAGTTAATAAGTTAGTCCATATATCGGATAGGTTATTTAGAGATGGAGATTACACTCGTGCACTTCGTGTGGCACAAGAGGCTTATGATGCTCATGAAACTGACCCAAAACGTGAGCTTTTATTCCCCTATGTAGAGCTAGCTTTAAGTAATGCCTACAATAAAATTGCAGATGGAGAAACTCTGTTTTATCAACATATCCTGCAACATGAAGCGGATGTTGAAAACGCATTGTATTCTCCTGATGGACTTTCAATTCTAACCGCTTCTAGAGATGGGAGCGCACAACTGTGGGATAGTAAGGGTAATAGATACAAGGATAGCAAGGGTACTTTAAGGCATGGTTTTTGGGTAAAAAATGCTGCGTTTTCACCTGATGGGCAATACATTGCAACTATAAGAGATTATCTAGTAAGGCTTTGGGATAAGGATGGCAATGAGATCGATATGCAACAAGCTAATCCTAAAGAGGATAGCATTATTAGTGCTGTGGCTTTTTCACCGAATAGTCAGTATCTGGTGAGCAAAGAGTCAAATGAGATTAGGTTATGGAATATTAATGGGGAATTACTGAAATCTCAGAAAGATGAAGGCTGTAAAATTGTAGGGCAACTTGTAGGACAAGTTGTATTTTCTCCAAATGGTCAATATATTGCGACGGCTTCAAATAATAAGTCCGAAGTTAAAATTTGGAAAAGCAAAAATCTTGAACTGTTTGATACCGTCAAATTTGACACAAAAAATGAAGATAAATGCCCAACTGATAAAAATTTATCGACACATGGTGTGACAGGTATATCTTTCACGTCAGATGGAGAACGCTTAATCACTACAACAAAGGGTCATGGCATAAGTATATTTATGCTGAAGAATAAAAAACTACAGGCAGCACTACATGAGCATCAAAACCCAGTTCATGCCTTGGCTGTTGCCCCAGATGGGAAAAGTTTTGCCAGTGGTGACAGTGTGGGTGAAATCATTGTTTGGGATATGGACGGAAAAATACGAAAACGCATCATAGGAGGACACCATAGGAAAGTTAATGAGCTAAGCTACTCTGCTGATTCTAAGACTTTATTAAGTGCCAGTAATGATAGAACGGCTAAGTTATGGGATTTAGAGGGAACACTCTTAGCAAACTATAGCGGTCATCAAGGTAAAGTGAAGCATGCTCATATCTCGCCCGATGGTCAGTTTGTATTAACGGCAAGTGGAGATAATACTGCCAAATTATGGCCCATACGCAGCACCACATCCCCTACTGTCTTGACACACAAGGCGGGAGTTGCTGCAGTAAAGTTCTTACCCAATAGTCAGCAATTGATAACAGCCGCTAACGATTCAGATTTATCCGTACAACGCTGGGATCGTGACAAAAAGACGATGTTACAACGTTATGAGGGCTACGATAAAGATAAGCATGGACATAAACGTATTTACTCGTTAGACCTTAGTCCTGACGGTAAGCAGTTTCTCACCACAGGCACAGATTACTTTATTAGAGTTCACAATGTTGAAGATGGCAAGATTATTCATAAATGGGATGGTGGACATCGTAGTAACTGTTCTGTTTACGGCCGGTGTGGGGCAAGCTATGCAAGCTATTCAAAAGATGGCAAGTATATCATCACAGGTGATTATGTGGGTGATATTGCGATATGGACTCATACGGGTGAGTCTGTGAATCGCTTCACTGCTCATAAGGATGCTGTTATCCAAGGAATTACCGTATCTCCCGATAATCGTTACATAGTAACCGCCTCTGACGATACCATGGTAAGAGTTTGGGATTTCTTAGGAGATTTAAAAAACCCTCCATTTTTATACCGTACTTTAACTCAACACGATGATACTGTGTGGGCGGTGGAATTTTCAGCGGATGGGAAGTATTTGGCAAGCGCCTCAGAAGACCGTACCGCTAATATTTGGCAACTGGAAGACGACACAAAAAAACCTATTAGATTAAGCGAACATTCTGAGGCAGTCTTGAGTGTACATTTTGGTCCTTATAGTAAGCAACTGATCACAACTTCCAAAGATAAAACCAGTAAAGTCTGGTCATTAAAAACAGGGCATAAAGGAGAACTTATTAGAACATTAGAAGGACACAGTGGAGCAGTTACAAATGCAGCTTTTGCTGCTGATGGTAGTATTGCAACTACATCAGAAGATAAAACCGTCCGTATCTGGCCCAGCACCAAAAAAATCTACGAATGGGCAAAAAATAACAAAGACATTTACCAACTCACGGATGAAGACCGTAAAGCATTAGGAATAATTGAAGAAGAATAATTGGTGATGAATAAAAAGCTTAAAGGTAGGAGTTACGCAGTTGAATCCATAACTCCTACTGGGGTGGAATACGGCTTGCGCCTATTCCACCCTACACCTGATAAAGCTTTTTGAATTAATAAGCTTATTAATTTTCAACTGCGTAACTCCTAAAAGGATAAAATTTAACTCCTTTTCAGCTTATTTTAAGCTGAGTGGTTTAGAATTTTTGCTACAGCAGCAAGCCACTGAGTGAATACAGTATGAGATTATTATTAATAGAAGATGATGTCCTGATTGGGGACGGCATTCAGGCAGGCTTAAATCAAGTGGGTTATGCCATTGATTGGGTACGAGATGCAGAAGCAGGTGAACACGCCCTGAACATAGAAAGCTACGACGGTTTAATTCTCGATGTGGGTTTACCACGCCAAAGTGGCTTAAGTTTATTGAAAAAGTTGCGCAGTGCAGGCAATGAATTACCCGTGCTTATTCTTACCGCCCGCGATAGCATTCACGATAAAATCAAAGGTTTAGACACGGGCGCAGATGATTACATGATTAAACCCTTCGATTTAGAAGAACTTGCCGCCCGCCTGCGTGCAATTTTGCGCCGCGCCCAAGGACGTGCAACGCCCTGTTTAGAATATGGTGCATTACGACTCGACCCCGCCGCCAAAATTCTCACCTTGGGGACAGAACCCATCACCCTCTCCCAAAAAGAATTACTCATTCTTCAAACTCTGCTCGAAAATATTGGCAAAATCCTATCGCGTAGCCGTTTGGAAGAAAGTTTATACGGCTGGGACGACATGATCGAAAGCAATGCCGTCGAAGTACATATTCACCATTTACGCAAAAAACTGGGGAAAAATCTGATTCGCACCATTCGCGGCATTGGCTACATGATTCCCAAACTCTCATGAATATTTCTTTACAACACCGCCTGTTATGGTTGCTGCTGAGCGTGATAACCTCAGTTTGGGTATTGGCGTGTTGGAATATTTATGAGGACACGCAAGACGAAGTCGAAGAATTATTTGATGCCAACCTCGCCCAAACTGCCAAAGTACTCTACCGCTTATTGGAACATGAGATTTTAGACCATGATAATGCTCATTTTTTAACCCAAGAATTGGAATTAGGGCATCGTTATGAACGTAAAATTGCCTTCTCCGTGCGAACAGGATCGGGTGAATTGGTAGCAAGCTCTTCCAATGTTCTATTATTCTCCCCCGAAATGAACAGCGCAGGTTATCACGATTACGTTGCGAAACCCTATAACTGGCGCGTGTTCACCTTCAGAGCCACACATGGCATCGTACAAACCGCAGAGCGTTGCGATGTACGCAATGAATTGATTAATGAAGTCAGTTTACATGCCTTGCGTCCCTTATTATTGGCATTGCCACTGTTGGCGATTCTTATTTGGTTCAGTATTGGGCGCGGCTTAAAACCCTTAAAACAAATCACTTATGAACTCACCTTGCGCACCCATGATCAGTTACAGTCCGTGAGCACACAGGCCGTGCCTGTGGAAATTAAAAGTGTGATTGATGCCTTGAACAGTTTATTTAAGCGTTTAGCAGATGCCTTTGAAAATGAACGTCGATTTACTGCCGATGCCGCCCACGAATTACGCACGCCGTTATCAGGTCTTAAAGTTCAAGCCCAAGTCGCCTTACGCAGCGAAGATGCTCAAGTCCGCCAACAGGCTTTGCAAAAAATTTTAGGCGGAGTCGATCATGCCAGCCATTTAGTTTCGCAATTATTAACCTTGGCGCGTATGGACAGCACTCAGCCGCTATTAATAAAAATAATTGATTTACAACAAATTGCACAACAAGTATTAAATAGTTTGGTTGAAAAAGCTTTAGAAAAAAATCAAGACTTGGGGTTAATGGTGCAAACTGAAAATACGCGAGTGCAGGGTAATGCGGAGGCTTTAGAAATTCTACTAAGGAATTTTGTAGATAATTCACTGCGTTATACCCCCGAATCGGGCGAGGTTACAGTGAGTGTGACGCGCACAGCCACGGGCGCATTGTGTTTAAGCATCGCTGACAACGGTATTGGTATTGCGCCAGACCAGCGCGAGAAAATTTTTGAACGTTTCTATCGTGGAAATCATCAACATATTCAAGGCAGTGGTTTGGGCTTGTCGATTGTGCAACGCATTGCCGAGTTGCATCAATTACGCATTGAATTATGCGATCCGCCGCACGGCATGGGATTGGTGGTGAATGTGTATTTTCCTATGCCTCAACCTTCTTAAAAGGATTAAATTTGGCAGCCTCGTAGCCTCGTAGGTTGGGCTGCCAACGGCAACCCAACTGAACTCCTTTATTTTCGTTGGGTTAGCTTAGGCTAACCCAACCTACTTTAACTACTTTAACTATTCAGTTTGAAGCTTAATTTCAAAATAGGGCTGATTTCAAATCGGTTCTATATACCCTACGCTTGATAAAGCTTTTTGAATTAATTAGCTTATTAATTCAACTGCGTAACTCCTACATATAAACTTTTCTTTACGATATACTTATAAGTATAAGCACCAAATATTGCGACACCCTCTTAAAAATAAATTCATTGTAGAAAATAGCTTTATCTTATTAAAATAGTCGGCTATTATTTAACCATAGAGTTTATACTTGTACTGAATGTGTGTTGCAAACAATGCAAGATTGTTTTTATGGAAGTAGGAGTTAGAAAATGACTCGCACTCTAATTATTCCCAAAGACCCTGAAAGTTTGAACGAGCTTTATGAGGAAGCTTGTTTGAAGCAACTTTTATGGATGAGACTTCATCATAATTTAGGGTGGAAGTGGTTGAAAGCCTTGTCTAAAAATTGGCAAGTCATTTCACAAGAAACCTTACATGCTTTGGTGGCCTCAGGAGAACATCCCCATCGCGTTTCCGTTGAGACATTCGTTCAGCATTTACCCAAAGATGTGCAAACAGAAGCTTTAGCTCTATGCGCACAACATTTGAATGCTCATGATTTTACGGACACCAATAATTGAGTGCGCTTTGTCACTCAATTAAGCTGTCTGTGGTTTCACAAAAATCTAAGTATTTGGTGACATACCAAAATACTATGGACTCACTAAGGAGGATTTATGTCAGAACATCGTGCAAGTGTCGCTTGGCAAGTTGACGCACAAGGATTTAGCCCCACCGTTTACACTCGTTCACATCAAATTACTTTTGAGGGTGGCGTGCAAATCCCTGGAACTGCTGCACCTGATTTTGGAGGCAATCCCGCAGAAGTCGATCCTGAAAAGTTGCTGGTTTCTGCGGTTGCCAGTTGTCACATGCTGACATTTTTGGCTGTGGTGGCGAAAAAGCGTCTACAATTAATTTCTTATACTGATGGTGCAGTCGGTGTTTTAGAAAAAAATAGCGAAGGCAAATTCGCAGTGACAAAAATCCTCCTGCATCCCAAAGCGATTTTTGCAGGCGACACCCAACCTGATGCCACAGAACTTGCGGATTTACATGCACGCGCCCATCGAGGTTGTTTTGTCGGCAACTCGGTCAAAGCTGAAGTGATTGTGGTTGAAGTGTAAATTAACCTGAGTTCGGGCTAATGAAGGCAAGCTGAATAAAATCTGAGAAAATATGAAGTCTCACATTCCTCAGTACATTCTATTAGGACTGGATTCAAGGTCTTCTCGTTTTTAAAACCTAGAAGGTCTCGATTTAAACCGCATGATTCTTTATAGAACAGATTTGGAGTATTAATTTTAAGCTAAGTTTTTCCTCATTTCCACGCGCCTGCGCTGGAATGCGGAAAATTGTCTGAACCGCAATTCACATAATTACCTTAATGAACACAATTAAATACGAGAATTTTTAATGTTTATAGAACCAATTTGAAATTGTCCCTATTTTGAAGTTAAGCTTCAAACTGAATAGTTCATGTTGTCAAAAGAGTTAAGTGTAGGTGCGAATTTATTCGCACCTACAATCAGCTCAACCTCGTAAACTTAGCTTAAAATTAAGATTCCAAATCGGTTCTATAATTGTGTGAATTGTGGTTCAGACAAGAAGCCATCCATAGGTTGGATTAGCGTAAGTTAACCCAACGAAAACAAAAATTTAATGTTGGGAAGGATTGGGGGTTTGTATTGGGTTGCAGTTGGCAACCCAACCTACGATGCTTTACACCCGCTCCCACAGCCCCGATTTCCCACCCGATTTCTTCAACAAGCGCACCTCGCTGATCGTCATACCGCGATCCACCGCTTTGCACATGTCATAAACCGTGAGCAAAGCAAGCTGCACCGCTGTCAGAGCTTCCATTTCAACCCCCGTCTGTCCCACAGTTTCTGCACTGGCTTGGCAATGCAGCGCGTGCTGTTCAGGCAAGGGCGTGAAATCTAGCGTCACCCGCGTCAACATAATCGCATGACATAAGGGAATTAACTCACTGGTTTTTTTCGCTGCCATAATCCCCGCAATTCGTGCAATCCCAATGACATCGCCTTTTTTATGCGCCCCTTGCACAATCAATTTCAGGGTTTCAGGCTGCATGAAAATCTTACCTTCTGCCAAGGCAATACGATGGCTATGTGCTTTCTCGGCAACATCGACAATGTGCGCCTCACCAGCGGCATTAAAATGGGTTAAAGACATAATTAATTCCTAAGCCGACAAGCGTTTTAATAAATTGGCGTAATCTTCATTCAATTGCTGATCCGCCGTTTTCAACTTGGAAATGGTTTTGCAACTGTATAACACCGTGGTGTGATCTCTGCCCCCAAACGCGCTGCCAATCTCGGGCAAACTGTGCTGCGTCAATTCCTTAGACAAGGTCATCGCGATTTGACGCGGGCGAGCAAGCGTGCGTTTTCGACCCCGTGAACACAGTTCTGACAACGAGATTCTGAAATAATCTGCCACAGTTTTTTGAATGGAATTTAAGCTTAAATTGGGCAAGGACGGCATTTGTAAACTGACCAAATCTTTCAACGCAGTTTTGGCATTTTCCAAGGTAATGCTTTGCTGCATCACTTTGGCGGTGATAATTAAACGGTGTAACGCGCCTTCTAATTCGCGTACGTTGGCGTGAATATTTTTGGCCATAAAACAACCGACTTCATAGGGAATCATCACATGCGCCAGCGCGGCTTTCGCCATTAAAATCGCTAAACGGGTTTCAAAATCAGGTTGTTCCACAGTCACTGCTAAACCCCAACCAAAACGCGATTTTAAGCGGTCTTCTAAGCCTTCAATCTGTTGCGGCAGGCGGTCACAGGTCATCACAATTTGTTTTTTACCATCCATTAATACATTGATAGTATGAAATAATTCTTCTTGAGATTGGGTTTTATTGGCAAAAAATTGGACATCATCAATTAACAAGGCATCAATCGTGCGATATTGCCGCTTAAATTCATTCATTTTTTTCTGATGTAAGGCTTTGACCATGTCGCTGACAAAGCGCTCAGAATGCACATATAAAATTTTCGCCTCGGGGCGCGTGCTCAAAATATGATTGCCGACGGCGTGCATTAAATGGGTTTTCCCCAAACCGACTCCGCCATAAATAAACAAGGGATTATATGCCGCCGTTTCAGCCACTTGTAAGCAGGCGGCACGTGCCACTTGATTCGATTTGCCCTCGACAAAATTGGCAAAAGTGAGCTGTGGATTAATGCGGCTGAGATGTGGCGATTGTGCGTTTTGCTGATGTTGCACGGGCGTTGCGCTTGCCGAGGCGACCGCCGTTTTATTATTTAACACATGGCTACGACTGCCCACCATCAACAACACGTTGGGCGGCTGTTGTGGGCGAATGTGGCTCAGGATTTCGATAATGCGCGGGTAAAAATGCTGTTTCACCCAGTCCATCACAAAACGGTTAGGCGCAAGCAGACGCAAGGTGTTGGCATCTTCGACAACGTGCAAGGGACGAATCCAAGTATTGAAATCTTGGGCAGGTAATTCGCGTTCCAGCGAGCGTAGGCATTGATTCCAAAGCGTAAGAGACACCAGACAACCTCCGAAGGGTAACTGTGCTGAGCTAATTTATAATAATGAGGAATAGTATTTTGACCTGTCAGACATATAAGTTTATATGGGATGCCCCACATATTCCAGCACGCCCCTGCGGTAAGCTAAGTGCTTGTGTACCCATACAACTGTTTGATTGCTATGCGATTCTGTAAGCTAGAAATTACTTTAACTATTCGCACTTTCAATTGATGAATCAAACAGATAGCTTCCTTAAAAATTTTTTTAATACAGGCGATCTAAATTTTAAGGGGGACGCATTATAGCATTGAAGCGTTAATTTTATGCGGACTCAAACAGATTTTTTTATCAGGGCGGGCGTGTCGAAATCAGCTTTTCACAGCTAAAAAATAGGGCTGTTAAAAACTATAAAACATGAAAATACACACAATTAATCTTAAAATTGAAATTTAAGACAAATTATGTGTATTTTA
>JACCEE011861228.1_pt1 | contig 12660 bp, 14 predicted proteins | sample 7449931 | NCBI WGS metagenome assembly JACCEE01 (sample SAMN15323457, study PRJNA562643) | freshwater metagenome | isolation source: river surface water | place: USA:Blue River Watershed | collected 2017-08-19 | reverse complement strand
TTTTCTTTTTTCCAGCCTTTGATTGCGTTTAGTTCTCTAAGCAAAACACCATCTGCATCGTTGATGTTGTCGTCAATTTTCATCTCAATTAGCAATGCCATTTCGCCGTCCTTTTCCATTAGTTTCTCAATAACTAATTGTGTTTTCACACGTAATAAAGGACAACCTGAATCCGTCCAAAGTGGCGGGTTTCTGGTTTTTTACGATTAGCTTTGGGACTTGAATGAGCCATTTTTTGGCAAAAATTTTCTTCAATGATTTCAACTCTGAACTATTGAAATATATAAAAAGCATAGTTTTCATAGATTTCTGCGCAGCTTTCGCACTCATTGAGTGCCCAGCAAGCGCATGCTTCAAATCAGCCCTACAAGCGCTGATCAGGGCTTCCAGCAGTCAGAGTATTCGAGACACGCAAACGATCCGCTGTAGGGCTTTTTAGCGCGTCATTTTTTGTGTTGTGCTGTTGAAATTTGTGAAAGCAACGCTTTCTTCCGGTACAGCCCGAATGGGTCCTACAGATCTAAAAAAATGGGCTGCGAAAAATTTAGGTGGAGTACTTATCAAATCACCATGGTGATTTTTACTCGGTACCCGTCCAAGTTATCGGGTTACCAAATGTCGGTTGTCCATTTGCGTGTCTGAAAACAAACTGTAGTCACACAAGAAGGACTAGAGATGAAAAACTTTGATGCGACCCAACTGACACAATTTATTGGGACAACTGGCTATTACCGAATTAGCCGTAGACACTTGCTAACTGATGGCACCAAGTACCTGGCAGAAGAGGCTGAGTGTTTTTGGATGATGGACGCGATTGCCAGTCACCTCAGCGAGATCGGCATTGAGGATTGGTTTGTTCTAGTGCGGATTAATGTAAATGAAAGCAGGGCGACGATGATCTATGAGGACGGCAACGGCAAAGAGCACGCCCGTCAGGAAATTCCATACACAGACTTACCAATGAGCACTATCACGTTGTACGCCTGTTGGGATGGTGAGCACTGGGTGATCATGCTGCCTAGCGAGTATTGACCTGGTTAGGGCCTGACTGGATGCTATGAAATCCGTACTGAGCCCATAACAACCAACGAGCGTCCTGCGCGTTCAGGGCCCGAACTTCGGTCTTGATCACTTGGCTGCGGCCTTTGACTTGTGCCCGAACTGATGCTTGGTAGGTGTGCATCAAGTACTTATCGAAATTGCCGCTTAGTCATTTCGGAACCCGTGCCAGACAAAGAAGGACTTGCTTGACTTCATTTCAATCAATCCAAGTGACCCATTTATGGGTCAATTGGCTCAGGTGCTCACGACTTGAATTGATCAATTACTATAAGCGTGTGACTTTTTTCATTTTCTTTGATAACCTGCAGAAACCAGCTAAATACGTGTGAATTCCAGGATTTCTCAAGTCCTGACTACATGGGGTGGCAGATGATCAAGATCACGGTTAACAGCGCAGTTTATGAAGCTCTGCAAAAGGCTTTTCCTAAACCTGCCAACTCTGCCTACCGAGCACTTGCTAAATACGTCAGTGCGCTAGAGACCATGCTGTTCAAAAGTCTGCATTTTGAAGCCACGCCCATGCAGCGCAAGCTGGACCTGTTTTCCATCTCACTCCAGCAGTTGGCCAATCAAGGAGGTCAGATTGGACCCAAAAAACAGCGCCTGCATGCCTGGCTACGTGAAAACAACTTAAGTCTTGTCGAGCCTGTTGTTATGGGCTCCAACTTAACAGGTGACGTCAGCCAGTGCAAATTGACCAAGCTGGTCACCATGGTGGATACCCTTGCGGTCGAGGACAAGATATTGCGATCAGGAAAAAGTGAACGAGAAATTGATCAATACCTGTGCGGGGATGAATTCGGTAATTATCAAGTTTTGAACTTGCTTTACCCAGAGTTCAAACAAAGGATCAGTGCTGCTGAAGTTGAAGAGTTATTTGACTTTGTGCCTGTGGACAAGGAAAGCATCAAAAGCTACATCTTCTGGCTCACAACGGAAGCCCAGCACATCACCCGCGAGCAGAAAGATCAAGCGCTACGACAAGCAAGAATCATTTTGGCTGTGTCTAGCGTGATGGATGGTAATTACATACAGCGCAAAAAGCCCAGCCAATTTGGGCGCATTTATTACGAGGGCATTAGCGTACAGAACATCAACAAGGAATTGCGCAGAGCAGTCCTAGGCAATTGCTGGGAATACGACATTCGCAGCAGTGTTGTTGCTTGGAAGATGGGCTGGGCAAAGCAATATGTTGCAGCCCGGGGGCAGGGCGAGGATTTGCGAAAGGTCTTTAGTGCTACGTTGAATTTCCTGGAAGACAAGGCGGACTTTATGGGCACTGTGCGCTACTTTACTTTTGGAGACAGCAGTCCAGTACACATAGAACTGCAACCTAAATTGCTCAAACAAGCATTTACTGCAATCAGCTTTGGTGCTCGTCAAAACTCCACGGGTTGGCAAAATGAATCAGGAGGCTGGACAAATCCTGCACTGGTAGACATTATCAAAAACAAAGCAGACAGGGAACGATTCCTAGCGGATCCAACTGTGCAGGCCTACATCAATGAGCAGGGCATTTTGGATGCACATTTGTATGAACTGGTCAAAGTTCAGCGAAGGGATTTACTTACTAAGACTTTTCTTCAAACAGCCAGCGGCAGGCCCAGCAAGTCCAAGATCCTTGCGTACCTTTACCAGCACGATGAAACCGAAGTCATGGACATCGTGTGTGAAGTAGTTGCCCAGAAAGGCCGTGAGCCCATCGCCCGGGTGCATGACGCCATCTTCTTTAAGCAAAAGCTCAGCGTTGACTTGCGTCATGAGATTGAATTGACCATGCAAGATCGCACTAACAATCCATACTGGCGTTTAACACCCAAGCAGCTTGCGCGATATGAGCCCCGTTATCTCGATCAGTTGATCGATGAAGCTGCCCACAAGCGGCGTATTGAGCAAGAAGAGGCTCACGCAGTTGGATATAAAAGTCCCTTCTGGAACTAGATACGTCAACCCCTGGGATTGAGTCCTTCCAGTCTGTCGGGTTACCAATCTTTTCGGTTGTCCAAAGCCGTGGTCCGACAATAAATTAGTTATTCCTGCAACACACACAAGGAGTAGCTATGTCAGGTTTAAGCGCATTGAAATTAGTGACCAGTAAGCGTCAGCAGGGCAATAGCCCACAGTTTGCACGTCGTCAAAAACTTAGCAACAAGTTGGATGAACAAATCCAGTTAGCTAAAGCACAGCAGTCTGGTACAGAGTTTTCACCCATCAAGATCCGCACCGTCAAAGACGAAGTAACAGGGGAAAGTCGCAAAGTTGAAGTTCCCAAGAAGTTGAAGCCTTGGTGGTGGACGGGTGACAAAGGCAAGCTGTGCATCACGGTTCGCTACGGGGCTCGCACATTAGAAATCGTCGAGGGTATGAACGCAATTGAGACTGACAGCATTGCTGATGTCATTACATCTCTTCAAGTGATTCGCTCAGCAGTCGACTCCGGTGAGCTGGACAAGCGTATTGAAGCTGTTACCAATAAGGTCAAAGCAGGTTTTAGTGACACTACTTCTTCAGAGAAACGCTCCACTTTGAAGCTGCCTACAAAAGCTGCCTAATCTCTAACCATGCATAACCGACATTCGTGTCGGTTTCTTTTTTGTTAGACGGAGGATTGAGGTTTTTTGATTGCAGGTGCGCTCAGTGCCTGCATAGCTTTTTGTGCGCGTTGCATCTTTTGGCGATTTCTCTCTAGTTTGAGTGCATCGCTGGCTCGTTTGCTGTTGGCACGAAGTTGTTCCAAGCGTTGTTGCTCGGGTGTTTTAGGGAGTTCTAATTCTGAGATGCGCATCAAACTATTTATGAGGGTGATTCAATAGTGGGCTGATCTGATGCTCTTTTTGCTAAATAAATGTAGAGAAAGGAGATCAACTATGCGATTTACAGAAATAGCCAATCCAGAGGATCAATTGGCACTTTGGAAACTGGTGTCTGACAAGATGTGGGCAGCATTTGCTCAGCAAGCTCAGCCACAACATTTGAACCCTCTGCCAACTCAGCAGACTGCGTTATCAACCCCAAAAGCAATGGCTAAGCCTGTTTCGCGTACCCCAGCTAAGCTTCAAGGCAAACGCAAGGTCACCCCAGTTAAGGCGAACAAGCCCACGAAGGCCCCCATGGCTCCACCCCCTAAGCCATTACCCAAGCCTAAACCCTTACAGCCAACCCAGGCTCAAACTAAGCAAGCCCAGACTCAACAACACAAGCAGCTAGCCCATCACATCCAGCAGGCCTTAACCAAAAAACCGCCTGGCCCCAGTACCCCTCAGCCAACCCAACCAAGGGGGCCAGTTGCAAATGCGGTGGCCCCCATGAATAACAGCTACTCAGAGCGAGACAAAGAGGAGCTGGTTTTCCACCGAAGAGAGAACCCTCTCAAACCATTGCGAGACCAAAAACCGCTCTAAAGACTCAAAAGACGGGGTATTTGGCAGGTTTTTTATGTGTTTTAAAAATCTTTGGTCGTGGGGATGACAGGCATAGCAAAAATGGTTTCTGGAGGTTGGATAATTTCCCCCATGGAACTTTCATTTGACAACATAGAAACGCCCACCCTGACCAAGGCTGAGTTGTCTGAAATGCTTTACGAGCAACTAGGGTTGAACAAGCGCGAGGCCAAGGATTTTGTTGACGCATTTTTTGACTCGATTGCATGCAACGTTGCAAAGGGTCAGGATGTAAGGATCTCAGGGTTCGGTAATTTCAACGTTAAAACCAAGCAAGCTAGGCCAGGACGTAATCCACGCACTGGCGAACCTGCAGTGATTGAAGCAAGGCGCACGGTTACTTTCCAAAGTGGCCCAACGCTTAAGACTACTTTGAATAGCACTGAAATGACCATTGACCAGGCTGCTATCCCAGTTGTTCTCGAACGTTGAAATAGCTTTGATCAACGAGTCGCAAGTCCGTTAATAAATTCAAACATTTTTGACCATTGGTGAGTTCAGGACTAATTTCATCTGTTGCGTGTGCAGGAAGCATGAAATCATGCTCTTGCTCCAGCCAATTCGCCTGTTGCCAATGTCCATCTCCAATCGCTTCATCTAAAGACTTTTGCTGCTCCGTAGTCCACCGCAAGCTTGGCTCGACTTTTTGGGAACTGGGGAATCGGCCAATTTCAACATTTGCAATCAGCTTGGTTGCCATGCCATATGCCTGACTGTTCTTTGTTCGCATGGCCTTTTGCTTTTTCTTGATCCTGGCTAATGAGTCACCATCCTTTGGATGGTGCTGTGGACAAAGCTCCAGAAATCTACTCATTTGGTAGTTGCCCCAACGGCTGAAAGAGTCGCTTGGTGCGCAATGGTCGATGCAAACTCTAAGGGCGTTTGTTAGGTACGCTGGCTTTATACTTTTGTAACATTTTTCGTTTCCTCCTTTGAGGATTTGATACTTGGCATCCCTATCGTAATGTTTGCCCCTAAGACGCGAAGTTTCAAAAAGCTTGGTCAAAATTTCATGAGCTGTTGATACTTTGATATTTAGGGGAATTGCCAAGCAAATCATTCCGGGTTTGGCACGTTTGAGATCTGCCGTGACCAATAGTTCAACCCCTGAGCTCAAATATTTGACTAACTCCATTTCGATTTGAGGGGAGTCAAAGAGTTTTGTGCCCTTGGCAATCCACCATTGGGAAAAGTTTGGGTATTTGTAGAGATCTCCGAAATCCTCCCAGACTTTGACCAACCGATGATCCAAGCACTTGCCTTGTTCTTGGCAAATCCACCAAAAATCTCTGCTGCTTCTTAGAAACGCTACCCACCAAAAATGCAGGCTGGTCGCAAGTAAATCAGCATTTTTCAAAGCATGGTTATGGGTATCCAATTCGAACTCCCTGCTGATTTACGGGAAATCAATATAAAAAATGTTACAGATTCTGTCTAGAGCGAATCTGTATCACTTTGCAGACTTAGTCTCGCTTCCAGCAGCAATCGGCTGCCATAACCTGGAAGGAAATAGCCATGCAACTGACTAACGGAGCCATTAAATCTGGGGTGAAACAGCCCCCCATGAACCTCACGCCTGTTGATGAATTTGAGGGGGTAGACCTTGATACCTTTGACCTAAGCGCCTTTGTGATGCCAGCTCAAAGCGCATCAAACGTCGCCAAAGCTGCTTCTAAAGATCTCAAAAATACAGAAGTTGAGAAGTTTTTAAGTGAAAGCTCGGACCTTGTAAAACTAGGGGAGCAATACGAAGTAGATGTGGTCGAGCGTGGCCACAAGGCACTCTATGAATTGCTTGCGTCAATTTACGACTTGTCCATGCGAATTGAGCAGAACCAGCACAAAGACAAGATCCTTGAGGCTATTCGTACCGAGTTGAAAGAAACGCGTGAAACGACCTTGAAGGCCAATACGCCAGCTATCGCGGTAATGGTTAAGTTCGTGGTTCGCTCCGACAAGAGCACCTTGAGCCGTTACACAAAGGTTTTGACCGTGGCTCAGCAAGAAAACCTAGCGCCAGCAGATTTACCCGCTTACATCGCACGTCGCGGCGGCGTTGGTCAGATTCAGGAAATCGAGTCATTGGCCATGGCTAAAAAATCTGGTGACAAAAGCAGCAAAGAGCGCACAGCATTGATTCGTGAACTTTTTGAGGTCATGGGTATGGCTTCTAAATTGGACTTCCAGTTTGATGGCAACGTTGTGAGCCACAGTGAGGAAAAAGAGTCATCCACTGAAAAAGCTCAGCCTTCCTCGTTCTGTGTTTTGGTCGCCCACCACGTTTCGGATAACAAATACAAGATCATTTCTGCAAATGATCTTGGCAGAGCCTACGAGGACAACTTGGTCAAATACCTTGGCAAGGCCATGCCAAACGACCTGACAGTACTTGAGCATGGTGTGCGGAATTTTAAAAAACGCATTTCCTTAGATCCATCTCAGCCTGAGAGCTTGCGCCGTGAAATGGAAAAGCAACTGGCGATTCCCTTGAAACACAAGAAAACAGAAGTCATTGAAATGGAAACTGGTGACGAAGCTCCACTTTGAAGCTAGGCCATGATTCAGTCTGGGTGCAGTGTAAGGACTGTGCTCAGACTAATCATCCTTGGAATTGAAAACAGAACAATCAGGAGAAATTAAAAATGACGAAATATTTGGTTTTTAAGAATGAGCCTGGCAGTGGGAAAACCAACGAACCTGGAAGCAGGGAAGAAATGGCATGCGCTATTGCTGAAGTAGTGACACAAGATGCTTTGCCAAAAGATTTCTACATTGCTTATCCCATGGAGAGTTCCAACTGTACTTGGGAGAGTTTGAAGGATACAGCGAAGTTTTCAGTTGAAATTGATGATGAGCGTGCAGAGTTGTGGGATAGGGAAATATCACCTTTGTTGGACCAAGCGGGCGCAATAGATGACGCTATTGGAGAGGCGTATTCCGTAATTCTTCATGCTGCAATGGCTTTTGACATTGCATGTGGAAAAAGTGATCACTTTAACGATATCAAAGCGCTAGAGAATCTGGAGCTAAATCGAGCATTCGACAGTTTAGAAAATGGCTCATATTATGAAGTTTCAGCAAAAGTTGAGGAGATTTTTGAAGTCAAATCTTTTCACCATCATCACGCCTGAAAGGAATAACAATGTCTAAATACCTCGTTATTCCTCGTCGCAAAGATTCGCCTATGACACATGCAGGCGGCAGTACAGAAGAGACAGTTTGTGAGATTGCTAAAAACTTGATGCATTTTCCAGGACCATCTGATTACTTGATGGCTATTCCAGCGGATACCAAAGTGGCAAGTTTTGCAGTTCTCAAAGATGATGCCTTGTGTTCAATCGAAGTTACTGAGCAAACAATTAATACTTGGTACAGGGATGTGACAAATATTGAAGACGCTATCAATTCTTTGCAGTCAGCGAAAGATCATGCAGAGAATATTTTGGATCAAGCGCTGGCTGATTTAGACGAAGCATATGAAAGCAGCTCCGGGTTTAAGGGCTATGTCCCTAGTGAAGATATCAGCGTCTACGGTGCACTTGAGGAAATGGGCGCCAATGATCTTGAATACGCATTTCGCCGATCGCTTGAAGAAATGTACAAGTTCCAGATGTTTAAGCGTCTAACCGCTTACTAGGAGTGACTTATGGAGCAGGCACAACTTTTTAAAAGATTACTAGCCATTACTGAGGACGAGATTTCATCATTTATCAAGCATGATGAGGAAATCAACAAGGCTTTGATGAGACTGGATCTTGCGGCTAGGACCAGACACATCATCGATGCAATTCAATTTGAAGATATGTGGCAGGAATTTAATGAGGAAAGCCAAACTTTCAATATCCATCTTGCTATGAAGCTTTCACCGAATATTCTTTGTTCTTGTTTAGACTTTGAAGAGGATATGAATTGTTTGGAATGGCGCTTGGTAATGCCCAAATACTCTGACATTGATGATGAAGCCAAACCTAGCTGCATCGGCGAATACCTTGCAATGATGAAACAATTAGATATCGTGGATGTAAATGAATACGATATTGAGGAAACCTGCACGTATTTAGATCAGGTTTATGACTTCACACCGCACAAACAAAATAACCGGATGCCCTTTAATCGGTCAGAGCGATAAATGTCAGGTGTTTCTCAAGTTCAATGCAGGCCATTTGTGCGGCCATAGGATTTTTGCCTGCATTGATCTCCAATTTGAAAGTCTCTCCGGCGGTCGTGATGTGAATGTTGACGGTGCCGGCTTTGCTTTTAAATTGGTATGAGACGTCTGCTCGGGGCAGATGTTCACGTTCATTAACAATCAAACTTAACTTGTGCTTTCCAATGTCTAGCAGGCGTTGGTTGAGATTCCAAGCGCCAGCAACTTGCGACTTGTAGTCGGCGATGGCTTCTTTGACCACCGCCATGGTGCCAGCAGGGCCAACTTTGGTAATGATGGCCAGCTCACTGCTTAAGTCCTCTTTATTCACAAGTCTGAGTCTGATCCGCTCGTAGTAATCGACCGCAATCAATGCTGCCTTCATCTTGGTGATGGCATTTTCAGCGTAGCGCTCAAAGTACTGATTGAGTATGGCGGACATGGTGAGCTGCGAATTTTCAGTCGTGAGGGTAGGTTAGGGTGTTAAACGTTTAAGGGGAATTAGGTCGATTTCTTGCGTTGAGCTTTGAGACGATTCTCAAAGTCATCGGTCAACTCAGGACTCTGTGCAATCAAGGGCATGATAAGACCCGTGCCCATCTGCACCAAATTCATGATGTTGTTATTTGCCATTTGCGCAGTCATGATCGCTTTGATCTGCGCTGCTTCACTGCTGGCTGTCTCGTCCACAACACCAGCAAATTGCTTGGCCTTCATCAAAGGCGTCAAGTGGCTGTAGTGCTTGGTGATCATCAGTACCGATGTTCCCATCTGCTCAGCCAAGTCGTGAATGGGGATTCCTTCAAGCAATCGCTGGGTAGCGTAGTAGTGGCGTAAGCTGTACAAACTGCGCTCCTTGCCCGTTACAGGGCAGTTAAGCAGTTCTGAGTCCTCAAGCCACTGACGGAATGGTTTATTCCAGTTGTCGGGCACTGAGCCATCACTCAAACGGAACAGCAGCTTGGGGATCTTTTTCTTTAAAACTTCCTCCAGCGTCATGCTGGACAAGTCTGGACTGAGCTGACGTAGGCGCTCTAGCAGCAGCCAGCAGCTGTTGTGGGCTACAAAGTTACGTGCACCGCGTTTGCCGCGTTGTAGACGGAAATGCAGCACTGGCTGCCCATCACGGATTTCCACGTCAATATGACGCCACTCCAAGTATTCCGCTTCGGTGCCTGGGCGCATGCCCGTAGCAGCCATGAAGGGCACGTAGATAGCTAGCAGCTCACGGATAATTTTTGTACGGGCAGTACGGCCATCTGCGATGAACTTGGCCGAATACTTCATCATGGCTTCTAGCTCTTCGTGACTGAACTCTGCACGGCGGTCACTTTCAACCCCTGTGTTCTTGGTTAGGGGGCGCTCATAAGCGGTCATGTAGCCACGCTCGATGGCTTCGTCAAATATTAGGTTCAGCGCAGCGTTGTGATTGTTCTGGGCGCTGCCAGATAGTTCTCGTCCAACTTTTTCACGGCGCCAGACATGGAATTCTGAGATGACCGATGGCTTGATGCCGTCTACGTTGTAGTTGCCGTAAAAGGGAACAAGGTACAACTTGATAGCAGAAACATAGTCCTTGAAGCTTGGCTTGGCAGTTCCAGCTGCGATTTCAGCCTCAAGGCGGCGCAATACGATTTCTGCAACTGGTTTGAATTTCTTGCTGGTGACAGGACGTCCTTCCTCATGATCAAAGGTTGCCTTCATCCACATGCGCTCAGCAATACGAGTCGCTTCTTTAACGTCAGCTGTATCTGCGCTGCGACGGAACCAAGTTTTTACGCCATCTAGCTTGTAATGGACTTGCCACTTTTTACTGTCGTCACGTCGCACAAGCCGTATCTGTTCAGGCTTGACTACGATTGATTCAGAGGAGACTATGCGCATGCCTGCAGTTTAGTGTCACTTTTAACCAAAAGCAACCAGAGGCAGATTAATTACTCGTGTAATAACCGTGTAATTAATGTACAAAATAAAAACAACGATTTAACTCGTTGTTTTTATTAGGGTTTTGGCTCCTCGACCTGGGCTCGAACCAGGGACCTACGGATTAACAGTCCGGCGCTCTACCGACTGAGCTATCGAGGAATATTCGGTTGCTAGCAAAAAAGTACACAAAAATTCTGAGTCTTTGGGACTTAGAGCGACTGTGCTGTTTCGCTAAGCCTCGCATTGTAGCAAAAAAATTGCAGTTTTTCGAGGGGTGACAGTTTTTTTGGATTGAGATCTTTTGGGTTTAGGCATTGATTAATCATGAGGACAACTGCAATAAGACAAAACAAAGCGGCCAGAAACTTGACTCTGGTGTTGCTCAGGACAGGGAGGGTTGTCCAGAGTCTGAACAGTCGAGGTGTTCTAACCACTATGGAAGGATTGCTCAAAGTTGAGTAGATAGACGTTCCCATCTCCCTGCAAGTATTTCCAAGAACAGCTTCTTATGGCGCGTTTAATTCGCGGCTAGAAGGCAGATCCAATGCTTGAGTACTTTCGCAGCACACCTAAGCTCAAAGCAGCGTCAAAATCACAGCCGTTGATCAGCGAATGATTGTTAATTGGAACTGGCTTTTGTACGAAATCAAATACTCATTTCCTTCAGTAGTTCTAAATCGGGTGTAACACCAATCCCAGGGATCTCATCTAATTGAATTGACCCGTTCTCTACCTTTGAGAAAGGTGGTGCAAGTAAAGACCTTAGCGCGTTGTCATTCGCATCTACCTCCAACATGCCATCGCCACCAGCAGCAGCCAAAACATGAGCAGATGCCATCAGGCCAATGCCTGCCCCAAGGTAATGGGGGCAAAAGCGTGTGCCACTTTCGCGAATTTTCTGAATCATTGGCCAGCAGCCTGAAATGCCGCCCCATTTGGCAAAGTCAGGCTGCAACACACCCAATGTCTTTAGCTCAATGGCTTTTTCAAAACTAGCTTTGCCCATGATGTTTTCCCCTGCAGCAAGCGGTGTGCTTGTGGCCTTATGCAGTTGAAGCCATTGACTGGCAGGACTGTCTGTGCGGAGAGGCTCCTCTAGCCATGTCAGTTTGAATTGTTCAAGTTGTGGCAGCATGGTCAAGGCATGGGAAACCTGCCAAGCCTGATTCACGTCGGCCATCAAGGACGCATTAGGACCTAGCCAACTGCGCAAACTGTCGATATTTTCAATGTCTTGTTTGTCATTAAAGCCAATTTTGAGTTTGAAGGCTCGGTACCCTTCGGCGTGCTTGCGTTTGACCACATTTAAGGGCTCATCTGGATTTATGCCACTTGCATAAACAGGCACTTGCGTTTGTGTGCCGCCAAGCAACCGGAACAAGGGTAGGTTAGCTCTTCGTGCACAAAGATCCCATAGGGCAAGGTCAACACCAGAGATGACCTGAGCCAACGGGCCAGGCTCTCCAGTTTGGAGTGCCAGAATTTCTGTTTTTTGAGTGGCTGCAAAATAGGCGTGTGCGGGATCTGCAAAATCTTTGTTGAGCAATACGGGTCCAATGACAGTATCAAGCAACTTGGCACGGTGCTCTGCACCGCAGGCCGGAAAGTTGCACCAAATTTCACCCCAACCCACGTAGCCATCTGCGCTTTCGGCTCTGACAAATACGGCGGGTCTATCGTGCATGATGCCAAATGAGGTCCTCACTGGCACAGGACTAGGACATCGAAAGACATAAGCCTGAAGGCTGCTGAGGTGCAAATTCAATGGTGTTGAGGCCGTCGCCGAAGTGGGTAAAGGTAAAATTTTCATATGCAATAGTCTAAAGGTATGGCATATAATACCTTTAATGAAAACTTCAGCCACCAACACAGGTTTTGACTACATCATCGTGGGTGCCGGGTCAGCCGGTTGTGTCTTGGCCAATCGTCTAAGCGCTAATTCAAACAGTCGTGTTTTATTGCTTGAAGCTGGCGGCCCCTCTCAAGGCTTTTGGTTGCGTTTGCCAGTGGGCTACTTTAGAACCATCAATGACAAACGCTTCTCTTGGCAGTTTCCAGTGGTGTCACAGCAAGAGACAGCTTTTC
>JACCEE010555540.1_pt1 | contig 12664 bp, 27 predicted proteins | sample 7449931 | NCBI WGS metagenome assembly JACCEE01 (sample SAMN15323457, study PRJNA562643) | freshwater metagenome | isolation source: river surface water | place: USA:Blue River Watershed | collected 2017-08-19 | reverse complement strand
TTAAATCAAATAGAAGCTGATATTAAGTAAATCAAGGAGCCGAAAGGCTCCTTTCTTATTAGGGGTAAAACATGGGGCATAAATCTGTTGGAAGATGGTATCCAGAAAAAAGACAAAATAAAATGGGAGATTGGTGTCAATCTTGCGATGACGTTAATCCAGATGGGACAGTTCGTATTTGTGAGTATTGTATGGAAATAACAGAGAAATGTATGGGAAATCCTCACAAATGTGTAAAAAATTTATACAAACAAGCGGCAATAGAGAAAAGATAATATATGCAAGAGATAAGTGGAAAAACAACTATAGGAAAAATAAGAGTTAAACTTGAAAACAAAGGCCAATTCATTAAAGATTTAGCACTATTAGTAGATAGTGTTGAAAATAAACAATCTGTAAATACTGTTATTTATAATAAACTTTTAAAGATTGGAGTGAGCAAGTCTGTATTAGATCAAATGATTGATAGAGTTAAAGTATGTGCTTCGTATGATGATAATGAAGCACATATTAACTTTCCTTATGAAGATTGGATTCCAAAGCTTTTAGAATATTATACAGGAGAAATAAAATGATTTCATTTACAATATTTATATCATTATTAATAGTAGCAATAGTAGGATTTGCATTCAAAGCAATAACAAAAAAATCATGGTTTATAAAAACATCTATAGCTTCTGGTATTGGAGCTATTGTTATTTTTATAGCTGCTTGTATTATACCTTACTGCTTACAACAAAGAGATTTAGTTGCCATTGCTTTTGCTGAAAAGAATATTGAATTGTATAATTCACAAATTGATAAATATACTGAAGCCGCACAAAAACAAATATCAGATTATCAAGCAGCGCAGTCACAACTTGCAAGAAATGCCACTTCTATTCAACTACAATTTTATTCTCAACAAATTGATACTGTTGGAAATAAACTCACCGATCAGATAAAGATATATAGTGATAAAATACTTGATTGGGAAATTGAAATAAACAAAGCAGAAGCAAAAATTGAGTTTAGACCTAAAAATAAGTGGGTGTTTGGATTATGAAAGTATTAAAATGGGAACCCTCAGACCAACAAGATTCTATTGTTTTATTTTTATGTAAATCAGAAACAAAGCTGTCATTAAATGGAATAGCATTGGAGTTTCATTATGATGGCACTATTGGCAAGCTGTATGATGAAGTATTATATGTAGAAACTGAAGATAACCAATATGATGAAGGAGAATCGGTTGGGGATTATTATGAATTTGGGGATGAATATAAATTAATAAGAGCAGTTCTTAATCCGCCAACATGGAATTTTTAAGAGGAGATTATTATGTTAAAAAAGTTATTTATTGCTATAATGTTGCTTTGTTCAATAGCCTTTGCAAATAATTATATTGTTCTTTCAATAGTAGGAAATGCCGAAGTATTGCGAGGCGGGGAATGGATTAAAATTAGTAGAGATGATGTATTATCTGATTCTTCAGAAATAAACATTGGACTTAACTCATCTGTCATAATTATGAATAATGGGGTAAAATATACACTGTTTTCTCTTTCAAGAGGAAAGGTGTCAGAGTGTATTATTAGATTTTCTATAAGAAAAGGATCAAAGGCTATAGCCAACAATTGTGAAAGAACAAATATTTCAACTGCTGCTACCAGAGCATCTGATGTAACACAGGATATAGAATGGCAATGAAGCTGTTTCATTTTTATGTTGATTCTGATAATCAACAAGCACAAGGTCATTATACATTATTATTACCCGTTATTCAAAACTCTAAAGGATGTGGTTTTTTTTATTTTTATTTAGATAAAATGGCTGAAATAACTTCAGTAGGAGATATGCGTGGCAAAACTATTAGAGCATATTTTGAAAACTCTAAAGACGCTATAAATAATTATAACAATGATTTGGGACGCTGGGGTAAAAACAAATTACAAGAACTAAATCGTCCAGAATATATTAGAGAAACTATAAAAAACATTTTTAAAGAAGATTTTGTTGAAAGCACTTTAAGGATGTGGAAATAATGATATTAAAACAGGTTATAATTATTGGATTATTTGAAAAAATAATTGATATTACTCAAAATCTTACTATAATAAAATCTAAGCTTGTTCAAAATTATATAAACAATTTAGATTTTATTAAAGAAGATGATTATTTTTGTTTAGACCAGTTTTGGATTGATGTGATTGATAAAACTATAGGATTTAATGCTACGGTAAACGTCATGAATGATACAGAAGACTTTCGATTAGATTACGATACTATAACCTTATATACTTAATTATTCTTTTTCCTTTCTGTTGGATGATATTCAAAATACTTATTAACTGTATTTTTAAGTTCATGCACCATGGCACAATCATCCTTCATGCGCAATATCTTATGGCACATGTCATGACATCGTTTACAAATACGCATCACATCTTTTCGCTCTTCATGTCCTACTGTATTGTAGTGACGATGGTGAAAAACAAAAACTCTATTACACTTCCATTTTCCGTTTTTTAGATGCTTCCAATGTGGCGCTCCACATATTTCGCACACCTCATCTTGAGCAGCATGTTCTTTTTTAAAACCTTCCCAGTGTTCAGAAAACAAATATTCATGGGTTGTAGTTCTGGTATTTTTCACCTTTTTTCTTCGCATGTTTTTATCTTGTCAATAAAGATAAATAGATGAACTATTTAGATTATAGATTAACGAATCCTACCTATATAACTTCTCGGCCATATTGGTTTTATTTAACCAGAAAAATTAATTATAAAAGTATTATATATGATTATATTACCATAGATAAACATGGCATTTGTCTATATTCCAATCAAAGAAGCCTTCCAGATTATTATCCTTCAAATGGAAATAAACGAGAAGAAAACGATTTTTTATTTGTATTACAAAGCAAAATATTTAAACATCCTCTTATTAAAGAAGACGAATCTTCTATTGAGTTAAAACATTTTGTCATTATGGTGGTATTAAAAAATGTTCAATAAATCAGATTTTAAGTTTTTAGATGATTTGGGAGATGAAAGGTATTTTTCGCTTTACGAATATATATTTATAACAGTTAAACATATAATAAGCGACTATGATGATCCTTATTGGGAATTAAATATATATGAAGACTTTCCCTATTTAACCGGAGTAGATTATAGTCACGATAATGTCCAATTAAAAGAGGATTTTGCAAATCAATTTAATAATTTTACTATTGAAGTGAAAAGAAAGTTTATTGAAGCAGTATTAATGACTCGCTTAGACAGTGACTCCAAATTTTTAAAAATAGTGGAGCCATATCATGCTTAAACTAACCAGAGATAAGGATTTTGTTAAATATGTTGAATGGAATGGCATGGAAATATATTGTCAAAAGACAGATGGATGGAGTGTTGAACTTTGTTTAAGTTCTGATAGGTATGCTTTTGGCAGATTTTTTATTACAGAATTTAGCTTGGATAATCTACAAGCAGAATTAGATACATATTATTCTGATAAAACAAAATGCAAAAGACTTTTAGTTGGTGTGTTTATTGGAGAGATAATAGGTGAATATTTATATCCGGGGTATGTAAAATGAATATATCTTTTTATGATAAGTTTAATGAAGAAGAAAATTATGCGGTTTCACCAGATTTTAAAGAAATACTTGTTTATATATTTAATGGAATAGATACTATATATAACATAACTTCTGGAGAAATGTTTGACTGGTTTAAAAAACAAGATAAACGAACTGCATTTATTTTTAATGCAATAGTAATACCAGATGATTATATACAAATTAATGCTATTGATAAATCAGATAATATTTGTTTGAGGGTTAAATTTTTCATATTCTGAAGAAATACTAACTTTATCTATTATAATATGTAAGATATATTATTGCTTTTTAAGCATAGTTATATATGAGAAGTAACTTAATTGTGAAAGAAAAGACCCTGTAGAGGGCAAGGAGAAATATATGCAACCAATTTACACCGGGAACGTTATACCTACGTTCAAAATCTTAGTTAATGGAAAACCAATCAAACATTTTACCGATCAGCAAGGCCAAACTTGGATCGAGGCAAAAGAAGGATCAAAGTATTCTATCGAGGTTTACAATCCTTATTTCAACAGAGCATTAGCTATAGTTTCTGTTGATGGAATAAACGTTATTACTGGAGAACCTGCAGAGGTCGATTCTGAAGATGGATATGTCATTTCTGCCTATTCTAAAATTGTGATAGATGGCTGGCGCATATCTGATGATAAAGTAAAAGAGTTTTTATTCACCTTTAATAAGGATAAATCATACTCTGCAAAGCTTGGAAACGGAAAAGCTAATCTTGGAGTAATTGGATTGGCTTTTTATTCAGAAAAACAAGAATTTCTATACGTAAATTTGGGATATAATATATCACCAAACATGAATACCTATAATAATGTATTTTATTCTTCATGCACAAACGACTCATCTGATAATATTACCCTTACCAGTTGCTGCGCTACTACTGAATACACTTCAGCAGGAAACCCTAAAGGAACAAGGTCAGTTGATTTTCAAGCAGGAACTGCAAAAGGAAAAGAGGTAAATAGTTCAGTCGCAGAAGTTTCTTTTAAACCCGGAAACTTAATTGGAACATATAGTATTTATTATGATTCATATTCTAATCTGGAAAAAAGAGGGGTTATTATAAAAGAACCTGCTATGCCACAGCCATTTAAACCAACAAAATACTGTAAGGATATTTAACAAAAAGGGAGCATCAAGCTCCTTTTTTAATGTATCCTCATTTTTGAAAATATAAATCTTATCAATTTTAATCTTATATATGACGGAAGTTCTTTTTCAATTGCTCCATTACTAATAAGTTGTTCATGTGACAAGGCACTTTTTTTACCTTGAAAGCACGAAACATAGTTTTTTTTTAGTGACAAAGAAAACATTGGGAATGCCATAAACCAAGTTGGATCGGGTTTAAAATCTAAACCAAATTCAAAATAATATATTCTCATATAGAGTAATTCCTTTTTTTTATAACATTACCAGAGTTGTAATTAATTCGAATTATTTTTTTCTCTCCATCATAAAACATATTATAAACAGAAAAATCAAAAGCATCAGGATCAATCTCTTTTTGTATTTTAGCAGAAAATACGTTTTTATTTGGTAAGACAAAATCTATATCAATAAAATCTTGAACCACACCAAATTCGACATTCTGTGTAAAAATTACATCTATAAATACATACTTAATATTCATTTTAATCCTTATATAAATAAGATACATTATCTTATCATTTTGATGCGAAAAAAAGCATATTTAAGATAAACACATAGTGAGGAAACTACATGGATCAAAAGGAATTTATACATTTAGCGAACATTAAACACAGCTACAAATATGATTATTCAAAAACAGTTTTTAAAGATTTAGACATAGAAATAGTTGTAATTTGTCCGATCCATGGAGAATTTCAACAAAAACCAAAACACCATTTAAAAAACAATGGATGTAGAAAGTGCTCTATTGATTGTTTAACAAATAAAAACTTTATAGAAACTTCTAAAAAAACACACTTAAATAAATATGATTATTCTTTAGTAGAATATAAAAACAATATAACACCTGTAAAAATTATTTGTCCAGTTCATGGTGTCTTTAATCAAAAACCTGCGAATCATTTAAGAGGCAAAGGTTGTCCAAAATGTGGAATCATTAGAAGCAATAACAAGAAAAATCTTAAAATTGATGATTTTATAGATAGATCAAATAAAATTCATGGAAATAAATATGATTATTCTTTAGTTAAAATAATAAATACTTATTCGTTGGTAGAAATAATATGTCCCAATCATGGAATATTTAATCAATCTCCTGATAACCATATGCATGGATGCGGATGCCCATCTTGTAAAGAAACCAAAGGAGAAAAAAAGATTAGATCATTCTTAACAAAAAATAATATTAATTATATATATCAATATAGAATTGATGGATGTAGAAATAAAAATAAATTATCTTTTGATTTTGCTGTTTTTAACAAAACAAAATTGACTGCACTTATAGAATATGATGGTGAACAGCACTTTAAACCGATTAAGTTTTATGGTGGATTAAGAAATTTCTTAATAGTTAAAAAAAGAGATTTTATTAAAAATAAATACTGTAAGAAAAATAAAATTCCACTATTAAGAATAAGATATAATAACATTAACATTATTGATGACATTTTAATAAAATATTTTAAGGATGGTAACAGATGAATTTGTCAAATATATTTAAATCTAAAGATAATGATGAAAAATTTTTGGAAAAACTTTTAAGAAAACTCGGATTTTTTGGTATTACAATTTGTTCTATTGTATTGAACATGAATTTCTTCCAATCATTGGGAGAATCATGGGTTATGCCTGTTTGTGGAATAATATTGGTTTTTATGGAAATTTATCATTGGATAAATACACAACAGTCTACTGGCATCCGAAAATTACTTCATCTTATTGCATGGATTGCTATTTGTGCCACATCAATACTTTCTGTTGTATCTTTCGGACAGACAATCACTGCTGTTTCATCTGATAAGGTTGTAGAAGCAAAAGCAGATGAAAAGACAAAAAATAGTAATTTGCAACTATTATATAAAGCTGCAGAAACAGCATATAACACTGCACAAGAACAAATTGATACAGCAAACATGCTAATGAAAACACTTGGTCCATATGATAAAGGTCCACAGGAGCGTTTATCTAAGCAAATAACAGATGCAAGTAATCGACAAACATTAGCTCTTAAAGATATGGAAAAATATTCTGGAGTTAATACGGTAGCAGATGTTTCTGCAAAAGTAACTCAAGAAGATGTTAAAAAAAATATCAGCGCAAGAATTATATTCAGCAAAATATTTACTGAGAAACATGCTGATGATGCGATTAAGGGATTCTTTATCCTTTTTGGTATTGCTATGGAACTTACTCTTTCTCTTTCAGCGATGCCTCCTCAGAAAAAAATTCAAAAGAATAAACGAAAGATTTCCAATCTTTTATGGAGATTTATAAACTCAAAACTGCAAAAACGTCTTATTGTTTTTGAGAAAAATTTAGAGAAAGAAGAAAGTGCAAAGCTTCTCGATGAAACAAAAAGCGTTAATCCAGAAGCGTCTCTGAAAAAGAAAAAAGTTAAAGAAAATTTAATTGAATCTGTTGAACCTGTGGTTACTGAACCTGTTGAATCTGTTAAACCTGTGGTTACTGAACCTGTGGTTACTGAACCTGTTGAACAAATTATTACGGAAGTTCCAGTTGAGAATGATCCAATTTCATATGACGAACTGTTTACTGGGCTTACTGCAGAAGAAGATACATCTTCATCTGATGAAGTAGTAAATTCAACCACCACACTTGCTGAAACAGAATTAAAAGAATTAGTTGAGGAAGAGCACAAGGCTGAATCAGAAACAGCTTTTTTGTTTAAGGAAAATATCGTTAAAACCCTTTCTTCAGAAGAAAAAGTAACATTTGTTGAAAACACATCTAAAATATTTACAGAACTTAAAAACAGTTCTGGTGAGCTGTCGGTAAAGCAAATGGCAGAAAATATTGGTTTATCAATCGATGAAGTTAAAAAGATGTTTAAATATTTCTTTAATAGAAACTTACTTCAATATGATGATGTTGCAAAACGTTGGAAATTTAAGCTTAAACAAGATAGCATTATTAATTATTTAAAAGACAAAACAATTCAATATTAAGCATATTTATATATAAAGGAGAAAACATGTCTAAGTTTCTATTTAAAGATGATACTGGAAAGCAGCATGAAATAAAGCTTGAATCTATTTCTAAAAAGTCACTTAAAAAAGATGATATTGTAGTGGCTAATTATGAAATTGGTGGGGCTGATCCAAAATCAGCAAATATGGCTATTAGTAATCTTAAAACAATTTTAGAGGGTATATTTGAATGTAAGGTAGTGGTGGTGGCGATGCGTGGAGGTAAAAAAGATATTGAACTTAATATAGTAAATAAAAAGGAGTAATACATGGCTAAAAAGAAAGAAACATCAAATGAAACATCGGTAGTATCTGGAAAGGATTTTACTGCTGTTCTTATGGAACAGTTTAATAAACAATTTGATGACTCTCCACTTGCAACAATGGATGAGTCTGATCTTGCAGAAGTTCCCGGATGGATATCAACAGGAAATTATGCGTTAAACTGGATCATTTCCAAGGATATTTTTAAAGGTCTCCCTATGGGAAGAATTGTATTGTTGACCGGAAACGCTGGTTCGGGAAAATCATTAATTTCTCTTGCTATGATGCGAGAGCCTTCCATTGACACAATCATTTACCTTGATACAGAGGGTGGTGGAGCATCAAAGAGTTTTGCAGAATACCTTGGAGTTGATCCTAAGAAAGTATTGTATGCTCAGGTTGAAACTATTGAATCATTAATTGATAAGATGAAGTTTATCATAGATATGATTGAAAAAAATAAAACTAAAAAGAATGTTTTGATGGTTGTGGATTCAATTTCAATGATTTCATCTGATAAGGAACTTGATCCGGAAGCAGGTGCTGATATGGGTAATAAAGCCAAAGTAACACGATCATTCTTCAGATCATATGCAAGAAAAATGCAGAAACTTAATATCTGCGCAGTATTCCCAGCTCATCTTACCAAAAACATTGGTGGATATGGACCTTCAGAAGTTGTATCCGGTGGAACTATTCTTGAGTATGCTCCGTCTGTGGAAGTTCGATTTGCTGTAGATAATAAAGAATCAGAAGTGGAGAAATCTGCTCGCGGTGCTACCCTGCAGAAGATCAGAGCAACCATCATTAAGTCTCGATTCGGAACAAAAGGAAAGCAAGTTAAATTTGACCTTGATAATCAAAGAGGTATTAATCCCTATTCAGGATTGTTTGATATTTTACGAGATTATCAGTTTGTTATTCCTGCTGCAGCTGATGTTGAGGATCAGATTGAAAAGAAAAAAATTCCTGCCAAGTCAACCGGATGGTGGATGTTTAAGCCATGGAAGGGAACTGGTAAGAGTGATGATGAGCCAACATCAGAATTGACTGTAGAATTTTACAAGTCTTTCATTGAAAAAGGTTTGACTTCCAAAGATGGTAAATTCCGTGAGGGTGACATCATCCGCTATTGCAAGGAAAATGATTGGTTCTTGGTTGAAATTCAACGCCTTCTTGAAACAATTGACGAAGAGACTACTGAAGCTCGAATCGTTATTGAATCAGAAGATGGCGATGGAGAACAGGTGATTACTTCGTCAAATGTTTCAGATGAAGTTGTAGATTCTGAATAAAAATAAAAGCTCCCGAAAGGGAGCTTTTTATTCCATCTCAATATCATCAGTAAATATTATTTTAATCCATTCGTGTGTATCTATTTCAAAATCCACATCGCTAACTAAATCATCAGGAAAACATAACCACCATCCAAAACCAACAGCGATATCTACGGGGTCATAATTATTTACTTCCATACATAAATAATAGTCTCCATTTTTCATTCCCAATGGACATGTATATGTGTATGCTTCTTCTTTATACCATTTCATACAATTATCTTATGAAAAAGCATAAAAAAATAGCATAGTTTATATAAAGGAGTGAGAATGTATATTTTTGAGAAAACAGATAATGAAATGGCAGGTGTCTATATTATATTTAAATCCCCTGCCAAGAATGAAACAAAAAAGAATTATGGTATCAGTCATTTACTTGAGCATATGATCTGTGAAGCAACAGATGATTTAGATGAAATATATGATGAAAATTGTATCCAGACCAATGCATATACTGGAAAGGATGAGGTTGTATTTTATATGACCGGTCTTTCTTCAAGGGTATCTCAATTTAAGGATGATTATATTAATCGCATACTTAATTACGTGCCTATTGAAAAAGATTTTAAGAAACAAATTCCTATTGTTACACAAGAATATAATGATTACTTTAATGATGGATTCAGAAGCACTTTTGTAAATTATATGTCTAAGAATTTTGGTATGATTTACTCTATAGGAACTCGTGAAGCGCTTGAATCTCTTACCTTTCAGGATACAGTTGATTTTAAGTCAGCATATTTTTCAAAGCCAACCATGATTATTGTGGCAGATAAAAATAGAACTGAAGTGTCTCAGGAATATAGCAATACAACACCTGCAACGCATGAACAGTATATATATATTAATAAAGATGCTGAACTTAATGATAAGAGTATGAACTATATGATGTCTTCTGCTCCATGGTCAGAAACCTCTAAGGATTATAATCTCAGACTCATTAAGAAAATGTTGGGGTATGGCCTTAAGAGTCCTCTTTATCAAATCCGAGAACGTGATAATCTTTGCTATTGGGTAATGTGTGAAGATGAAACTATTTATAATGATAATCTTTTATTGATATCAACTTCTGCATCTATTGAAAACAAACAAAAAATTTATGATGGTGTTTTTGAGGTGCTGTATAATCCCGATAAATATCTTACTAAAGATAGATATAATCTCATTGTTAATAACACTTTGGCTTCCATTGAAACCTGTAAGCAATATAAACATGATTTTGATTGGATTCATCAATATATGGATAGTGATAATATTTCTTTGGCAAAAAATATTAATAGAGTTAATTATGATGAGATGAGAGATTATTACAATCAATTTATTTTGCCATCTGCAAGAAATTGGAATTGCATGACACAAAGGGAACTATATGACTGAAGAATTAAAACAAAAACTGCGAGAAGGCAGAGAAAGAGCAAAGGCAGAAGGTAGAGTGCGTAAGCCTCGAAAATCTGCTAAAGCTAAAAAAATAGTTGTATTTATTACCGGCAAGGAAAAAGATTCGTATGATTTTTTCAAACCTATTAGACTTGCTTACCGGGAAGTTCACAACTATAAAGGATATCTACCAATTTTGAAGGGTATTCAAAATCCATCTTTTTGGGAAAATCCGTTGAGGATTAAAAATTACATCGAACAGTTTTGTGATGTGAGGGTGATAAAGTGAGTAATTGGAAAATACATATTTACCATAATGATGATGGTAGTATTCAAGTAATGGATGGAGAACATTTTTTTATAGAAGTAAATCCAGTCAAGAAGAAGAAAAAGTTCCATATGTTTTTCAAGATTCACTTGGATATGAAAAATATAACCGAGGACAAAGTGGTGTAACCTTTTATATGGTTTCAAAAAAAGGTGATAAATATCCAATGTTTATTTCAGAATTTGATGCCATGTTAAAAAAAGCTAATAGTCCAGTTTCAGAAATAACTGGATATTGGGGATTTAAAAAACAGGGCACAAAAATAAGTTTAGTTTATTTAGGAGAAAAAAATGAAGTTAAAGATTTTTAAGGATGGAACGAACGTAACGTATGGCTACAACTTAGATAGTGAAGATGAGAATGTAGGTATTATAATGACATCGGACGGATATGAATCTTCCGATGCTATTATTGCCGATCTCAAATCTCTTTCCAAAGCCTTAACTGCTGGTCTTAAGAATATCGAAAAGGAGTAAATATGTTAGAATTATCACCAGCAAACGAAGTCGAAAACGTTGTATGCGAAACAGTTCTTGCACAAGAAGTAGAAAATATTATTGCAAATGTAATTCCAGATATGGAAAAAATATTAACAGAAAAAGAAGGAGTAGGATTAGCTGCTCCACAAGTTGGTATTAAAAAAAAGTTTTTTATTATAAAACTTTCTGATGGAACATTTAAGACTTTTTTTAATGCTTTTTATACAAAAAATGCAGAAAAAACAAAAACTCGTGAAGGTTGTCTCACATATGGTAAAGATATATTCACCACCACTACACGATGGAAATCAATTCGTTTTGTATATGAAGAATACGATCAAGAAACCAAAACCTTAGTAAAGAAAAATAAAGTTTTTCGTGGATATGATGCCGTTATTTTACAACATGAAAGTGACCATCTGAGGGGAATCACGATTTTTATGCAGTAAGGAGACTATATAGAATGGCACAAGTAAAAGCGAAAGACAATGAATCCATTGAATCATTGTTACGCAGATTTAAGAAAGCGGTTGAAACAGAAGGAATTATAAAGGAATATAAAGAAAGAAGATATTTCCAAAAACCTTCTAAGAAACGACGTTTAAAAGAAAAAGAAGCTGAACGAAAAATTAAATCTCGTAAATCAAAAAAAGAATGGGATTAAAAAAGGAGAAAGCGATATGTTGATAGATATTATTTTAGGACTTATTGGAGGTTTTATTTTAGGATTAACCTCTGCGATTACTTTTATGACTGTTAAACATAAAAAGAAAGTAGTTGAAATTTCTAAATCAACAGCTGCAGCATCTTCGCCTCAACCTACATCTGTAGCTATTTCACCAGATAAAAGCAAGATGAAAACATTTTTATCCATGTATGATAAAACCGGGAATTTTAAATTTAGTGATGTATCATACAGACTCGGTGCCACGAACACTTGTCCATTTGGTCTTTCAGAAGGATATCATTTAATTAATGGTAAATTTATTTGGGATTCAGTTCGTATTCATACTGGCGTGGATCGGGCCGGTGGCGGAGCAATAAAAAATGTTAAAGATGTTGTTGTTTCGCCATTTAATTTTAATCGAACAGAAATTGTTGAATATGGTGATAAAAGTTAT
>JACCEE011460827.1_pt1 | contig 12668 bp, 10 predicted proteins | sample 7449931 | NCBI WGS metagenome assembly JACCEE01 (sample SAMN15323457, study PRJNA562643) | freshwater metagenome | isolation source: river surface water | place: USA:Blue River Watershed | collected 2017-08-19 | reverse complement strand
TTTCTGTATCCATTCGGTTAATTCGGGTGCCGAATTGCTGAAATGTTCCAGCACTTTCACGCCCATCGATTTCAGGAAGGCCGCATTACAATATTGTTCGTACTGTTTTTTCATGGGAATAACGCAGAGTTTTTTCCCCATGAAAATTGCCTCAGCGGGCCCTTCAAAACCGGCAGTACAGATTAGCCCGGTACAACTCAGGAAACTTTGGGTAAACCCGTCGAGCGATACCGGCTGAAAAGAAATATTGCCGACTGTATAATTGGTTTTCGAATGTTTGGAAAAAACCTGCCATTCGGTATCCGGAATTTGGGATAAAATATCCTGAATTTGCTGATCGCTATAGGCCGGTAAATAAACCGTGTAATGGGGCTTAAGTGTTGCTTCAGCTTTTCGGATGGCCGGACGAATGACAGGAGGGAAAATATGAGAAGAGGAAGGTTTAAAGTTGAAACCATATTGATGTGTAGAGGGGGCGTATCGTTTTAAAATCAATTTTCCGAGCCAATCGCTAAATTCGGGTTGCGGTGCCGATGGGTGCAGTACGGCATTCTGATGGCTCAACCCGACACATTCCTTGCCACGGAGGCGGCAAGCCCAGGCCGAAACCGGTTCAAAATCGCTGATCACCAGATCGTATTTTTCGACCGGCAAATTTCGGATGTCGCGCAAAAACTGCAACAACGGCATTCGCTGAATCGTTTTTAAAATATCGACACCACCATTCTGCCCGACAATAAAACTCATCCCGGAAAAACGATAATCAATTTGGAAAGGCACTTTCAGGTCGGATTGGGTGCCACTCACCAACACGTCGGTATCGGCCATCGATTTCAGGATTGGTACAATTTCGGTAGCCCGGGCCAAATGCCCGTTTCCGGTTCCCTGTATGGCATATAAAATTTTCATAGGTACTGATTAAAAGAAACCTGCAACTTTCATTTCTTCCAAAATAGACCGGTATAATTGTTTTTTATCCGGAATGTAAAGTTCATCTGTTGGAGATTCGATATCTTCATCGTCTGCGTCAGACTTGAAATAATTCAAACTCCAGTTTCCATCAAGACATTCGGCAGCCGAAAAATGTTCAACCCAGTCGCCACAGTTGATGTACCTTACCTGTCCGTTCTCTGAAGAAATTGTTTTATCAACCGGGATGTGTGTGTGTCCGCAAATAACCAGATCAACATTTTTGCTGAGTGCGGCACGGCCAATGGCTTTCTCGAAATTGGTCAGTACCTTTTTTTCTTTCAGGATGCGATCTTTCATCGATTTGTACAGAATCATATCCGCACCACCAAAGGCCCGAAGGACTCTATTCACCATTTTATTGAAAACGGTAAGCAACCCATAAGCCGCAGCGCCGAATTTGGCCAGCCAGGGCGAATGATGAATGATATGATCGAACACGTCGCCGTGAAAAATCCATACTTTTTGGTTAGCCTGATTTAGTTCGAGTTGGTTGACGATGCTGAAATTGCCTAATCGGGTGTTGTTAAACTTGCGGAAAACATCGTCGTGATTGCCCGTGATATAAACGATCTGAACCCCTTTCTCGATCATTTTAACCAGTTGGCGAATCACCTTCAGGTGAGCTTTGGGAAAATAGTTGCGGCTAAAACGCCACGAGTCGATAATGTCTCCATTCAAAACCAAAGTTTGGGGCTGTATGGACTTTAAGTATTGGAGGAGGGGTTTGGCTTTGCTGGCGAGGGTGGCCAGATGGACATCTGAAATTACCGAAATATCTAATTTACGAATAGCTTCCTGCATAAAGCATGTACTTAAAACTTGCTGCAAGTACCTGACTATTAATTACAGGAAGATTACTATTCGATGAATTTCCGATTAAAGTTAATTTCCGGAGTTGCTTATTGGCAAAAACGCCGTCCGATATTATTTCGTTATTTCAGTTGGAGTTGCAACAGACCCGGTAAAACCGGCTTTGAATTCTTTCCATTCATAAATTACAACAAATAATAACATGGCCAACACGCCTAACAGGAATGCGCGGACTTCTCTTTTGGTAATGTTGAGTTTCATTGGTTTTACAGTTAAAGGGTTATTTGCTGCAAATTACAAAATTCCGGTCAATCGATCATTATGATCAAACACGAATTTTAAAGAATTTTGGAATAAATTTCATTTCCGTCATCGAATATGGACACATCATTCGGCCAGAACTATATTCTTTTGAACGAACAAATCAACTTCATCCGGCTACTTCTTCAGCAAAAAAATAGCCATCCCCCGTTTTGGAGAATGGCTATTCCGATCACTGTTGTTGATGACTATTTTTAATAACTGTCCTCAGCAAAACCAGTTTTACGAAGACCTTTAACTTCGTAAATAACACCAGGTTCATCCTCAAATTCTATTTTATAGAAAATGCTGTCAACAGGAACTCCCGATTTTGAATGAGCTGCTTTCTTCAGGATTTTTCCATCTGTAATAGAAATTTTAATATTGTAATCCTTAACGGCATTAACCAGGTCGGTTCCTCCGAAAGTCAGACTTTCCTTGTTAATGGGGCATTTTACTTTATAATCCCAAAAAGTCTTGTTGTCGGTTAGCCAAATTTCCGTGCCATTATCGGCCGCAGTGTTGTATAACTGAATTCCGACCATTCCGGTGCTTTCGCCATCATGGGTGTGGTCGGCCCAATATTCACCGGCAAAATCGACAGCCGAACTATCCCATAATTCAGCATCTTCGGTACAGCTTACTGCCGCAAAAAGCAATAACCCGAGAGTATATACTATTATCTTTTTCATGATTTATTTATTTAATGTTACAGTAAAGATACGAGCACCGGCATAGGCCGATTTCCAAGTTATCTGACCGGTTGCCGGGTCATATTTCCCATCGGTAAGTCCTTCAAGACTGTCGCCCCAAGCACTGACATGACTGGAAAGAAGAGTCAATGTATTATCGGCATTTAGTGACAGGTAACCTGTCATAGCATAAGCGACACCGTATCCAATACCTTGTTCATAATATCCCCCTAAAAGGTCATCGACATAGAAAATGCCAGGGCCAACTTTGGAGATACCTAATTTAAGGCCAGTAAATGATCTTTTCCCGCCACCATCGGCATTTACCCTGAACATATCACAAACATACGTTCCAGATAAATCAGTTGCCGGAGCTGTCGGGCTGTAAACGGCCACAGTTCTGGTTGTAGCGGCTTCGTACCCGTCGGAATTCGTAGCTGCATAATTTACCGTATAAATACCAAGTTTACTGTGATCGACATTGTTGCTGGTCACAACCTGCAATTCCTGATCACCTTCGGTTGCTTTTACTCCCGGCTCAGCATAAGCTGTTCCAATTGGTAAATTGTATGGGTTCTCACCTGTAAGAACAAAACTGGCGTATTGCGTCTCGAAAGAAATCCCTTCCGTTTCTTTCTCACAACTCACGAAGAGAGAAAGACATGCAAGTCCAACTATAGATAATATCTTTTTCATTTTCATTTCAATTTAATGATTCAAACAACACGCTTATTTTCCAGCTTTAACGTTCCACCAGATTTTCTGACCAACATCGCTTTTCTGCGCTGGTTTGGTCGAACTGGTATTCCGGGTTAAAACTTCGTTTGGATAAATGGGTGATGCTGGTAAATTACCCTGAAGTTTAGCACGCCCTTTTACAGAGATCGTAAATTCGCCTACCGGGAAATCTTGCATGGCAGAAACGCGGTTGGCGGCAATATTGATTTCGTTTACAGATGGATATTTGGTGCGGTTACGTTCGAGGAATGATTCCCAGTGCTGATATTTGGCATAAGCCACCCATTTTTGCATGGCAATTTGTTTAATTTCCTGTTCAACCGTTCCGTCAACCCATTTGGCATAACCACCTTCACCAGTAATGGTATTGGTCAGTCCATGAGCAGCCATGGAAGCATTCACTGCATTTTCGTAATGCAATTTAGCATTTGCATGATCGCCTGCACGGGCATAAACTTCTGCCTGATAAAATTCAACTTCCCACAATGAAATCAATGGAATGTCCATATCGAATGCAAACGACATGGTGCTGAATTCTTCTTTTTCGTCCAATGTTCCGTCTTTGTCCGAATCTTCGTCAGAGTCAAAATCGCCCTGGAAAGCTCCCTGATGACCGGAAGCAGGTGCCACATAAATTGAATTTAAACGTGGATCGTTGTTTCTTTTCAAATAATCGAGGAAAGTTTTACTGGCAATAACATTGGTTACCAAATAGTTTGCACCTCCGGCATCAAACTCAGCCATTGGATGACGTTTCCCGTCTTTGTTTTCGAAAACGGAGCCACTTATTTTTGCAGTTGCAGTTAACAAGTTTGCTGATTTTATGAAACTCAACACTTTGGCATTGTCGTACGAAGTTGTTTCAGATAAACGAATCATCAACTTTAATTTCAATGAATTAGTAAACTGAAGCCATTTAGCAACGTCGCCACCCATAATAAAATCTGTTTTTGCTGCGATAGAAGCTTTGCTGTAATCTTTTGCCAGCAAGGCATCAACCCGTTTTAACAGATCGGCATAAATATCCTGTCCTTTATCAAATTTTGGAGAAGTAATACCTTCATCGCCTTTTAATGCTTCGGAATATGGCACGTCTCCCCAGGTATCAGTAATTATCTGCCACACATAAATTGAAAGTGCTTCAGCCAATAAATAACTTCCATTGTCTTCAGCTTCTTCTGCAATGGCTTTGATGCGTTTCAGATCGTTCAATGCACCGGCAGTTAATTCATTGTATGCCGAAGAAAATTCTGTTTCGCTGTACTCTTCCAGAAATTTAAACTGCGAGGCATTGTAGTTCTGAGCCATGTATTGCGACCAGTATCCACCGGCGAAACCCATATCCCATCCCATGATTGTATTGGCTATGTTCACCTCCGAAATTGGCACCAACGTGTTAGAATTCGGGAGTTCGCTTAAATAGTTCGGATCCTTATTTATATCGAACCAGTCGTCTGAACATCCTGTCAACAAAAACACCGACAGTAATGCTGTATATAAGTATTTTCTCATGTTATTCTGGATTTAATTGTTTAAAACTTTAATGATAATCCGAATGTGTAGTTCTGGTTGCTTGGGTTAGCGCCAAATTCTCCAAAACGAGCACCTAAGTCATTACCAAATGTTGTTGTTTCAGGGTCGACAACCTGATTATCAGCTGGAGTCCAAAGCAGTATATTACCAGCAACTACACTGAAACGCAGATCCTGAATATTGAATTTTTTCACCAGTTTATTTGGAACGACATAAGAAAGAGACACTTCACGAAGCTTCATGTACGAACGGTCGATAATACTTCCGGCATTCGACTCAAATGCACCGTAATCGCCATAGAAGTTGTGGAAAGTGTTTGATGTTACGGGGGTGGTGTTTTCGCTGTAGGTACCGTCGCTATTTGCAACAACAGAATTTGGCACGACAAACGGACGGCGAAGGTTCATAATTGATTCAATTGCACTACCTGTCCAAAACATATAATCTTTCGTGTACGAATAAATATAACCGCCATAATGGAAGTCTAATGTTCCGCTTAATGTTAACCCTTTCCAGCTAAATGAATTGGTTAAACCCATCTGGAATTTTTCGTTTACACTGCGGTCTCTGATTACCTGCATGTCTGCCGACTGCATCACGTTGCCGTTGCCATCAACCAGAATTTTTTCAACACCGTCAACCACCACCGTTCGTGGGATGTAAGTCTTAAACAAACCAAGTTCTTCGCCTTTAATGGCAACAATTGAAGCATCGCCAAAACCATCGATAACAATCTCGCCATCGGCCAGCTCCATAACTTTATTTCTGTTGGCTGTGTAATTGTAACTGATATCCCAACGGAAATCTTTAGCTTTTACCGGGGTCAGGTTCAGTGTTAACTCAATACCTTTATTATTCACATCACCGAGGTTGGTAATTTGCGAAGTATAACCTGATGATGGGTCGATTGGAAGTGTGGTAATCAAACCTTCAGTCGTTTTATCATAGTAGGCTACATCGAAACCAAAACGGTTTTCAAAGAAACGCATATCCAAACCAACTTCAATTTCTTTGGTAATTTCAGGTTTCAGGTTCGGATTACCCAACTGGTTTGAAATCTCATATGAATTAACTCCTCCGAGTGGGAAAGTTAAATCATCCAAGTCAGGATATCCCGGAATATCACTAACTCCTGGGATAAACATGGGATATATTTGATATGGTTCGGCATCGTTACCAGTCCACCCGTAAGCAGCACGGATTTTACCAAAGCTGATCGGACCCGATTCTATTGATTTTTCTTTCAGGAAATCGGTAAAAACAAAACTTCCGGTTATACCTGGATAGAAAAATGAGTTATTGCCATCGGGCAGTGTTGACGACCAGTCGTTACGTGCAGTAACCGACACGAAAGCATAGTTTTTATATGACAAATCTGCGCTGGCAAATAAACCGGCCAATCGGCGTTCGCGTTTGTATTGCGAAGCAATCGGATCAGTCAAACTATTTGACAGGTTGTAATAATTCGGAACATCAATTGATGTGATTTCGCCTTTGACATAATCGTATCCTCTTTGATTGATATTTGCACCAACCAACGCATTCAGCGAAAAATCAGAATTAAGGTCCTTATTGAAATTCAACAATAAATCGTGGCTGAATTCATAACGTGTTCTCTTATTGATTTCGTAACCACCAGCATTGGCAGTGCTGCTACTTTCGTTTGGAGAACCCGGTGTAAATTCAATTTTAGCAGTCCACGCTTCGGTTTTCGAATTTTCAATGTCACCGCTAAAACGATAAGTAAATTTCAAATTTTGCATCAGGTTGTAGTTCAACTCAACCTTACCAAACAATTTATTCTTAGTTTGTTGCGCACCATTCTCGTTCAGCGAAAAATAAGGATTGACACCGTAAGGAGTGAAATAATTATCGAGATTATTGTATTTGTTGTGATAATCTTTCAGATCGACCACCGAAATATCTTCAGGAATTTCCCATAAACTGCGGAATACCGATGTTCCCTGACCTGATGGCACACTCTTGGTTTGCTCGTTACTGAAATTTACAGAAGTTGAAACTTCGAGTTTATCTGTTTTGTGACTTCCGTTAGTTGAAATGGTATAACGATCGTAACTATCGGCATCTGTTGGAATAACTCCATCAACACTATTCTGTGAGAAAGAAAGGAAATAATTAGTACGACCATCGCCTCCACTGGCTGATAACGAGTTTTTGGTGCTAAGGCCTAAATCGTAGAAATCACGTACACGGTTTTCCAAAAACACATAGGGTTTCACCAATTGGCTGTTGTCAACCACATTTCCCCAAACGCGATCCTGTCCATCATATGGGGCACCCCAGTTGCCGTTTTCATCCAATGCACGTTTACCACTCCATCCCTGGCCAAACATAGATTGACGTTCGGGCAAACGACCAACACGGGCAACACCAATTGAACCATCATAAGTAATAGCCATTTTGCCATTGGTGTTTTTACCGGTTTTGGTAGTAATCAGGATCACACCATTTGCAGCACGTGAACCGTACAGGGCAGTAGCAGCTGCACCTTTTAACACCGTCATTTCAGCAATATTGTCGGGGTTAAGGGCATTGATACCCGAGCCAAAGTCAGCCTGAGAATTAAGCGCAGTACCTGTTTGAATCTGCTCATTAATCAACGGAACACCATCAATAATGTACAAAGGCTGATTGTTTGAAAATGATGATGCACCACGAATAAACACATTCTGTGTAGAACCCGGACCTGGTGCAGAAGATATTTGCACCCCGGCAATTTTACCCTGAATAGCGTTTAATGGATTAACGGTTTGGGAAGCCGAAATATCAGCACCCGATACCGAAGTTGTTGCATATCCTACCGTCTTCGCTGATCGGCTAATACCCATGGCCGTAACCACTACTTCTTCAACACCAATGACGTCAGATTTTAATACAACATCAATTTTGCTTGCAGAAGTAAGTGCAACTTCCTGGGTAATCATACCCACAAACGAGAATACCAATGTTTTGGACGATTCCGGAACTGTAATGGAGTAAACCCCATCCATATTCGTTATCGTACCAGCTGTGGTTCCCTTAACAGAAACCGAAACTCCCGGAATTGGTAATCCGTCTTCCGAAGAACTCACTGTTCCAGTAAGTATCCTTGTTTGAGCCATCCCGCTGAAGATACTCAAGGCAAGAATAAATACAAGTAAAAATCCTGTTTTCATAGACTAAAATTTAAGGTTAAGTACAATAGCGCACCGGGTCATCTGACGATTACCGGCACGATTAATTTTTCTTTTCGAATAAAGAGGAAAGCTTTAAAGTGCCAATGACTCAAAACTGCGAACAAACACATGAATTTCGATGCTAAATTGATTCCCCCTTTGTTTGTGGATACAGACAGTCCATATGCCCCTGCTGACAGTATTCCGACTTTGCCAAACCTATTTAAAAAGAACAGACAGGTTGTTTTTTATCAATATTTGGAATATTGCAGCGGGTAAACGATCACTAAAACGAAACAAACCGATTAAACTGGCAAAACATGCCGTTCGTCTGTAAATAACAGTAGATAGCCGGTAGAAAAGCCACGTTGAATGTCAACGACATGATCATTTTTAGTTTTAAACGCTATTTCTACTCTATCAAACGATAAAAATGATCCATAAAAAAAACAAAAACAACGTGTTTATACCGAACCAGTAAACCAAAAACACGATTGAATTCTATCTTTTTAAGGTTTATTCTTCTATCTTGCGGATGATTTAACTGGCGATAATTCAATAATTGGATCTGGAATGGCTACTACTTTTTTTGATCATATCATCCACGAGTTCGACCGGCCTTTTCAAAATCCGGTACTCGTTTTTGCGGTCATTCTGTTTATCATTTTACTTTCGCCCATTTTACTCCGCAAACTTCGAATCCCGGGCATTATCGGGCTGATCATTTCCGGAGTAATTATTGGCCCTCACGGCATCAATGTGCTGGAACAAAACTCGGCGGTTAATCTTTTCTCTACCATCGGCCTTTTATACATCATGTTCATCGCAGGTTTAGAGCTCGACCTGAAAGAATTTCAAAGCAATAAAAACAAGAGTTTAGTCTTTGGTTTCCTGACGTTTACCATACCGTTAACGATCGGGTTTCCGGTTTGCTATTACCTGCTCGACTACGGTTTTACAGCCAGTTTACTTATTTCGAGCATGTTTTCAACCCATACCATGGTTTCGTACCCTATTGTAAGTAAGTTCGGGATTTCGAAAAACGAAGCGGTGGCGATAACCGTTGGCGGAACCATCTTAACCGATACGGCTGTACTTATTTTACTGGCCATCATCTTAAGTTCGAATAACGGGGGGCTCGACATTTCATTTTGGGCCCAGTTGGCCATTTCGCTGGCTATTTTCTCCGGAATTATGTTCTGGGTTATTCCAAAAGTAACAGCCTGGTTCTTCCAAAAATTGGAAAGCGAAAAAACTTCGCACTATATATTTGTACTATCAGTGGTATTTTTCGCCGCCTTCCTGGCCGAACTGGCCGGAGTTGAACCCATTATTGGAGCTTTCGTCGCCGGGTTGGCCCTCAACAAATTGATCCCTTATTCTTCTACCCTGATGAACCGCATTGAGTTTATCGGACAATCGATATTCATCCCGTTTTTCCTGATTAGTGTGGGGATGTTGGTTGACATTAAAGTTCTTCTGAATGGCCCTACCGCTGTTATTATTGCGGTAACGTTATCGGTTGTGGCGCTCATCGGCAAATGGCTTGCTGCCGCTACCACCAGCACCATCTTCAGGTATTCGGCCGACCAGCGGAAACTGATTTTCGGATTGAGCAGTTCTCATGCAGCAGCAACCCTGGCGGTTATTCTGGTTGGTTTCCAAACCGGAATTATTGACGAAAATGCGCTGAACGGTACTATCCTGCTTATATTGGTCACTTGCCTTACGGCCACCCTGGTTACCGAAAATGCTTCGCGCAGAATGCTGACCTCGGAAAAAGAGGAGCCTGCCATTGAATATCCGGTGCGCGACAGCGAACACATCATGATTCCGATTGCCAATCTGAATAGCATGGAAACTTTACTCGAATTTGCTGTTTATATCAAAAATAAAAAATCGGTAAATCCGATCACCATTCTATCAGTCGTACCCAACGACGAAGAAGCTGAAAAGAATTTATTCAAGGCTAAAAAGAACCTGCAAACGCTTGTAAAAATGGCTTCAGCAAACGAAACCAAAGTGAAAATCATAGCTACCATCGACCACAATATTGCCGGGGGAATTATCAGGGCTTCGCGCGAAGAAATGACCGATACGATTATGATTGGATGGCCCCGCAGGACGGGACTGATCGAACGTTTCATAGAAACCAAAACAGCATCGATTATCTCACGTACCAGTAAAGCGGTGTACATCTGCCATTTTGGGCGTCCATTGGTCGGACACCATAAAATAGTGTTGGTTTGTCCGCCTTTGGCCGAGTTGGAACCTGGCTTTGAAATCTGGCTCCCCAAAATCAATACGCTTTCGAAAGAACTGAGTTTAAATATTTTCTGCTACTGCAACCCCGTAACACAGGAAGCTATTCACGAATTTTTCAGGCACCGGAAACATAAATGTAGTTTCGATTTCTCTGAAAAATACGACTTGCCCGACCTTCAACTTTTACAAAAGCAGATGACTCCGGATGATTTGCTTTTTTATATTGCAGCCAGGAGAACATCTGTTTCGTACGATAATTGTATGGAAAATATCCAGGAACGGCTCGAAAAACAATTTCCGGGAAACAGTAAAATCATTATTTACCCACGCACCCACCATATCGATAGCAAGTTCAGCGAATACGGCGACATCAATCCTGAACCACTCAACCAGGGATTTGAGAGAGTCAGGAATCTCGGAAAAGATTTAGGAAATTTACTGAAACGGGATCATAAAGGGTAAGAAAAAAAGGCCCCCGTTTCCGGAGGCCTTGTGAGTTTTAAACTGATTCCCTGAAACGGGAAAAATTAACTGGCATGTTGCCTGAATGATTCCATCTCACCGAAGTGATTAAGCCACTTTTATGGAGAAAGCGCTGGTCAGGATATCCGGATACATTTCCTTAAAATTTTCGAAACACCATTCTTTCAAATGGTTTATTTCTGATTCTCCTACCCAGTTAATACACTTGGCCAATTCTTTCCGGAATAACTCGCGGCTAAAACTAACTTTCGGTAAAATAACTTTAGCGTACTCTAACATTGTTACTGTTTTTTTGTGTTTCTATGACTGTTGTCTAAAACTAACGAATAATTAGGCGGAATAATATGCCCAAAAACAGGATTAACAGAGTTTAACATGTCACCCAAAATGATGACTAAATAAAGCATCTGAAATACAGACAGATATGTCTTTTTTCTAAATCCTGTTTCAAAACATCAACTGCGACAACTTATTCAGCAACAAAAAAACAGCTTTCGGATTACGATACCGTTGCAATAGAATTAATAAAACGGGAAACTTTCCGGTCAGTCGGATCACTTCCTTCCAATGCTTTTACAAAGGCGCTGCCAATGATTGCACCACTGGCATATTCACAGGCATTGGCAAAAGTTTCAGCGTTCGAAATTCCAAAACCAATCAGTCGCGGATTCTTCAATCCAAATGAATTAACCCGTTCAAAGTACTCGTTCTGAAGTTCGGAAACACTCGTTTTTGCTCCGGTCGTCGAATTGCTCGAAACCATGTAAATAAAACCGGTTGAAACAGCATCTATTTTCCGAAGCCGTTCTTCCGAGGTTTGTGGCGTAATCAGGAAAATATTGTGCAGGTCATTGGCTTCGAAAACAGCTTTAAATTCTTCCTCAAAAACATCCATCGGAAGGTCGGGAATAATCAGCCCGTCGATACCTATTTCTTTGCACTTTTGGCAAAAAGCTGCCACTCCGTATTGCAAAACCGGATTAATGTATCCCATTAGAATCAGTGGAATTTCTACTTTTTTGCGAATGTCTTTCAGCTGTTCGAACAGCTTGCGGATGCTCATTCCATTCTGCAAAGCAATCAAACTGCTATGCTGAATGACTGGCCCATCAGCCACCGGATCAGAAAATGGCATACCAATTTCAATTAAATCAACGCCGTTTTTTACCAACTCCTGAATCATCGGAAGGGTATCTTCCAAATTGGGATATCCGGCCGTAAAATACACCGAAAGTATTCGCTCTTTTTTATCCTGAAATAGTTTATTTATGCGATTATTCATAACATTTCGTTTTATAGTTTATTTTACCACAGAGTTAATAGAGAAAAAAACAAGAAAACCGAGATTTTCTCTGTTAGCTCTGTTTAAACTCCTTTTCTCTGTGGTTTTTGGGGTTTAATACCCAAAATGTTTCAAATAGGTTTCCATGTCTTTGTCGCCCCTTCCGGAGAGGTTTACAATGGTAACATCTTCAGGTTTCATCTGGATTTTCTTCAGCACTGCCAAGGCATGAGCCGATTCCAGGGCAGGAATAATTCCTTCCAGTTGAGTTAATTCCAGAGCCGCATCCAGCACTTCCGCATCGGTTGCCCATAGGTATTTGGCGCGTTTGGTGGTAAATAAATTGGCGTGCATCGGCCCAATTCCCGGGTAATCCAATCCGGCAGAAATCGAATACGGTTCAGTAATCTGGCCATC
>JACCEE012818363.1_pt1 | contig 12669 bp, 10 predicted proteins | sample 7449931 | NCBI WGS metagenome assembly JACCEE01 (sample SAMN15323457, study PRJNA562643) | freshwater metagenome | isolation source: river surface water | place: USA:Blue River Watershed | collected 2017-08-19 | reverse complement strand
TTTGTGTGTAACCAGGTGTTCTACTGGCTACAACACACCTGGGGCAGATCGGATCGCCTCAGTGGATTTGTGCACCTGCCATGCTTGCCTGAGCAAGTGTCTCGCATGGCCATGACGCCAGCGTGTCCATCACTTCCCCTGGACGTGCAGGTGCGTGCTGTGCGAGAGATGTTGGGGGTGATCGCGGATGAAAAACAAGATGCCTGATGCCGTGACGTGGCCCGTCAATCTTGACCCATGACGTGTCCCGTCAATGTTGACGAGTGACTCGACAGGGGGATGGCAGTTCAAGGCCATGCGCGATCTCAAAGCGCCCGCTCAGGCCAGCAAATCCAGCAAGGTTCTGGCCACCACCTTGGTGGCCCGTCGCACGTCCTCCAGCTGCACGCGCTCGTCAGCCCGCTTCGCGTGGCTCTCCAGCACGGTGCGCGGGCCGGCGCCATAGATCACACCTGGAATGCCACGCTCCACATACAACCGCACATCGGTGTACAGCGGGGTGCCCACCGCAGGGATGGGTTCCCCAAAGACGTGCGCGCCGTGCTTTTGGATGGCATCCACCAGCGGCTTGTTGCCCGCCAGCGGCACCATGGCGCGGGCCAACAGCAAGCGGCGGATATCCACCTTGAGTTGCTTGCCCCCGCGCGGGGGGCTGAAGGATTTGGCGGCGTCCTCGATGGTGGCGCGGATGCTGGCCTCCACCTCGGTGGGGTTTTCTTCTGGAATCATGCGCCGGTCTAACTTGAAGACCACCTTGCCCGGCATGACGTTGGTGTTGGTGCCGCCACTGATGTGCCCCACATTGAGGTAGGGGTGCGTGATGCCCTCCACCTGTGAGGTGATCTTCAAGTAGTCCGCATTGAGGGCGTGCAGCGCCTGGAGGATGTGCACCGCCCCCTGCAAGGCGTCGGTCCCGGTATCGGGCACGGCAGCGTGCGCCATTTCGCCATGTACCGTGACTTCCATTTGCAGGCATCCGTTGTGCGCGGTGACCACCTGGTAGGAGAAACCAGCAGCGATCATCAAATCGGGTCGGGTGAGCCCCTGGGCCAACAGCCAGCCGGGGCCCATCTCCCCACCGAATTCCTCGTCATAGGTGAAGTGCAACTCGACGCCGCCCTTGAGCGGCAGGCCCAGCGATTCGAGGGCGCGAGTGGCAAAGGTGAACGTGGAGAAGTCACTCTTGCTGACGGCGGTGGCACGGCCAAACATGGCACCGTTTTGAATCTCGGCACCGTAGGGATCGTGACTCCAGCCTTCGCCGGGGGGCACCACATCGCCATGGGCATTGAGCGCAATGGTAGTCCCAGCGCCGTAGGGGCGGCGCACAATCAGGATGGTGATGGACTGCAGCCCGTAGGCTTTCACCTCGGCCTCGGGCACCGCATGCTGTTCGGCGGTATAGCCAAAAGCCTTGAGCAGCTCGGCCGTGCGCAGGGCATGCGGCGCGTTGTTGCCGGGCGGTGTGTCGGTGGGCACCTGGACCAGGGCTTGGAGAAACTTCACCTGCTCATCAAAGTGAGCATCGATCCAGGCGTCGAGTTGTTCGTAGTGGGCGGGGGTGGCACTCATGCAGTTTCCAGAGCAAGTTGATTCAAGACATGGCTGAAGGCATCGACTGCAAGTTGCATGTCGTCGCTGGTGGTGCTCTCCAGCGGGTTGTGGCTGATGCCGCCGTTTTCGCCACGCACAAACAGCATGGCCTGGGGCATGATCTCGTGTAGCTTCATCGCGTCATGGCCAGCACCACTGGGCATTTTGAACAACGGCACACCCAGGTGTTCCACGGCGCGCTCCCAACGCGCCTGCCAGTCGGCTGCACTGGGTGCGGCCGACACCCGCAGGATTTCTTGCGCCACGTAGCGCACGCCGCGTCGCTCGCAAATGGCCTCCAGCTCGGCCAGGATGTCACGGACCACCGCGTCGCGCTGCACATCCAGCGGTGCACGCATGTCCAGCGAAAACTGGCACACCCCAGGCACAACATTGATAGAGCCATGGGGGACCTGGAGTTGGCCGATGGTGGCCACCGAATCAGCGTCTTGAGCTGCGCGTTGTTCGACGTAAAGCGCCAGTTCGGCCAAGGCACAGGCGGCGTCACGGCGGCGGTCCATGGGCGTGGTGCCCGCGTGGCTGGCGGTGCCGATGATCTCGCACTGGTAGCGAACGCTGCCATTGATGCTGGTCACAATGCCCAGCGGCAGATGGCTTTCATTGAGCACCGGCCCTTGCTCGATGTGCACCTCGATGAAGCCCAGGTACTTCGCCGCGTCTCGACGAATCTTCGGAATGTCCTCGATGGACAGGCCAGCGTGTTGCATGGCTTGTCGCATGGTGATGCCCTCGGCATCGGTTTGCTCCAGCCACTCTGGCTTGAAGTCGCCCACCAGGGCGCCTGAACCCAGGAAGGTGGCTTTGTAGCGCTGCCCTTCCTCTTCGGCAAACGCCACCACTTCAATACCAAACGGCAGGCGGCGCTGCTGTTGCGCCAGTTGTTGCACGCAGGCCATGGGCACGACAATACCCAGACGGCCATCGTATTTGCCGCCATTGCGCACCGTGTCGTAGTGTGAGCCGCTCATGAGGTAGCGGGCACCCGGGGTGGCTGGATGGTAGCGTCCCACCACGTTGCCCACCGCGTCAGTCTCCACCTCGTCAAACCCGCAGTCGCGCATCCAGTGGCTGATCTGCTGTGCACAGGCGCGATGGGCATCCGTCAGGTAGGTGACGGTGAGCTGATTTTTTTCGGCGAACCCGGGGTCGCTGTGCTGGGCCAGGGTTTCCTGCCAGTCCCACACCGCATGGCCCAGCGTGGGCTCGATGCCAAACTTGTCGTTCAGACGGATCTCGACAATGCGGTGGATGTTGCGCAGGCATTCTTGCAGTTCAAACGCAGGGTGGCCCCTCAGACGGCGCTCAAAGGCCGCGATGATCTGCCGCTTGTGCAAGCCCACGCCGCGAGGGCCTCGAACGGCCAGGATAAAGGGCCAGCCAAATTTGGCGTTGTAGTCGGCGTTGAGCTGTTGGATGTGGGCAAATTCTTCGGGCGTGCATTCGGTCAACCCCGCTTTGCTTTGCTCGTTGGTCGATTCAGCCGTCAAGGTCTTGCTGACCATCGCCTTGCCCGCCAACTCGGGGTGCGCACGAATCAGTGCCAGTTGGGCGTCCTGTCCGGCTGCGTCCAGCACCTGGGTCATGGTGTATTTGAGATGCGCAAGCGATTTGAACGGCCGTTGTGCGATGGCCCGCTGGGCAATCCAGTCCGAATGTTCGTACAGCCCGCCAAGCATGCGCATGGCATCGGCCTCGGTGGCGTGGTTGAGTTGATCCAGCGTGAGGGACATGAGGGTTCTCGGATGAAGTGGTCAGCTGGTGAAGGGATGGGTGGCGGCCCAGTGCCGAGCAATGTCGAGCCGGCGAGCCACCCACACATGTTCATGTGACTGGATGTGATCCAGAAAACGCTGCAGCGCCGTGATGCGTCCCGGGCGGCCCAGCAGGCGGCAATGCATGCCGATGCTCATCATCTTGGGCCGGTTCAGACCCTTGGGGTCGCCCTCCGCGTACAGGGCATCAAACGTGTCCTTCATGTACTGAAAGAAGGGATCGGCATGCGAGTAGCCCTGGGGCAGAGCAAAGCGCATGTCGTTGCAGTCCAGTGTGTAGGGGACGATGAGTTGGGGTGCCACGCTGCCATCGGTCTTGCGCACCTTCATCCAGAAGGGCAGGTCATCGCCGTAGTAATCGCTGTCGTAGGCAAAGCCGCCGAAGTCGGCCACCAGTCGGCGCGTGTTGGGGCTGTCGCGCCCGGTGTACCAGCCCAGCGGGCGCTCGCCCCAGAGCTCGGTCATGATCTGCATGGCCTGCTGCATGTGCTCGCGCTCGGTGGCCTCGCTCACGTTTTGATAATGAATCCACTTCAGGCCGTGGCAGGCCATGTCATGGCCCAATGCTTTCAAGGCAGCAGTCAACTCGGGGTAGCGCTGCAAGGCGGTGGCGATGCCAAACACGGTGAGGTGCAAGCCACGGCGTTCAAACTCACGCAAGATGCGCCACACGCCTGCGCGCGAGCCGTATTCGTAAATGCCCTCCATGCTGATGTGGCGCGCTTCAAATGCCGCGGGGTTGAACATTTCGGACAGAAATTGCTCGCTGGCCGGGTCCCCATGCAGCACCGCATTTTCACCGCCCTCTTCGTAGTTGAGGACAAATTGCACCGCGATGCGGGCCTGTTGCGGCCACTGGGCATGGGGCACGTCGCGTCCGTATCCCTGGAGGTCGCGCGGGTAGGGCAGGGTGCTGTCGTAGGTACTCATGCAATCGGACTCCTTCAGACCATGGCCCAGCCCCTGGGGGGAGCGACCAGTTCACGATACTATGGTCATGATAACCAAGAACAAAAATTGTATACAATATTGTCCACATACTGAACTTGTTGGAGAATCGGAATGGGCCTGAGCACGCACGTACTGGACACCATGCACGGCTGCCCCGCCGCCGGCATGCAGGTGCGCCTCTACACCCTGCAAGGGGGCCAGGCCACGTTGGTCAAGTCGTTCACACTCAGCCAGGACGGGCGAAACCCCGACGGCCCGTTGTATGACAACGCCAGCCTTCAAGTCGGCACCTACCGTTTGAGCTTTGACGTCAAGGGGTACTTCGATGCCAAGGGGGTTGCCCTGCCCGAACCCCGGTTTCTGGACCAGGTGCACCTGGACTTTGGTGTGGCGAACCGGGATCAGCACTACCATGTGCCGCTGCTGGTCAGCCCCTGGAGCTATTCCACCTACCGTGGTTCCTGAGTCAACCCCCAGCACCCAGGACCCTGGAGAACCTTGATGGACGCCTATTTTTTGGAGTGGGCCAACCTGTTGCTCAGGTGGCTGCATGTGATCACGGCCATCGCCTGGATCGGCTCCTCGTTTTATTTTGTGTTTCTGGACAACAACCTGTTGCGTCCCAAGTCGCCAGATCTGCTGGAAAAAGGCGTCGATGGTGCCATGTGGGCGGTGCACGGTGGGGGCTTTTACAACCCGCAGAAGTACATGGTGGCACCCAAGAAAATCCACACGCACCTGCACTGGTTTTATTGGGAGAGTTATTCCGCCTGGTTGTCGGGTTTCGCGCTCTTCACCATGCTGTACCTGTGGAACGCCGGCACCTTCCTGATCGACAAATCCCTGATGGATTGGTCCCCGGTGATGGCGGGGACCGCAGCCATCGGTTTTCTGGTGGGCTTTTGGGTGCTGTATGACGCGGTGTGTCGCGTCTTTGGTTTCAGGCCCCATGGCGAACTGATCGTGGCCGGCTTGATGATCCTCATCGTGGCCTTCGGGTCGTGGCTGGCGTGCCAGCTGTTTGCCGGACGCGCGGCCTTCCTGCTGGTGGGCGCGATGATCGCCACCGCCATGAGTGCCAACGTCTTTTTCTGGATCATCCCGGGCCAGCGCAAGGTGGTCAACGCCATGACGAGCGGCGAGTCGTATGACCCGGCCTCACTCGCGATTCACGGCAAGCGCGGCAAGCAGCGCAGTGTGCACAACACCTATTTCACCTTGCCCGTCATCTTTGCGATGCTGAGCAACCATTACAGCTTCCTGTACACCCACGAGCACCGCTGGGTGTGGCTGTTTGTGATGATGCTGGCGGGCGCCTTGATTCGCCAGTACTTTGTCCAACGCCATGCGTTCCGTTTGGGGCGTGCGAGCAATCCCTGGCCCTTTGCAGCAGCCGGCGTGGCCGCCATTCTGGCGGTGATTGTCGCGATGAAGCCTGCCCAGCCGGGCGCCAGTGCGTCCACCCAACCGCAACCCCCGGTGGCGATGGCGCAAGTGCAAGCGGTTCTGGCCGAGCGCTGCATCAGCTGCCACGGCGCCCAGGTGCAGATGAAAAATATTCGACTCGATTCGCCCGAGGCCCTCAAGCAGCACGCGCAAAGCGTCTACCAGCAAGCCGTGGTGACGCGCCAGATGCCCATGAACAATGCCACCCAGATCACGGAAGAAGAGCGTCAGCTGCTGGGGCGCTGGTACCAGGAGGGTGCCAAGGTCGATTAAGTTCGATCTGCGGGTCGTGCCGAGCGCCCCTTACACTCGTTGCTCTGATTCGAACCATGAGTGACACGACGCTTCTCACTGCTGAAACGCTCAGTGCCCTGTGGGTGACGCTGAAGTTGGCCAGCCTCACAACGGTGGTGCTGATGCTGTTGGCCACGCCGGTGGCCTGGTGGCTCTCGCAAACCGCCTCGCGCTGGCGGTCGGTGGTATCGGCCCTGGTCACGTTGCCGCTGGTGTTGCCGCCCTCGGTGCTGGGGTTTTATCTGCTGGTGGCGATGGGGCCGCATGGGCCCCTGGGGCAATTCACCCAGGCCATGGGCTGGGGGGTCCTGTCCTTCACGTTCACCGGTTTGTTGATCGGTTCGGTGTTGTTCTCGCTGCCCTTTGCGGTGCAACCGATCGAGCATGCCTTTGCCAGCATGGGACGGCGGCCGATGGAAGTCGCCGCCACCCTGCGTGCCTCACCGTGGGACGCCTTTTTTTCGGTGGCCCTGCCGCTGGCGCGACCCGGACTGTGGACGGCGGCCATTCTGAGTTTTTCACACACGGTGGGTGAGTTTGGTGTGGTGCTCATGATTGGGGGCAATGTGCCTGGCGTCACCCGTGTGGTGTCCACGCAAATCTACGGCCATGTCGAGGCCATGGAATACACCCAGGCGCATGCGCTCGCCGCGGGCATGCTGGTGTTTTCTTTTGCGGTGCTCTGGGGCTTGTCACTGCTCAAGCGCCGTGACATGCGGGTGATGCCATGAGCCCACCCCCGTCCGTCCCAGACACCGTGGGCCACCAAGGCCTGGATATTCAGTTGCAACTCCAGCGTGAGGATTTTTCGCTGGATGTTTGCTTGCAATTGCCAGCCCAAGGCATCACGGTGCTCTTTGGCGCTTCCGGGTCAGGCAAGACCACCTTGCTCAGGAGCGTGGCGGGGCTGGAGCCCCAAGCACGCGGATCGGTTCGCGTCGGTCAAGCGGTGTGGCAGTCGGACGATACCGGCCTGTGCCTGCCCACCCACCAACGACCGGTGGGCTATGTGTTTCAAGAAGCCAGTCTGTTTGAACATCTGGACGTGCAACGCAACCTGATGTTTGGCCTGCAACGCAGCGCCGCGCCGCGCGACCTTCGCGTGCTCACGGATGCGATCGAACTCTTGGGCATCGCCCACCTGCTGCGTCGCTCGGTGGGGGAGCTGTCGGGCGGCGAGCGTCAGCGCGTGGCCATCGCCCGGGCGCTTGCCACCCGCCCGACCTTGCTGCTGCTGGACGAGCCGCTGGCAGCCTTGGATCCGGCGCGCAAGCACGAGGTGATGCCCTGGCTGGAGCGCTTGCGCGATGAACTGCAGTTGCCCATGCTCTACGTGACCCACTCGGTGGAGGAGATGACCCGCTTGGGCGACCATCTGGTGGTGCTGGCGCAAGGCCGTGTGAAATGCAGCGGTCCGTTGGCCGACACCTTGTCCTCTCTCGACACCCCCTGGGTTGAGCCGCAGGATCAAGGTGTGCTGCTTGATGGCCGCGTGATGGAACGTGATGAGACCTGGCACCTGGCGCGTGTGGCTGTCGAGGGGGGGCAATTGTGGATTCGCGACAGCGGCGCTGCCGTGGGTACCCCGGTGCGCTTGCGCGTGCTGGCGCGGGATGTGAGCCTGACCACACAAGAGCCCGCACACACCAGCATCCAGAACCATTTCCAGGCGCGAATTGAAGCCGATCAGCCCGATGCCCACCCCTCACAGCGGCTGGTACGTTTGCGCATTGGGCCCAGTTCAGCCACTGCCGCCACAGGGCCCGTGGTGCTGGCCCGTATCACCCAACGCGCCTGGAGCCAACTGGGATTGGCTACCGGGCAATCGGTGTGGGTGCAAGTGAAATCTGTGGCGCTCGTGGGGTGAGGGCGCTCAAGTCACGGCGCTCAAGTCACGGCGATCAAGTCATGGCGATCAGGTGATTGCACTCAGGTGATGGGCGCCGGGTTGAACAACACCAGCGCGTTGTGCAGTTTCCACTGCTCGGCCCAGGTTTTGTGCCGGCCGCTGGCGACCTCAAGCAACAGGTGAAACATCTCCCAGCCCAGCGCTTCAATGGTGAGCTCGCCGTCGGCAATGCGGCCCGCGTTCACGTCCATCAGGTCATGCCAGCGACGTGCCAGGTCAGTGCGTGTGGCGACCTTCACCACCGGGCAGGCGGCCAGACCGTAAGGGGTGCCGCGACCCGTCGTGAAGATATGCAGGTTCATGCCGGCTGCGAGTTGCAGGGTGCCGCAGATGAAGTCGCTGGCCGGCGTGGCCGCGTAGATCAACCCCTTGTGCGTGAGTTTCTCGCCGGGTGACAACACGCCCGAGATGGGCGAGGAGCCCGACTTCACGATCGAGCCCATGGCCTTCTCGACAATATTGGACAAGCCGCCTTTCTTGTTGCCGGGCGTCGTGTTGGCACTGCGGTCCACACTGCCGCGCTGCAAATAGGCGTCATACCAGGCCATTTCTCGAATGATGGCCTGCGCCACCTCCGGGGTGGCAGCGCGAGCGGTCAGTTGATCCACACCATCGCGCACCTCGGTGGTTTCCGAGAACATCACCGTGGCCCCGGCGCGTACCAGCAAATCGGTGCAAAAGCCCACGGCGGGATTGGCGGTGACACCTGAGAAGGCATCGCTGCCGCCGCATTGCACGCCCACCACCAATTCACTGGCAGGCACGGTTTCGCGGCGACGGGCATTCAAGCGTATGAGGTGCGTTTCTGCTTGTCGCATGATGGACTGCACCATGTCCATGAAGCCCACATGCGCCTCGTCTTGCAGGCACACCACATCCAGATCAGCGGGCTTGCGTTGATCGGCAATGGGAATGGACCCCGGGGGCAGCAGTCGTTCGGGCTGCAGCTTTTCGCAGCCCAGGCTCACCACCATCACCTCACCCCCAAAGTTGGGGTTGAGGCTCAGGTGCCGCAGCGTGCGAATGGGAATGATGGCTTCGGGCGCATCAATGGCCACACCACAGCCATAGCCGTGCTCCAGGGCCACCACATCGTCCACGTTGGGGTACTGGGGCAGCAACTCGGCCTGGATGCGCTTGACCGCAAACGCGGTGACTCCTGCCACGCACTGCACGGTCTGGGTGATGGCCAAAATGTTGCGCGTGCCCACGCTGCCGTCCGGGTTGCGGTAGCCCTCGAAGGTGAAGCCTTCCAGCGGCGGTTGGGGTGCACGGGGGGCCGTGCTGATGGGCAGATGGTCCAGGCTGCGCGCGTCGGGCATGCGCAACAACTTTTCATTCACCCAGCTGCCTGCGGGCAAATCTTGCAAGGCGTAGCCAATGGTCACGTTGTAGCGCCGCACCGGGGCGTCCTGGGCAATGGGCTCCAGCGCCACCTTGTGTCCCTGGGGGACATGACCGGTGAGCGTGAGGCCTGACGACAACACCGTGCCCGCCGGCAAGCCCCCCTCGTTGGCGACGATGGCCACGTTGTCCTCAGGGTGCATGGTGATGGTGAGCGGCTGGGCAGTGGAGGCAGGCATGGTGCTAGGGCAGGGCGATGGTCGACAAAGTATGCGTTATACCTGCTCCGGCAGCTGTCTGGGCATCCGGGCGACAGGGCGTGCGGCGTGGCAACAAGGCTTGAGCGAGAATGGTGAATCTGCCCAGACACCAGGGGCGTTATTTGCGATGTCACCACCATGATCGAGCATCCTTTCATTGCCCAGGCTCGCGCGCTGCTGGGCGAATCCCATGTGCTGACCCAGGACCTCGAGGCCTATGCGGTCGACTGGAAAGAAAAGTACCACGGCCGACCTCTGGCGGTGGTGCGTCCTGGCAACACGGCCGAGGTGGCTGCCCTGGTCAAGCTTTGTGCCCAGCATCGTCTGTCGATCGTGCCCCAAGGGGGCAACACCGGGATGTGTGGTGCGGCCACGCCAGATGACACCGGCCAGCAGGTGGTCATCACGCTCGGACGTCTCAACAAGATCCGGGCGGTCGACCCGGCCAACAACACCATGACGGTGGAAGCGGGTTGCGTGTTGCACACCTTGCAGGAGACGGCTGAGTCGGTGAACCGTTTGTATCCTCTGTCGGTGGGTTCTGAAGGGTCGTGTCAGATTGGAGGCAACATCGCCACCAATGCGGGCGGTGTGCAGGTGCTGCGCTACGGCAATACCCGCGACCTGGTGCTTGGCCTGGAGGTGGTGTTGCCCTCGGGCGAGGTGCTGGACATGCTGCGGGGCTTGCGCAAGGACAACACAGGCTATGACCTCAAGCACCTGTTCATTGGCTCGGAGGGAACGCTCGGACTGATCACGGCGGCCACCTTGAAGCTCATGCCCTTGCCCTCGGCCCATGCGGTGGGCATGGTCGCGGTGAAGTCGCCCGCCCAGGCGGTGGCGTTGCTGCAACACATGCGCGACAAAATGGGTGAGCGCTTTTCAGCGTTCGAGCTGATGTCCAACGCCATTGTGCAACTGACCCGCCAGTATTTTCCGGCGCTGCCTCAGCCCTTTGCCCATCCCCACGACTGGTACGTGCTGATGGAAGTGGCCGACGGTGGCGCGGATGCCGCCCTCACAGCGGATTTTCAATCAGCCTTGGAACAAGCACTGGAACAAGAACTGGTGCTCGATGTCGTCATCACCCAAAGTCAGGCCCAGGCCCGAGCGCTCTGGGAGTTGCGCGACAACGTGAGCGAGGCGCAACAGCACGACGCGCCCAACATCAAGCACGACATCTCGCTGCCGGTGTCCCAGGTGCCGCGCTTCATCGACGAGGTGAGTGCCGAGTTGGCAGCCCAGTTCCCGGGGTCTCGCTTGTTTTGCTTCGGGCACTTGGGCGATGGCAACCTGCATTTCAACCTCAGCCGACCCGTGGGGACCGACAACGCGCTCTGGCTCAAGCAAAACGATGCGGTGAACGACGTGGTGCACGCTGCGGTGGCGCGCTTCAACGGCTCCATCAGCGCGGAGCACGGCATTGGCCAGCAAAAGGTGGACGAGTTGCCGCGTTACAAATCGGCGCTGGAGCTGGAGGTGATGCGCAGCATCAAGCGAGCGCTGGATCCATGGCAGCTCATGAACCCGGGCAAGGTGCTGCGCTGAGCCCACCGATCAGTGGCGGCGGCTCCCCGTGTTCACGGTTGGATGGCGACAGCCGCGGGTGTCATTGCGGCTTGATGCCCGCCGTCTTGATGACCCGGGTCCACAACTCAAGTTCGGACTTGATGAACGCGGTGTAGTGCTGCGAGCCCGCAGGGGGCACCACAAAGCCGGTAGACGCGTATTTCTGTCGCACCACATCCGATTGCATCACCTGGTTGATGGCGGCTTGCAATTTGTCGACGATGGGCTGCGGTGTTCCCTTGGCCACCGACAAACCCGACCATGACAAGGCTTCAAACCCTTTGAAGCCGGACTCGGCCACGGTGGGTACATCGGGGTAGAGCGGGTTGCGTTGCGCACTGGTCACCGCCAGGGCCCGCAGCTTGCCGCTCCTGACATGCTGCAGCACCACGTCCTGGTTCAGAAAAATCACCGGGATGGTGCCAGCCAGCAAGTCAGTCAGCATGGGACCGCCGCCGCGGTACGGGATGCCGGTCATGAAAAGCCCGGCCGTCTGCTTGAACAACTCCATGGCCATGTGGCCCGAGGCTGCGTGGGTGTAGCCGTAGTCAAGTTTCCCAGGGTTGCGTTTGGCGTACTCGATGACGTCTTGCAGTGTCTTGAAGGGGGTGGACGGGTGCACCACCAGCACATTAGGACCTGAATGCACCTGACTCAAGTGGATGAAGTCGGTGAGGGAGTTGTACTTGAGGGCGGGGTCCAGTCCATGGGCCACTGCATTTTGTCCCACACCTGTCTGAATCAGCGTGTAACCGTCGGCCGGCATCTTGAGCGCGCGGTCCATGCCCACAATGCCACCGGCACCGCCAATGTTCTCCACCACCACGGGTTGCTTGAGCACCTTGGTGAGTTCGTCGGCCATCATGCGCCCCATCACATCGCTGGTGCCACCGGGCGGAAAAGCCACCACCATCTTGATCGGTCGATTGGGGTAGTCGCTTTGTGCCCAGACCCGTGGGCTGGTCAGCGCGGTCATCACCGTGATCAGGCTCAGGGCCAGGCCCAAGAGCCCACGTTGTGTGGAGAGAAGGGACATGCGAAGTCTCTAGAGGTTGGATGAGTCGTGGTTGGGGTCGTGGGCCCGCGCTGCGCCGCTGGCCAGCAGGGCCTGAACCTCCGACGATGATAAGCCCATTTCTTGCAGCACCTCGAGCGTGTGCTCCCCCAGGTGTGGGGCTGGCAACCAGTGGTCGCGCGCACCCGCCGATACCTGGTTGGCCGGACGGATGTCCAGGATGCGCCCTTCGGTGGGGTGCTCTCGCTCCACCAGCAAGCCCACGGCTTTGAGATGGGGATCGTCCACCAGGGACTCCAGGGTGTTGTAGGGGGCGGCCGGGATGTCATGCTCGCGGCACACGTCCAACCAAAACGCGGTGGTCTGTTGACGCAGCGCCTCGTCGCGCAAGCGGTAAAACTCCACCACGTTGGCAAAGCGCGACGCCACATCGCAATAGCGCGGATCGTCCTTCAAATGGCCCAGTCCCATGGCGTCCATCAAGGGGAAGACCTG
>JACCEE011214197.1_pt1 | contig 12669 bp, 7 predicted proteins | sample 7449931 | NCBI WGS metagenome assembly JACCEE01 (sample SAMN15323457, study PRJNA562643) | freshwater metagenome | isolation source: river surface water | place: USA:Blue River Watershed | collected 2017-08-19 | reverse complement strand
TAAAAATTTCATTTATAAACATAACTAAAAACGTAAATGCAACCGTAAAAGTTATTACCGAAAGTTTTAAAATAAAATTAAGATTTAAAAATGAGAACACACTATAAAATATCATTTCACCCATAAGAAGTGTTCTTAATGCTATAAAAAAACAAATAGTTGAAAAATAAAGCGTTGATTTATCCTTTTTTCTTACTAAATATAACCCTAAATGATAAAGACCCATAACGAAAATACTGCTAAAAATAAATATATCTTTAATTAAAGGCTTCATATTAAAAATATCATTTGTATGTCCTAATTTTAAAGGACTGACAAATCCCCCATTTGAAAATCCATAATTCGAGACTTGCATTGTAATGTAAACCTCATCTCTTAGTGCATTAAAAGTGGCACGCTGAGGCAAAAATTTACCCACATGATTTTTTTCATTATCCGCAACTTTTCCAGCTTGCATAATCAACTTATTATCAACCCATAATTTGTATGCGGATATTTCAAATTTTGAGTAAATTGCATATGGAACATTTATATCTTTCAATTTAAGCTTTAGTCTAAAAGTTGCATGATTGTTATTCTCCATATTTATACCATCCCATCTCATGGGAATATTCACATGCTCATTTGGTGAAATATTGTTTTTTTCAAAATCCTCTGGAGTTAACAACTCTCCATAATAAGCATCCCATTCGCCGGTTAAAAGTATTGGCTTATTATTTGATATATCAAAATTCGACAAATCCATAGTTCCACTTCGTGAAATCAAATTACTCATGGTTTCATTTTTACTATTACAACTTGATAAATTAAAAATCATTAAAATCAAAATAAATAAAATCAAAATAACTTTTGTGTATTTTCTCACTATACATCACCTTTATGATTAATTTTTTTCTATATAATTATTATATCATATATTCACTAACTTTACAAAAATATCTTTCATAAAATGTTGCTATTCAGCCATATGTATAAGGCAGAGATGTTTTACCGAAGGTCTAGGGCGACCGAAAAGCCCGGTCGACTCCTTAGAGTCGAAACTCTTGCAAAATAGTAAACGTTACATTTATAGGCTGAATATCAACTGTAAATGTATTTATTTTATTGTTTTTATCCCTTTTTATTGAATTAGTTGTAATTATAAAAATAAAAAAAGACATAAAAATCAGGAATTTATTCCAATGATTAATATGCCTATTTTAACATTTTATGCTATATATTTAACCGAAGGTCCAGGGCGACTGGAAAGCTTGGTCGACTCAGCAGAGTCGAAATCTCTAAGAAATCATAAACATTACCTTTAGTGCGTGAATTATCCCTTACATATATTTCTGAGTTATAACCATTTTATTCCGCTTTATTGTTCCCTATAACTGCAAAAAAGGATTCACTGTCTTTTCCTTCAAAAAAGAATGTTATTCCATATAAATTTTCTTTGTAGCATACTTTTAAGTGAACTGTATATAACTTATCAAATAATCCTCCAGTACACAGGTCATCTTCAGTAATATTAAACTTTTCTGATAATTCTTTAAAAGTTATACCTGTAACTATATCCTTGGCAATTCTCCCCTCTGGCATAACTGCTATATGGTCGATATAATCAACATTATTATTTATATCATCAATAGAAATAATATACTTGTACTCTTCTCTATACAAAACCAAATAATCCCCTACAGCATCTGAAACCAAACTGTTCTCTAGCCTTCTATTTGCATTTTTGTTGGTATCAAGCATATAATAAAGTGCATCATTTTCATCACATTCCACTTCAATAGCAACATAATAGCTATATACATATCCATAATTATCATTGTATTTTACATAATACCATCCATATTCATAATTTAATATTTCCACCCTTTCACCTTTTGCAATTAACATTACTATATTTGAATCCTTAGAGGGTTTTTCTCTTAAATTTAACGCCTGATCATATGTGGCTATATATCCATATTTCTTTTCACTAACTTCAGGTGCTTTTTGACTTTCTAAAACACTTGTAATAAGTGGTGTTGTAAGTTCTGTATATTCTATAGTTTCTTGAGCAGTGATTTCGCTTGATAAACTTGTTTCTATTTCCGAATTTTTCGTAGTTATTTCTGTGATTTCTTTTTTTGTAGTTTCAATGTTTTTGTTAAAACAAACCGCTGAGGATACAACGGCTTTTTGTATGTCAATTTTGTCTTTCGTAGTAGTAGTATGGGTTTCCTCATTACCTCTAATTTCAACTCCTGCATCTGCTAATTCACATGAAACCAACAATAAAGTTATACAGGCTAAAACAAATACCATTATTCTCTTTTTCATTTTTGTATCCCCCTCTTTAAATATCTTTATCTGTTACTATTCAGCCATAAAAGAGATATTTTACCAAAGGTCCAGGACGATCGGAAAGCCCGGTCGACTCCGCAGAGTCAAAACTCCTGTAAAATCGTAAACTTTATCTTTATATACTGAATAGTAACCTTTATCTTTACTTATACTAATTATTCGGTACATTTTGATTAAACTTAACTATTATTTTGGTTACAATTTGGTGAAAAAGTAAATAACAAAACTTCAATTAAAATACATATGTTCAAAAATAGACTTATTAAAAATATATTTAATAGAAATAATTCTAATTTTTATCGAATAAAATTAGAGCTAAAATCCATTTATGCAAAAAATAGATTTTAGCTCTAAAAAATTGTTACTTTCCAGCCATATATAGGGCAGAAATATTTTACCGAAGGTCTAAGGCGACCTGAAATCCCGGTCGCCTCCGCAGAGTCGAAACCATTGCAAACCATAAACTTTACCTTTAAAGGCTGAATAGTAAATTTAATTATTACAAATTACTTCCGTTATTTTCAATAACAGACTTGTACCAGTATGCAGAATCCTTTGGTATTCTCTCATATGTTTCATAATCCACATAAATTATTCCAAAACGTTCATTGTAGCCTGCACTCCACTCAAAATTATCCATCAAGGACCATACAAAGTAACCTCTTATATCAAATCCTTCAGATGAGGCTTTTTTCAATCCTAAAAGATAACGATTTAAATAATCCTGTCTGTTTGGATCATGAACTTTCCCGTCAAGTGAAATTGTATCATGGCATGACATTCCGTTTTCTGTAATATAAATAGGCATTTTATATCTTTTATAGCACTGTTTTACTCCGTAGTATAACGAATCGTCTGATACTGGCCAATCGAAAGCTGTTTTTGTAAATCCTACTTTATGAGGCAATTTAACAGGCTCTCCATTTTCATCTGCTTTATAATAGTCGCCCATGTATATATTTCTACCTATAAAGTCTATTTTCTGACTAATAAGTTCCATGTCACCATTTTCTATTTTAGGCATTATATCTTTACAAGTTTCTAAAATACCATCATTATATTTTCCAAATACAATAGGATCTAACCAATAAGAATCTGTATAGACAAAATTATAAATATCTGCTCTATCATATACTTTTTGTGCTGCTTTTACATCTTCTTCTCGTTCTGTTACAGGAATAGCAGGATTACTTGCAACAGAAATACCTATATTCAATTCTGTTTTAGAATTTTCTCTAAGAATTTTAACAGCTATACCATGTGCCAGCAAAACGTTGTGACCTATATTAAGCAATTCAAAGTTTGAAAGCTTATATCCTGGAGCATGGCTTCCATGCATATACCCGTTGCCAACAAAAATTTCAGGTTCATTTAAAGTTATATAGTTTTTTACTCTATCTGAAAAGTTATCTGCAATTATTTTTGTATACTCAGCGAAAGCATTTACTATATCCCTATTCATCCAACCGCCTTTTTTGCTTAATTCATATGGAAGATCCCAATGATAAAGTGTCATATATGGCTCAATACCATTTTCAATAAGGGCATTTATTAATTTATTGTAAAAATCTATGCCTTTTTGATTTATTTCACCAACACCATTTGGTAATATTCTTGCCCAACTCACTGAAAATCTATAAGCTTTTAAACCCATTTCTTTCATTAGCTTAACGTCTTCTTCTATTTTATTATAATGGTTACAAGCAGTATCTCCGGTATGTCCTCTAAAAACCTTACCATCCTCTTTGCAAAATACATCCCATATATTTAAACCTTTGCCATCCGAGTATGCCGCTCCCTCAATTTGAAATGCCGCTGTTGCTGCTCCCCATACAAAATCATTTTTAAAACTCATATAAATCTCCTTTCATGTATCTTATTGATACTTCATATTTTTGAAAATAAATATAACATATATATTTTATCTATAATTTTAACATACTAAAACTATGTAGTCAACAGCAATTTAAAATTGTATAATTATATTTTTATTTATGTTTACTATTTAAGCAATATATAATACCGAAGGTCCAGGGCGACCGGAAAGCCCGGTCGCCTCAGCAGAGTCGAAATCCTTGCAAAATCGTAAATTTTAGCTTTAGAGGCTGAATTTTAAAATATTTACATTATACAATTAATGTCATCAGATAATTTTTTAATCAACAATTCTTGATATGTTGCCTTTTTATATTTTTTTATCTCACCTGCAGTTTCTACAAGTATTTCTGAATTTAATTTTTCCAACAAGCTCATTCTTTTTTCACTTATTTCAATTGTTTTTTCTAACTCCAAATAATCCTGACTTGACATATGCCAAATTTTCAGTTTATCCTTATATCTCAAAGAAAGTTTTTCTGCTATGTATAACCCTTCCGGATCAAAATCACCCGAATAATACATATCTGCACCAGATTTATAAATCATATCTAGCAAAACCAATGATGCCGTTTTTAACTGTCCTGAAGTACATATAATAGAGACATCTTTATCAAAAATCATGGTGCACAATTGAGAGAAAACGCCCTGATTTTCCACTATATAAACTTTGTTTTTAGCGACTTTTATATTTTTTATGCAACTTAAATTTGACATTGTTATTAAATATGGTTCTTTTTTTTCACGAAAATACTCATAAGCCTTATTTTCTTCTCCATCATAATTATAAATTATCAAACCATAAACTGCCGTAAATGAAGAAATATCATCAGATAAAATATTAAATTCATAATATAATTGGCTTATTTCCTCAGCATTTGATGGCGTTTTTATACCTCTTATATATGCCAATGCTCTTAAAAGTAACTTCCCACCTATTTGATTTATATCAAAAAAATGTGGGTCTGCAGTTATTTGTGCTGAAAATAATGCCAATCTGTATTTTTCTTTATTTAAGATTAAAAATTCAACCGCTTTACATATAAATTCGAGTATAAAAGAAGCATTTTCTTTATTTGAACTATACTCAGTCATAATCAACCTATATCCATATGTTCGATTTATCTTCATTTCATTTAACCATTTGATAGAATTTTTGTCTAAATTAGTACAAATTAAGCTATCAAAAAAATTGTTGATTTCATTTATAGTATTGTTTTTGTCTTCTTTGTTTGACGCCAATTCTTCTTCAAAATATGCCTCAATGAGTTCTTTTACTGTAACTTCACTATACTTACTCTCTAAAAGCGATTTTGAAAAAAGTTTCATATTAAATTTTATAGTGGGTGGCTGAAAATAAACTCCTGTAAATCTTGTTAATGCTTCACATTCTTCATTTGATGCTTTTAAAATGGATACTGTTCCAGATACCTTTCCAAGACTTTTGTATTTTTTTCTTATTTCCTCTAAAATACGTCTATATGACTTATCCGACTTAAAATAATTTGCACATTCTTCAGCCAGTTTAGATATGTGTGTCATCTAAAATCCTTTCTGTTCCATTCCAATCATAAAATATAACCGTAACCACATCGGAATTCATAGGTCTTTGCAATTCTGCAATTTTTAGTTCCGTTACAGTTTCATAACAACCCCATAAAGCTTGTGAATTCATAATATAACAAAAATTCAAATCTTCTACTAGCTTGAACATACTACTTATATTTTTTTCATCAACACCTGCAAAAGCTTCATCTAGAGCAATTATTCTAGGACAATCAGGAGCGGATTTTTGATATTGAGCTGAAATAGCAGCAAACAAAGGAACATACATTGCCATTGCTTTTTCTCCACCACTAAATTTATTAAATTCATTGTTAGTGAGTTCTTTTTTCGGCAAATCACCTCTTTGAAAATGCAATCCAAATTCAAACCATTGCCTATAATCAAGTGCATTTCTAACTAACTCTGTATAATTAATTATCTCTTCATTTTCAATAGCTAATTTTTTCCCTGTATTTATTTTATTCCTAAAATGTGTAGACAAACGCTCTATATCCTCACGTGTTAACAATTTTTTATCTTTAAATAGCATTTTCTCCAGCTCGTCCACATTCATTTCATTTTCACTTTGTATGGGCTTACCTTTCCAAGACAAACTAAACCTTAAATCCATAGATGTATCTATATTTTTCATTAATCGGTTCATATCCTGAACCCATTTGCGACTTTCTTGAATAGTGACATATAGCTTTTTACTCAAAGTATCTGATAAAATATTTTCAAAAAGCTCTCTATCTTTTTCCATAATCAACATTTCTATGTTTTCAATAGACTCCGCCAATTCTTTTTTAAACAAACCCGGTGATAATTCTTTTCCCTGCCAAGTAAAAATTATACATTGTCTGCTTCTTATAAAATCATAATCTCCATCTTCAAACTTCCCTTCGGTTCTAGGTGCGTACTGAGTCAGTGAACTCAAATGCTGATTAAAAACCTTATTCAGAGATGCTATTATATCTGAACTTGTTTTTTCACTTTCATACTTTTTTATATCCATATTGTTTATATTTTCTTTTTTAATGTTTTCAGATATTATGTTATCTGTCAATCCCAAAGATATTTCTTCTTCTAAATACTTTAATGCTGTATTTTCCTTTTTTGATGCCTGTTCATATAAGCACCTTACTTCAGTAAGTTTTTCTTCTTGGTGATTAATGTTGTTGGTACTTTTTTCTATTATTTTAATATATTCTTTTATTTCTCCATCTAAGTTGACAATTCTAGCTTCTATTTCTTTTATTTTTTGAGCCAATGCCTTTGTTTCAGGACTATCCAAATAATCATTTAGTCCTTTTATTTTTGAATTTAAATTAGAAATACTCAGCCTTATATTTGATATATCAGATGAAATTTCATCTATACTTTCCTCAATATTTTCTATTGTTTCAAGCTTTGATAAAGCTGAACTCTCTAAACTGGATATTTTATGTACTATATTAATTATATTTTGAAATTTTTCCGTGTACTCTATTATTGAATTTACTGCTTCTTCATATTCTTCATAAGTTCTTTTAAAAGGCAAATTTGCACATTTATTTAAAGCTTCATTTTTACAAACCCTAAATTTTTCTGATATTTTCTTTTCTTCTTCTTCCAGTTCTTGTAGTTTGTTTTTTACAGAATTATAGCTTAGTTCTAACTCTTTGCGTATCTCTATTGCAGTCTCTAAATCAGTAAGTAGCGGCAATTTTTCAAACTCAATTTTTAATAGGTTTATTTTTTCTTGAATTATTTCCAATTTAGCTTCTTGCTCATCTATTTCTTCGTTTTTATAAACTATTTTCTTCTCTGTTTCTTTTATAATTCTCTCTTTGTTTTCTTTTCTAGCCTTTACACCTATAAATCTTGCGTCGTTTGTTACAACACTATTTCCTACTAGACTTCCTATTTTCCACATACCATTTTTACAAATTGCAAGGTTTGAATTTCCCATATTATTTGAAATATGTTTTAATATATGTTCCACTTCATCACTAAAAATACTATTTTCATCTGCTAGCTTCAATTCATTTATGGATTCAGTGGGGGTATCTGTATTTATAGATATAAAACAATCTGACATATCTTTCATCAAGTCAGATATTTTATCCTTATAATCTTTAGGCACTACTAAAGCATCCAATATTCCCATATCTATAAGTTGCTCTTCAACCAAAGATTTTTCGCTTTCACTTAAATCACCTTCAAAATCTATAAGTTCATAAAAAGGAGTAAAAGGTATATTCATTTTTTCTAAAGCTTTTCTTGCCTCTATTGTTTTTGCTTTTCTGTCTGGTGTTGGGTCACCTTGTTCTTTTATTTCACTTAACTCTTTTTCTAATTCATCACGTTCTTTTTTTAATAATTTTAATTGTGTGTTTATTTTATGTTTTTCTTGATCTAATTTCGTGTTGTAGTTATTATAGATTTTATTTTTATACTCCATTATTTTCAATGCATCTGAACTACCTTTATACTCAGAAATCATTTTAACTATATTTCCTAGCATATCATCATCTATTATAAATTCGTTATTATTTTTTTTAGCAATATAATATTCTTCTATAATTTTATCACGTACATCATTTTCTATTTTCTCTGATTTCTCTAACTGATCCATCACTTTTTCTTTTTCAGCGTTTTGACAAGCAGTCTTTTCTACAGCCTCATCATATTTAATCTCAATTTCATTTAATAATTCTAAAGCACGTCTTGCATCTTTTACTGCATTTGTATATATTGATATATCATGTTTGAAATTTTTCTCAATTATATTTATATCTTTATTTGTTGATATATCTGATTTATATATCGAATGATTTGTAAAGTTTATAAACTCGTCTATATCATCTATTTCTACAATCTTCTTATCAATTTCATACTTTAAATCCTCCACTTGATTTTTTATTTCGTCGTATTCTCTTCGTGATTTCTTGCTTTTCTCAAGTTGTTCATTTAAGTATTTTTCTTTTTCCTTTAATCTAACTTGTTCTTTATTTATTTGTTGTTTGTAGGCTTCTAAATCTTGAGCCGCTGTTTCTATATCAACACAATTTAAAGATGATTTTTCAGACTTTAATTGCATAAACTCCATATTTATACTTTCAAAATATTTATTTGCGGCTTCTAAATTTACTCTTTCCTCGTTGATATTTTTTTCAATACCATTAAGTTTTTTTCTATAAGATGTAGCTTCATCTTTTGAATTTATGTAATTATTTGATTTTTTATAGAACATATATTTATTATACTTATCATACTCTGTACAAATAGAATTTACATCTTTATAAGCCTGCTTCATACCCTGCAATCTTATCTCTATATCATCCATTTTTTCCATAGCATCAACCATAGCTCTTAAATCTTCATCTGAAAGCGTTTGAAGAGATTCGTTTAAAATAGAATAAACCATAGTTGGTTTAACATCTTTTGAAAGCTTAGGTGCACGAACTTTTATTAACAGGTTTACAAACTGCTCATAATATTCTATTTTAGGGAACTTAAAAAGATAGTCGTTAACCATTTTTTTGTACTCACCTTGATTTTCAACTATATCGCCGCCATCTGCCAATGCGTTTTTTAACTCTTGCCTTGTCATAGGTATTTTTTGTTTCCCTACTTCTTTATACAAATTAAAATCAAAACCTATTCTTTTGCCGTTTTTTATGTTAAAGCCCCAAAAAGACATATTTTTGCCTTTTTGTGCTCTCAGTCCTATCCCTATTGTTTTATATTGTCCGCTCTCTTGATTAACAAACTCCATAAATAAATAACCTGTGGAATCGTCTCTTTCTCCATTTCCCAATAAATAATAATCCATTTTTCTATCTCTTGAACCAAATGGATCTAATCTTTCTGGGCTTCTATTTCCATCTAAAATAAATGGAATAAAACTTTGAGTTGTTATTGATTTACCAGATGCATTTGAACCTCTAAGCAAAAGTCTACCATTTGCAAAATGAAAAACTTCTTCATCATAAAGCCAAAAGTTAACAAAACCCATTCTATTCATTATCCAATTCGTCATTTACTTTGTTGCTCCTTTTTAATATTAAAATCTTTTGGGTAGACACCTATTATTTTAGCTATAGCTGGCATAATTATTATTTTTCCCTCATATTTTTTTATCATCATAAAATCAGACATATAAGAAATAACTGTATTAGTCAACTTTTCAACAGACATTTCCCTATATTCTTTACTCCAAGCCTCTGAAAATTCACTTTTGCAAATCTCAACATTTTCCGAAATAAATTCATGATCAACTTTTATTGAATCGTTGGCTTCAACAACAAGCCAATCTTTTTTTATATATTCATAAACTCTAGAACATAACAAAGTAACCACATCTGAAATCATATTATCCTTTGGATGCATAGTCCCAAATGAATTTTCCTCATTCATTAATAAAAACGCTCCATTTTTATGTATATGAAGTTCTCCTCCAAAATAGTCATAAATATTTTTTTGAAGCCAAGGTCTTTGATTTTTTATGTATGCATAGTCAGCATCTTCTAATCCAGCACTATATACAACCGGAGTAGTAACCAATCTCCTATAAACCCTATTTATTCGGATATATCCTCTGTTTGAGTCTAAAACCTCTTCTTTCTCCTCAAAATCCTTGTAATTTTTGAAGTTTGAAATATCAAAACTAAAATTTGTAGCAAAGTATCTTGAAAATCCTGTATTTTCATATAGAACTTCTGTATTTATATTATTTGAAACATCATCATTTGAACCCTCATAAACATCAACTAAAGATATATTTTCACAGTATTTTAAAACTCTGACTAAAGACTTTCTATGTACAAACTTGGTCCAATCAACTTCTATATGTTCGACCAAATACATTTCTATAAAAGATATCAATTCAGAAAGTAAAAACTGCTCTCCCTCACTCATATCTTCAAGATATATAAGCACTGCACAAAAAATACAGTAATCCATTTTCTCTTCAAAAAATTTTATCCCCATATACGGCTCTGCATATGCAGGTACTTTTTCTATCTTTATAAGGTGTTCATTAGCTATTATTTTCCACCCCAATTGTTCTGTTACAAACTTTCTTATTTGTGGTTGAATAGCTTTCATCTTAAAATACTTTTCACGATTATTCTTTTTTATTACCCAAAATTCCGAAATTAATTGTTTAAAATCTTCCATACTACTCCTATTCAAATTCTATTAAATAACGTGGCATTTTTAAAGTTCCATCTTCACAATTTAAAACACAATACCCTTCTTGTTTTATAAGTTTAAACTTTTGGCCATACTCAGTTATTGCTTCCATACTTCCAGATGAATTTGCAATAGAAATCCACCTTAAAATAGTACTTCTCACAAACTCCGGGATACAATTTTCTATTTTAGATACATCAATTTTACCATCATTTATATACTTCAATACCATTTCCTTTTCTTTTTCTACCTGTTCTAGATATTTCTCTTTTTGTATCTGTTTCTCAAAACTTTTATCCAAAAAACCTTTTTTCTCAACTTTAGGTTTATAATTTCTAACTTTTGGTCTTAATTGAAAAACTGATGGACTTTCATCATAAACACTAGATGTAAAACTTTCAGTTTCTCTTTGAGAATTTATTTTAAAATGAAGTATATTTTGTACGCCAAACAAGTGAGCAGATAAACAGTGTGATTCATCTAAATCCTCACATTCGCTAAACATTTTTATATATCTTTTATAGTCTTCTTTTCTGCTTATTCCCCAGTTTTGAATTTGAACAATAATAGATGCGTTTTGAATTATTTTTCTTATTACTTCATTTGTAACATCCATAACTTGAGAGCTTTCACTATGTTTCCCATCTGTATTCACAAACCAACTATATAAAGAATTCCATTTACCATTAATATTTTCGAAAATAGTCGCCTTTATTTTCTCCATATCACCATAGTCTGTACGTGGAATTTCAAGTTCACTTTTATAAACCATATTTACTATCTTTTCCTGTTCTTCCTTTGATAATAAAATAAGGCTACTTTCTATTTTCTCACTATTTATTTGCAATTCCTGAATAAACTCTCTTAAATATTTTATAAAATTATCTTTATGAATTAAAAACTCCACAGATTTAAGCATTTTTTCAGATTTCGCCGAATAAAAATCTCTTAAATAATCTTGATAATTTTGATTTAAAATTTTAAAATCATTTTGTAAAGTTCTCCACCATTGATTAACTTCATTTAAATCTTTTGAATTCAGCATTTTTCTTATTTCAACAATATCTTGATAAATTCTTGAAAACAAATTTGAAGATAGTGTTCCACTTTCAACAAATAAGTTTTCAATTTTTATCACGAGTCTCTCAACTTCTACAGCATTATTAGACATAGAATACCTAAACTGCTTGTTTTTATATTCTGCAATAGAATATACTTTTTTAGGGTCTTGGATAGAAATTAAATTTTTCCATTCTACAAGTGCACTTAAGTCCTGCTTCAACTGCTCGATATCATAGTTTTCAAACTCAGTATAATTTTTCAAAATATCATATACATCTTCTTTGTTTAGTTGAAAATGCATCTTTTCATATTCCTCATAAAAAATTCTCATTATAGCTCTATAATGAAATACTTTTGGCGATGTTAAATATGAAGTTTCTTTAATTTCTCGTAAAACGTCAGTTTTTAAAGGCATGTATATCTCACTTTCTATTGATTTTTAACCAAAAAATATAAAACCATTTCCTTTATCTATTCACTAGTTTTTATTATAAATTATTACTAAAAAAATATCAATATATTTCATAAGATATCCTTAAAAATATATTGATACTAATAATATTCTAAAATACTTGATTGGATGTTAATGTTCAACTATATGTATAAGGCGGAGATATTTTGCCGAAGGTCCAGGGCGACCGGAAAGCCCGGTCGACTCCGCAGAGTCGAAAC
>JACCEE011026500.1_pt1 | contig 12669 bp, 11 predicted proteins | sample 7449931 | NCBI WGS metagenome assembly JACCEE01 (sample SAMN15323457, study PRJNA562643) | freshwater metagenome | isolation source: river surface water | place: USA:Blue River Watershed | collected 2017-08-19 | reverse complement strand
CTTCGTCCATTTTAGATAAATACAAATAACTTATCATATATGTATTTGCACCTATTTTTTTATTTGTATATGTTATACAGAATGGAAGCACGTATTGCAGCAATGTTACAAAAAAAACAGGTTAAAACTCCGGTTGTTAATCCAGTACCTACACCTATTATTGCCCCTGAGCCGGAACCCGTGGTTGCCCCTGAGCCTGAACCGGTAGTTGCCCCCGAGCCTGAACCAGTCGTTGCATCTGAGCCTGAACCAGTCGTTGCTTGCGAACCTGAACACGTGGTTGCATCCGAACCTGTACCGGTTATTGCACAAGCACCAGTGGTTGCCCTTCAGCCTGAACCAGTTAGTGTAATAAATAATACCAATATACCGAAAATGATTTTTATAGTCCCTTACCGCGACCGTCCACAACAATTACATTTTTTCAAAGAACAGATGAAGAAAGTGTTATCTAGTATTCCAACAACTGACTATAAAATATATTATTCACATCAACTAGACACGCGCAGTTTTAATCGCGGTGCTATGAAGAATATTGGATTTCTAGCGATTAAGAATAAATATCCAAATGACTATAAAAATATTACGTTGATATTTAATGACGTAGACACCATGCCCTATACGAAAAATTATTTGAAATATGATACGGTTCATGGCGTAGTAAAACATTTATATGGTTTTAAGTTTGCACTAGGTGGAATAGTATCAATAAAGGCGGGTGACTTTGAAAAAACAACCGGCTTTCCTAATTTTTGGGCTTGGGGATATGAGGATAATATGTTAAAAACTCGCGTAGACAAATCTGGATTAACAATAGATTATACTCAGTTTCATCGGCTTGATGATGGAAATATTCTACAATTAAAGGATGGTCCAAATCGCGATGTAAGCCGTACCGAGTTTGATAAATATCAAAGTCATGATACAGAAGGATTTGCTGATATAACTAACTTGACGTATGACATTGATGAAGATACTTGTTTTATCAATGTAAAATCATTTGATACTAAAACACCTGCTAATGAAATCATAACACAGCCTTTTTCGGTTGCATCCGGAAATCAACCGTTTGGACGACGTCGTAAGCCTATGGGGATATTTTAGATGCAAATGTGTGTTAACTACTTTATCTTTTATTTGCTGGAAAAAACTTTATCGCGAGACCAATTTCATGTGTAGTCTCCCATATACCCGAAATTTTTATAATAATTTTCGTAGTTGGCGTTATTTTTGTATCGTCTGAACAAAATAGTTTGATTTTACCACACTGTAATCGCTTTTTTATACTATTTGATATATTTGCTGTTAAACAATAGTAATTTTTGTAATGTTCTAGAATTCTATATTCAATTTCAGACAATTCTTGTATTACCTGATTATTTTGCAAATCAAATGGGTCATAATGTACGTATGTATCATTTGCGGATGTCACTATATGATATGAACTCAATGGAAGATTGTAATATATACAACTTAACGAAATATACTGATTTGAATATATCATCTTGGTAAAATATCCATGAATTAAGATATTTTGCTTCTTGTCCGTTAAGAATATGTCTGATAATGAAAACGTTGAGGTATCTAATATAATATTCATTTGTACTACTAGTGTAAATGAATAATCGTTTATCTTGTTTACGCATAACATTTTATTCGGTCTCCTTTGACATTTTATCCACTTCTATTTTATTTTGAATTTTATCTATTTCGGTTTGTTTTGTTTGGATTTGTGCATTTAACGCATTTACCTTTGTTTGATTAAGATTTACTACTTTCTCATAAGTAGCCAGTTCTGTCTTCAATTTACTCATTTCTTTATTTAATATATCTATTGTTTTCTCATATACTTCATTTTTAGTACTTTCCATACCTTCGTTAATTCTAAAAAAGTGGTTGATTAGAATATAAACGAAAAATACGACTAGACACGTCAATACAATATTGTTATATTTCGCAAGAAATTTCATATTATAATATATATATTAAGTATATTATAATGTCTAACTCTAATATTGGGCTAAATGGATTAATTTCTTGGAAAGGACAAACATTTAACCAAATCACCAGTTCTATACGAAAAAATGGTGCTGTTAACTCCGCTATATCCTTGGGAATGAATATATTAAATCGCGGCGGTCTTCCGTTAAAAATATATCGTCGTGAGATTGCCGTACCTTCTGATACTAGTTGCCACCAACGCACCTCTATGCGATTAGATTTGTTAAATGCGCCAGGCGGTAGCATTACTAACTCATCGGTAAATAATGGCAATACGGGTGGTTTAGTTAATATTGTAGATTTCAATTTAACGAGCAATTCTAGTGAACGACCTGGTAGTGCGTGTGATAGTCAATGTGCTTCTGTCGGCAATATTCAGACGAATTCGTTACGTCGGTTACGAAGCGGAGGTATGGTCAAAAGACAGTTTGATTTATCTACGAACAAGCGAACCTACTACACCAACTCACAACAATATATTAATAGCCGTAATCGTGGCTTTGAACAAAATCAATATTATTATACGCGTAGTGGTAACACCGCAGCCAAACCCGGCGATAGTTTAACCACCAATAACATTTATTCAACGAATACGCTCACTGATTGCAAGCAAGTGTATGTTTCCGCGGCTACTACATTTACCTATACTTGGGTAAATCAACCTACTATTGTAGACGACGTTAATACCACTCCTCCTGCTACTGCAACTGTAACCATTCCCGTCGGATATTATACAATGGATGGTATTAACACGATTTTACATAATACTATGATTGCAAATCGCCATTATTATACAAGATTTAATAATAATACGAAAGTATTTCTAATAAATTTTGCATTTAATGAAAGTACCCAAAAAGTGGAACTAACTATTTCACCGATTAGTACTTCTATTGTTGCTGCTAATACTTATAACAAGGCTTTGTTGTCAACTGACCTAGGCATGTTTGAAACCACTGAATGGAATACACCTACTAACCCCGCCACTCCACATATTACGATAAGTAACAATGCTTTTGCAAACATCATTGGGTTTGCAGCAAATACTTATCCCGCTACAAATACGACAACCGTGACTACTTCTGTATCTTCCGCCGCTACCTTATTTCAGCCCGCCGGTAACCGGGTTTATTATAAACCAAATAATCCTCAGTTTGCACAACAAGGTGCTGTAACCGCTGGTTCAAAAATTGCACGTAAAAAATACGACACTATTACTAATACCGCATCGTCATATAGAACGGCTTTCGGATTACACGTTGCAAATGCTCTCGCGTATGGCGTACCTGCAAATGGATACACTATAAAAGATAAACTTGGTTATCCGAATAAAAGTACTCCGGTTGTTACAGCAACAGGAGAAATGAGATTTTGTAGATAAAAATCCACTATTTTACATTTGATTGAATGAAACATTGTTTTTTGTACACCATATTTGACACTTCTGTATATTGTTACGAATAAGTGTGTCTATTTTATCATACTTTGTTTTTTTCTCAATCAACGTAATCGTATAATATATATTTTCTAATTGTTGTTGTCCAAATACCGAATTATAATCGTTCACTTTGGTCAAAAAATAGATGGGAATATGACAATTTAAAAATCTACTTACATAATGGTTTTCTTGGACATTTACCATTTTTTCAAATGCTTTATGCAGTGTTGAAAAAATTGATTGACACGAATTTAATATAAATCCTTTACATACCAAATATTTCTCGGAATTTGCATAACGACTAGTGTATGGTTTCACTATATAGACTTTTTCATAGAATGAAGACAGAATATACAGTATATCCGCACTATGGGGCATAAAACAGTCAAATATTTTTAATATGAACGTGCCTCCGAACTTCTGCATAACCAATGCATAACACATTTGAGCAAACAATAAATTGGCTATGTTTATTTCTTGCTTGTTAAAATCTACTGAAAAATCAAATCCTCCGTCCCCTGTAATTAAATCCATTGACGAGCCATATTTGTTTTTGCAATGTTCCAAATTTTGCAATGATAATATATTCCCAGTTTGGTCTGCACCCGTTTCAATATGTACGTTCGGATTTTGTTTTAAAAACGTTTCCGTCTTTTTCCAACTCGGTATATTCGGGTCATTATTGCTATCCATAATTGTCATACCTGTATATTGGTCATGCTTGCAATTACGTATTTTTACAATCGCTTCAATAAAACCACCTGGTCCCTCTGCCAAATGAAAGGTTCGTATCGGTTTGGAATCGTATTGCAAATTAAACATATTTATTATCTCTATCATTTTAAAATACGACCGTGATAGAGGTGTATACTTTGATATACACTTCTTTTTTAATGGAACCACCGTATGTATATACTCATACGGATTTGTATATTTTTTAAAGATGTCCCATTCAGTTTCTATTGGGCTTAATCGCTGTTTAATATCATATAAATATGTTGATAGTGATTGTGATATACAAGGCTCGGGTATCTTTTCACTGGAAATATAATCTATGTTCTTTATTGCGGATATATTACTACGTGGTAATTGATAGAATGTCATATGATAATAAATACTTCTGTCGGTAATTATTATCCGGTAATAATTTCTATATCGTTTTTGTAATTGCGTATTTACGCCTTTGGACCCGTAATTATATTTCTTAGTCCAAATACATCGTCCTTATATGTAACGCCTCTCCATTTACCGGGCGACTGTAATATTTCTAATTCTAATTCGCCATTTTGTATCAGCATATTTATAAAATTGGGAAGTAATGCTTCTATCGTATAATCTGACGCATTTGCTGTTTTGAATTGTTCAACATCTCTCGTCATATTCATCATTACTGACGGTTGCAACAAGAATAGATTTACACTCACATATTGTGCGCCCAATTCATATTCCGTATACTGCTGTTTTTCTATGTTTAATTTTTCTTGTAACTCCGCAACCTTACCGTTAGAATTTAATGTAATAAACCCACGGTTCGCCTTGTTATTATCTGTCAATGTTGAACCAAGCGTAAACCCAATGATATAATTACTCGTTGAATTACAATTGGTAGACATCATATGGAACGTTTTCTCATCATATAAATCATCGCTATTTATCAATAAAAATTGGGTTTCTATATATTTCGCGGCGGACGTAACTGCATCTGCCGTGCCCCACGGCTTAGACCTGCCTGCTGTAATTTCTTGTATATTATTAGTTACTTTTTGACATATTCCATATTTACTATTTACCTTATTTACCTCCTCCATAATCTGGTCTTTGTTATCCTTGTTCAAAACCAAATGAATATGGCATATTTTTATATGTTTCATCATTTGCTGAATTGATATATCAAACAAACTCTCGTCATTCGGTCCGATTTTACTCAACATCTTTGGCTCCCCTCCAAATCGGGACGATTTCCCCGCCGCCATTATCAATAATGCCACTTCAATCATATTTGGTAAATAAAAATATGATTACATTTTTACATTGTTTTTAGTTAACTATTTATTCAGTTGACTTTAATATAACCTTCTTTTTTGCGACTTTGCGAATTGCCTTTTTTTCTGCAACTTCTGCTGGTTTTGGTTCCGTTTCGCCCAGTATTTCGTTCACGGTTTGTTCTGTCGCTATATTTTGTTTCAATATCACATCCGCCATTTTCTTTGCATCTACACTACGAACCTTTTTAAACACGAAATATCTATTCATATATGATATTCGTTTTTCCTCCGATGACATATACAAGGCAGCACCATAGTCTTGGTTTCGCTTTGTATTCTGTTTTACTTCTTGTTGCATCTGTGCAAATAAATCGGAGAATAATCCGGAACCATCTGGTAAATTCATCTTCGTTGCTTCCTCCTTTGTCACTAATATGAACCCATAATCATCCATTATTCTTGTAAAATAGTCAAAGTTCACTAAGTATTCGCGGAAGGTTTGATTTATACTTTCTTGATATACGTTGATTGGATACCCCAAACTCATCTCTTCGTCTGGAAAACCGGTTTGGTCATACATCTTGGTGATTTCGTATATTTTTCGGTCATTCTTCATAATTGTCATACTTTCTCCGTTATTTTTATCTTGCAACAAGTTGAATACGGTTCTACCATCATAGCACGTTCCTACGAAATATCCGTTTATCTTCGTGCATTCCGCTAAGTTTCGTATAAATTGATGGAAAGTGGTTTTATTCTCAAAGAAATAGTGCATCGCAAACTGACACGAACTAATATTAAATCCTGGTTCGGCAACACCATACTGGTTATATACTCCTTTACCCAACAATGTTATATCCTTGGGTCCATTGCCGAACACTGCCTTCGTGATTTCTTTATCCTTCTCAGTCGCTAACGCCTGCGCACTTCTTATATTTAATCCGCTATCGCCATTCACAAACAAGACTTTGGGCATATTTTTATATTTTTTGCAAGCGTTCAAATATCGGGCACACGCTCCATCCATTTGATTATGAATATTATCCTTAGATACGTCTATGCCAAATACAAACTTTAAATTTGACATTCGCCATTTCGCCATATCGCCCGCTTTACCTACCGCGTAGTCTATGAGCGTATCTCCACGATTTGCAACTCCTACGATTAAATTCTTCTTTACAAATAAGTTGTGGAAGTCGCGCAATCCCTGTGTGCTTGTTTCAGCATCTGACCGGTTATAATACACTTCGTCGTTTCTTTCAAATGTCGGAATATGTTCACCCGTTGACAATACCGCATCAGTTATCGGGTAATGTATGGACCGCCAGTTATTATTTGCAACGTGATATGCATTTCCATATTCGGGCTTTCCTGCACGAAGTTTGGCGATTTTATCATAACGAACACGGAGAGGCACCCACTTCCATCCTTCTTTGTTCTCCTTTATGTATTTAAATTCTACTATCATATCGTCGTCAAATGTCTCACCTTCTTCGGTTTTCATATATTGACTATTCAACGTACCGCTTAACATTATATTACATAAGTGTGCAGTGGGGTCATACGGATTTGTAGGCTGGAATGGAACCGGCTTATATGTATCCACATTATCAATATCTTCGGGACTTGGCAATTTGTCATTCAATATATCTTGACACGGGTTCAAATAACCGTGTTTGCGTTCATCAAACCCACAACGCAATATCAATGTCTTATATTGTATCACTTCCAGTGCGCCACCCAGATTTACGCCGTCCTGGAATATATTGTGAATTTCGTCGCGACCCGTCTTATCCTTTTTGACAGATACCAAGAAATCTATCGTATTAAATTGCGGCGGTTTCCATTTAAACGAATGGTCCCACGTTACTTTTTTCAAAGGACCTACTCCGTTCTGCAAGTCACCTCCCACTGGATACTTCGCCGGCGTAAATATTAATCCGTCTGTATTGTATTCAAACATTCCATCCTGAATATCGGACAGTTTCTTTGAACACGCTGCAAATATTGTACCATAGGTCATATCGGAATAGAATGTTTTAGATTTTATCACTATTCCTGCCGCTGACGCCGTTTTATCGTCCGATATTTCTATGACTGACTTCGGTTTCAATAATTCTATTGTTTCATTCATTAGCGGTAGTCTGTAATTGGATGGTGTGACTTCTCCTTCTTCTAATTCCGGGTTCTCTTCTTCTACTTCATCCACCTTTACAAATGGATATTCACGCACCGATTTTTTGTTTATATAATAAATATCAAATGCCGCATATACGTTAATCGCATTTCCATTTTTATCTGATTTAATATGTTCTCCGTCTAATAGACTATTAAATACCGTTTTTTCGGTTGTTTTTGTTCCAGTAAACATCACATTCATATTTGTGTCTATCATATAGATTTTGCCTTCGTTTGATATGTACAGCAACATTCGTTCACCATCGGCTTTTTCGGTCACCGTATACTGTTTGCGTATATTCGTTATCATTGACCCATCCGTTGGTTCTACTATATTCTCCACCTGTAATGTCATTGACCCTGGACCGATGAAATCCTTGTACGTTACGCGACGGTTGACATAGTTTTCGCCATAAAGTAACAGCATATACGATTGCAGTATGTTTTCACGTTCCAAATAGGAAATTGGGTATTTTGTACCCTGCAATCCACTTAGCACAATACGAATACATTTTCTCACGGCTACCATTAGACTTTTTACTTCGTTATACGCGGTTCCCGGTCCGACTTCTGAGTTATCTATTTCCAATTCTATCTCGTACGTCTCTTGATTATTAAAGACGTTCGCTTCCTGAATTGTATAACTCGGTACGTGAATGCCGTTCACCGTCTTTGCGGATTTTACTATACTTAAATCCACAAAGATGGGATAATCCTGATGATAGAACCGAACGCGGTTCAAACTACGAAACCGCTTTTTAGAATCTGCCCAACCGGATATAATATTTCTGGCGATATTTGACTGAACATTATAGTCTTGCTCCGTCTGATACGACACGCGGAAATTATAGTCATCCATATCCACCTTGTTGATAAATTCACCGTTCGGACGCTTTGCGGTCATCTTCTGCGTAAATTTTAACTTGTTTAATAGGGTTGACGGCATATCCACTACCTTCTGCAAACTGTTCGTGCGACAATATTCCTTTATCAGGTCCGCTCCGACTATTTCTGCACGAATGTTTGACATTTTCGTTTGTCCTGTACGGTTATCCACGTTTTCATTCTGTATGCGCAATATTTGATTTCCCGTAATTATATCTGGAACAAACCCACACGCTTTTAATTGCTTCACTACATTATCGTAATCTATTTTAGTAATTGGACGCGATAATTTCGGATTTGTACCAAAGCGTATTTCTAATTCGTGTGATTTACGGTCTAGCGATACGGACGGGTTATTTTCTAAATAGTAACGAACTATATTCTCAAACTCGTCTTTCTTATTGGCTATTTCCTTTGCACTACGCATTCCTCCTCTAATATTTTGCATAGGTTCCCCTGTCATATTAGATTCTTGCGGTGTGTTCATAATATATAATCTTATATAGTAAAATCATATATTATTTTATATGAATTCAATTTTGTGGATGATGGTTATCATTGCCACATCAATGTTTCTGAAATCTCCTTGTACAAATCCGGTTTCTTATATTTTACATTGTTATCATATATTTTCAGACGCTGTGCGATAACAATCAAATCTTCCAATTTGTAATGCGAAATCGCTTTTAATGGTCTACTTGAACTGTCTAAACATATTATTTCATTCTCTATTGCCGTCTTTCGTTCGTCGGAAAGCGGCTCAATGTCTACGCTATATATACCATTTTCTCCCTTGTAAATTATATACGTTGGGTTATCGCCTTCTTCCGTCGTTACGAATTTTAACATTCCGTTTTTATTTACGTTCATCATATATATATTGATTTTGTAATAAATACACATCGCTATCATACAATTCAAGTTGGTAATCGGTTGGATGGATAATAACTCGGACATTGTCATCTGAGCCACTATTTTTGTCATTTTCACGTTGGTTTCGTGGAACTTTGTCATATTTTTTTGCATATATTGCATTACTTCTTTGTTTACTTCTAATTTGCGCACGCCATAATTTCGTGAGATTTGAATATAATCTTTATAACCATGCGCCAAGATATATATACACCAAAATAACGAATCCGGGTGATTGGGCGTGATTGTGTCACTCACTGGTTTTTCGGGGCTTTCTTGGATAGTTTTATTTGTATTATTCGGGATTTCTACTGATGCTACGTTCGGCTTGACTTCTTTTGAACTATACATAAACGGTTTCAGTTTTTCTAGTATTTGTGACAATCCGGGTGTCGGGTTGTCATAAAAAAATATGGGATTGCAAGTTGATGTCATTTGGGTTATCTCGTAAGTGTACTATGATGTATTGATGATTTGTCTTTATCTTCTTTTTCTACAAACAATGACGACCTGAACTCATTCTTCTGATACTCCACCGTTGCGAACGTTTCCGTTTGGTCATCCACGTATTCCACGTACTTATTCAATTCTTCTAATAAATCATCCGGTAGAAACGACAAATTTACATATACACCGCTTTTATTCTCATTTAATTTGCATAACCGTTTTGACAGTATCTTTAATATTTCTACTTGATGAAACTTATTCATACTTTCTATCTTCGTTTTTAATGTTTCTAGTTTATCCAAATTAGAGGTCTGCATCATATTTACTATCTACATCTGGATATTTCTATATCGTTTACACATTTGAAGAATTAAAATTCAACCAAAGTTTTTATTGTTATATTATTTTATAGTTATGAAATATAATAACGTTATAAAAAATTCTAGTCATTTTGGGGATATTTTAGCAATACCTTTCTTCGCTTTATTGGTGATTTATTTTTATAATATTCAAAATAAATCTATAATAGAATATGTATTATTTTATTTTTCTATAGGTGGATTTATATTAGATATCTTGTATACGTATATATTTTTGTCTCATTTTAACTCTTCAATTGTCTAAAATCGGCGTTTTAATTGAGAAAAGGTGTAAAATGTGAAAATGTATACTACAAACTACTAATTCGGTGATACACATTTTGTATTGTGCGGTTTTACAAACGGCGGTTGCTGCTTATATCTGGCTTTTATGTGTCCATATCTACCACGCTTATGATAAGTGTAGGTCATTGTGTGTGTTGTCGTAAATAATGGGCGAATAACTAAACGATTATCCCGATTATACGGAGGAGATATAACATATTTTCTAGTATTCATTTTACCGATACTCTATAATACAATATTTCTATCTTTTTATTATATTTTGCGTGAAGTTAAATGTTCAAAGGTGCAAATATATTAAATATACGAATTATGTATAATACATAAGATGTTTCATTATTTATTGCTTTTGTATTTTGTTTTTGTTTTTGTAAATAGCAAAGATGTTATAACACCGGTGTCAGAACTTGATGTTAAAAAATATTTAGGACATTGGTTGCTCGTATATCAAGCACCCACGAATGTTATCTTTCAAGGTTATGGCACTTGCATTACTGCTGATTATGGGCTTTTGGATAATGGAAATGTAAATGTTGTAAATACACAAATAGATAAAAATAATGAAATAGACCAAATTACTGGTTATGGATATTATAAAAACGTATCTGAACCTGGTAAATTAACAGTTCATCTTGATGGTGTTCCGGTTGATTCGCCTTACTGGGTTATTAAATTGGGTGAAGTTAAAAACAATCAGTATCAATATAGTATTATTACAACTCCATCAGATATATCATTATGGGTATTAGTCCGCGATATTAGTTCTTTTTTTGAATTGTATAATACAGAAGTTATTGAATTTTTAGATAATTATAAGTTTACATATGAAAGTGTTTCTCAAACGAATTGCAAGTATAATGTTGACATCAATTATCCTACTAATATGTTACGCACGAGTTCTTTGAGCCAATGTCAGGTATATAGTTATTTACAAAAAGCGGGGTTTCCTGGATACGCTCTACCAACAATGGTATGTATAAGTAAATATGAAAGTTCATTTAATTGTGCCGCTACAAACAAAAATACAGATGGCTCTACCGATTACGGGCTTATGCAGATAAATAGCCATTATTGGTGTTCGGGGGATGTTACATCAAAATATAATGAATGTAATATTGCGTGTTCTAGTTTATACGATTGCCAACATAATGCAAATTGTGCATATACTGTGTGGAAGCAACAAGGATATACTGCGTGGTATGGATACAAAAACCACAAGTCTGAGTGTGATTCATATCAGATTACTTGTTGAACGGTTACAGCAACGCGTATTGTATACGTAAAATACTTAAAAGCAAGAACACTTTATGTATATTATGAAACTCCTAACATATATCATGAACAAAATCAAACCAACCAATTTACCTAATCATCTAGGTAGATGGAGAATAGAAGATTGTAGTATCAAAACTAGTAGTAAAATAGATTTATCAAACGAAGACCATTGTGGTCCTTGTGGTCAATACGCGTTAGAAAAAGTAAAATCCAAAACCGATATACATACTGATATCAACTCAAACAAATCAAATTAGTAAGGTTCACTGTTTAGATTTGCAAACCTTATATATAGCGGTTCGGTAACTGTTTATCTACATAACTTGGTCTTTCAAGTTATGTATTGCTTCGTATCCTATACGGTGGTTAGTCTGAAATGGTCAACATATTCTTATCTACTTGCACCTCTTTCAGGACGTTCTTGATGATTTTCTCTTCAAATTTGAGGTCTTCTTCTTTACCACATCCGCCTAATGCCGCTTTATAATATTTGAAATAGTTCTCGCATTCGTCTGTTCCGATTTGCTCTACTTCCGGTTTGTTGTCGTTATACCATCTCCATAATTCATTCATATTTCTATGAGCAACTACTTTCACTGCCCTACGTAATTGCGTCTTGTTTGCATCTTCCTTCTCCCATTTGTCTGCATTCTTAATATAGACCGTTTCTCGTTTCAAATCTGTACAATGCAGTGGACGCGTATGGGTTTCCATATTGCGGAAACGGCTCAGCATAACCGTTGATATTCCTTCTATGAAACCGACGTTACCTGTGCGAATGAAATCCTCACGTGTCACTTCAAACGATTTAATGAAATCATCCATCGTTATGGCATCTTTGCACGTCTCATTCAAGAATACATTCAAGTTGAACTTATTGTTGTTG
>JACCEE010985602.1_pt1 | contig 12669 bp, 9 predicted proteins | sample 7449931 | NCBI WGS metagenome assembly JACCEE01 (sample SAMN15323457, study PRJNA562643) | freshwater metagenome | isolation source: river surface water | place: USA:Blue River Watershed | collected 2017-08-19 | reverse complement strand
AGCAGAAGTTTTATTAAATAAAGCTATTTCAATTCTAAAGAAAGCATTAGGTACAGAACATCCTGATGTGGCTAAGAGCCTTAATAATCTCGCCACTATTTATCAAGCCCAAGGCGATTATGCCAAGGCGACAGAATTTTACGAAAAAGCTTTAGCCATCCAAGAAAAGCACTTCGGTTCGCAACATCCTGATGTGGCTTCGAGCCTTCATAATCTCGCCAATATTTATTATTTACAAGGTGATTATGCCAAGGCGACAGAATTTAACGAAAAAGCCTTAGCCATTCAAGAAAAGCACTTTGGTTCGCAACATCCTGATGTGGCTAATAGCCTTAATAATCTCGCCAATATTTATCAAGACCAAGGCGATTATGCCAAGGCGATAGAATTTAACGAAAAAGCCTTAGCCATTCGCGAAAAGCACTTCGGTTCGCAACATCCCAATGCGGCTATGAGCCTTCATAATCTCGCCAATATTTATTATTTACAAGGCGATTATGCCAAGGCGACAGAATTTAACGAAAAAGCCTTAGCCATTAAAGAAAAGCTCTTCGGTTCGCAACATCCTGATGTAGCTTCGAGCCTAGGGAATCTCGCCAATATTTATAAAGCCCAAAGCAATTATGCCAAGGCGACAGAATTTAACGAAAAAGCCTTAGCCATTCAAGAAAAGCACTTTGGTTCGCAACATCCTGATGTGGCTTCTAGCCTTAATAATCTCGCCACTATTTATCAAGCCCAAGGCGATTATGCCAAAGCGACAGAATTTCATGAAAAAGCCTTAGCCATTCGCGAAAAGCACTTCGGTTCGCAACATCCTGATGTGGCTGGTAGCCTTAACAATCTTGCTTTGATTTATGAAAAGTTAGGCGAGAAAGAAAAAGCTCAAGCGTATTATCAACGTGCTCAAGCAATTATTAATACGGTCTTTGATGAAAATCACCCTACAGCGCAACTCATAAAACGCAATTACCTAGAACTACAAGCAGAAAATGAACGCTTAAAACAACAGGAACGTGAACAACGAATTATTGCAGAAGAAAATAAAAAACTGAGTTATCTCAGTTATATGGCTTCTGGTATTGCCCATAATATTAATAATCCTGTTGGTATTTTGCGACTGGCTGCCCAACGGGGTTTAAAAGCCTTAGAAAAAGGCGAATTAACGAATGAAACAGGGCAAGAAATTTTTCAGCGCATTTTAAAACAAGCTGACCGCTTACACGATATTATTGAAAAGTTTAGAGAGTTTGCTCAAGGCGACCGCAAACGGGTAGAAAATATTGATTTAAATGCCATTGTTAGCCAAGTAAAAGAGTATTTTGCCAGTCAATTAGACGCGCATAAAATTAGTTTACAAATAGAACTCTCTCCCGATAACCCGCAAGCATTGGCGAATAACTTTATTTTGCAAGAAATTTTAATTAATCTAATCACTAATGCACGCGATGCTTTAGAAAAAATAGACCATGCGCAAATTCTGATAAAAACGTGGAAAAATGCGGAAACCGTCAGTTTTAGCGTGTGCGATAACGGTACGGGCATATCTGAAGAACAGCAAAAAAATCTTTTTTCCCCTTTCCATAGCACCAAAGCCCACGGCACGGGTTTAGGATTGCACTTTGTAAAAAAATCACTAGAAGAATTAAAGGGAAATATTGATTATCAAGACAATATCCCGCAAGGTGCGTGTTTTAATATTGAATTACCGATAGGAAATAATTAACCGTGAATACAAATAAATACCGCGTTTTAGCCGTTGACGATGAGCAAGAAATGCGTGAAGAACTTAATGCGAGTTTAAAAGATGATTTTATCGTAACCACTGCCAACGATGGCGAAGCAGGTTTAAAACAACTGATTGAAAATGATTTTGATATTGCAATTATTGATTTGCACATGCCAAAAATGGACGGCTTAGAATTACTTAAACAGATTAAAGCAAAAAATATTCAATTACCTATTGTTATGTTAACAGGTAAAGGTGGCATTCAAGATGCGTTTGAAGCCTCAAAGTTAGGTGTTGATAAATGGGTAGAAAAATCTAGCTTAGATATTGATGATTTTATTAAAACATTATTGGAATTAGTTCGAAAAAGTCCTGATTATCGTCCAACGGTTAAAACCCTCACGCTAAAAAACTTCACCGCATTTTCTAATGAAACTTTTGAATTTAGTCCCCAACTCAATATTTTTATTGGTGAAAATGCGACGGGTAAAACCCATATTCTTAAAAGCTGTTACGCAACTTTATCCGCCATTGCGGAGCGCATTTTAATAGAAAAAACGCCCAGTTTAGAAAGACTAAGCCTTGATTTATCTGATAAATTTTTCAGGGTTTTTCGTCCTGATTTTTTGAATAATTTAATTCGTTATCAACAAGAACAGGCAGAAATTCAACTTAACTTTGAAAATCCTGAATGTGATTTACAGCTTTTTTTACAGAAAAAAGAAGATTCAATTCAACTTCAACAACTGCCCGCTAAATTTGTGAGTAAAACGCCTGTTTATATTTCTACACGGGAAATGCTCGGTATTTATCAGAATTTTCAAGCAATTTATGACAAGCACTATATGCGTTTAGACGAAACATGGCGCGATGTCTGTGTCGCGTTGGGCGGGCTTGAATTGCGACAAATAGATGAACGTTTACAAGTGATTGTAAATAAAATAGAGGAATTTATTGGCGGAAAGCTGGAACTAGATAAAAATGGCAATTTTTACCTAAATACGCCCCAAAAAGGACGATTAGAAGCACAGTTAATTTCTGAGGGACAACGAAAAGTAGCCATGTTAGTGCAGTTAATACAAAACAACGCACTACAAAATGGTTATTTATTTTGGGACGAACCCGAAGCCAATTTAAACCCGCATTTAATCAAAGGGATTGCTCCGATTTTATTAGAGCTTTCTAAACATGGCGTGCAAGTTTTCATTGCAACGCATAGCTTATTTTTACTCCGTGAAATTGAAATTTGTTTGACAGAAGAACAGTATAAAAAAGTACAGGTTCGGTGGTTTGGGTTGCAGGAAGATGAAAACACCGTCGACATTGAACAAGGCACAGATGTTTCAGAGATTGGTGATATTACAGCTTTAGATGAAGAGTTATCACAATCGGTTAGATTCATGCGGAGCAAAATATAACCATGTCAAAAGTCATTGTAGAAGATAAATTATCTTTTTGTTTTCCAAGTGATTGGCATGTCATACATTATGATAAATCCGAAATTTGTAAACAGTTTAATTCAATTGGTACTCTCATAAATTCTCGTTTAGACGAAAATAAAGACAATAGCAACAACAAGAAAAAAAACAAAAATAAAAACACGAAAGGGGTTAAAGCTGTTGATATTTTGGCAATAGACCCTGAAGAAACTCTCTGGCTAATAGAAGTCAAAGATTATCGTCCTCGCGAAATAACATCAAAAGATAATGAAAAAAAGGAAATAATCCCAGAAATAGAAAGTGAAGAAGCATTAATTAATGATATAACTCTGAAGGTTATATGTACATTATCAGCATTATTACCCTCAAAAATTCACGCAACAAATGATAATGAACGAGCGTTTATAGAAAAAATACTTTCGACAGTCAAAAAAATCCGCGTTGTTTGGCATCTTGAAGGCTCGCCTCGTAGTACGCTCCATCCAAATAGTGCATTTAATCCTGTAGCTGTTGGACAAAAACTGAGTCAAAAACTTAAAACTGCATTAAAAACAGATTCATTAGTGATGGATATGGCTTTTGTTGCACAACAAGAAAAGATAGAGTGGACTGTTATTGATATTGAAGCGGGAGCGTGATTTCAGTGAGATTAAAAACTTAATTTTTAAGCGACAAAATACTTAAAACAATTTCTGTTATAAATTCTCTCGCTTCTTTATTTATCCCCCTCATTTCCCAAGAATAGCGGATTCACAAAATTCACACGGAAAAATGCCGCTGAGAGTGGGCGGCTTGGAAATCCTGTGAATCCACGATTCTGGAGATTAACGGCTAAAATCAACTAAAAAGATTACTCCCACAATTTAATTAATCTATCTTCGCCGCCCGTCGCTAATGGCAAACCTTGTGGACTAAATGCAACGCTATTGACATTATTGCCATGTCCTTCTAAGGTTTTGACCAATTGCCCATTTTCTACAGAATATAATTTCACATTACTGCTTGAGCCACCACTGCCAACTACCACCAGCTTCTTATCTGGACTAAAACTTACGGAAGTAATAGAACTTTCAGTCACTGGAATATCGCGTAACAATGCGCCTGTCGCTACAGTCCATAATTTCAAATTCCCTTCTGCGCCGCCACTGCCCGAAGCAAGCAATTGACTATCAGGACTAAATGCAACCGCTAACACAGAACTATTATGTCCTTCTAAAGTTTTAACTAATTGTCCTGTTTTAACATCCCATAACAACACAACGCGGTCAAAACCCCCAGAAGCTAACCATTGTCCATCAGGGCTAAAGCTGACTGACCACACGCGATGGCGATGTCCGCGTAAAGTTTGCAGTAATTTCCCTGTTTCTACTTCCCACAAATTAATCGTTTTATCCGCACTCGCTGAGGCTAAAGTTTTACTATCTGGGCTAAAAGCCACGCTACGAATCGTGCTGGAATGCCCCTCCATAATTTGCGCAACTTTTCCTGTGCTCACATCCCAAATTTTAATCCCTTCATCAGGACTGCCGCCACCAGTGGCAAGCCATTTACCATTAGAACTCCACGCAACCGTTGCTAACCAATTGCGCGTATCAGGTAAAGTTTGCTGCAAACTGCCATCGCTCACTTTCCAAACTCGCACGGTTTTATCCATGGAAGCCGACGCTAATTTTTCACCATTGGGACTAAAAGCTAACGCCGTCACTGCATCATCATGACCTTGTAAGGTGCGTTGTATTTTCTCGGGTGTTCCCGATTTCATCGTCATTTCTGAACCAGTCGTTACACAACCATTTAAAAATAATACAGGCAAGAAATAGGCAAAATGCCGCGTCCATTGTTTGGGATTAAATGAGTTAAAAGTACGATAAAACATAATGACATCCTATTGAAAGTAAAAAATTTATAAAACAATGTTTAACACATTATTCATAACGAACTTTAAACAAGCATAGCAGAGCGAAAAAAATGTGATTATTAAAAATGTTGCAACGCAACGTGCTATACTTAACAAGTTTTAAACAGTGCAAATGTATTGCCGTTCAAATAATTTCCGCGATATTTCAATTGTTATTTAAAAATATAGTTATATAAAGAAAGAATAATGTTAAAACATAATCTCATATTAGGCGCAACTCTAATTATTGTTTCTGAATTTATGTTTGCCTCAATGGCAGCAACAATTAAAGTAATTTCTGGCGAACTCCCCAGTGAAGTGATTGTTTTTTTGCGTAATTTTTTAGTTTTATTGCTACTCATTCCTTGGCTAATTCGCTACGGTTGGCAAGCAATCGCAACCGAAAATCTTCAATTTCATTTAGTGCGCTCCTTTTCTGGAGTTATAGCAATGTATTGTTTTTTCTATTCTATTGCGCATTTGCCTTTAGCCTCTGCTTCGCTGTTAAAAATGACTGTTCCTTTTTTCTTGCCGCTTATTGCCTTTGTATGGTTGGGCGAACAATTACCCGCGCGCGTAGGGTTAGCAATTGGTATAGGCTTTATTGGAACGGCTGTCATTTTACAGCCAACCGCTGATAGTTTTTCGTGGGTTTCCCTCATTGCACTGGGTGGCAGCGCATTTGCGGCGTTGGCTAAAGCAGGTATTCGGCGCATGTCTGCAACAGAATCAAGTACACGGATTGTCTTTTATTTTTCGCTGATTGGAACTTTAGTAGCTGCTATTCCTTCCTACCTAAAATGGCATACGCCTGACTTTCACGCATGGATATTGCTAATTAGTTTAAGCGTTTTTGGCATGATAGGACAATTGCTCATGACGTATGCCTACTCGCTTGCTCCGTCCAGTTTACTGGGTGCTTTTATTTATGTCTCTGTTATTTTTAGTGGTTTATTGGGTTGGTGGTTCTGGCAAGAATATTTAGAACTGCATTTTTTAATAGGGGCAAGTTTGGTGATATTGGCAGGTTTGCTAATTATGTATCGCCATAAAGCTATGATTAAAGCAATAGAAATCCCATTAAATACGGACAATCATTTAAAAGCAGGTTCGTCATAAGTTATTAATTTCGTCAATGTGCCAAAAATCCTAACGCTAAAATACAGGATTATTTACTAAACGCATCTTAAAAAGCGTTAGCAATAGCGTTAGGTTTTATTTTTTGTTAATTCGTTTTCTTCTCTGACAATTTCAATGTGGTAATGACGCATGGAACAACTCAACACCACTCTTCATTCAGAAGAAACCAGTCTTGAAGTGTTATATGACACTTTGCATAATGCCCTCATTCGCAAAGACTTTGCAGCAATTCCGCCGTTACTAGAACAATTACATCCTGCTGAAATCGCCCATTTTATTGCACAATTACCGCCCCGATTGCGCGATATTCTTTGGGATAGTGAAACTTTTGATATTAATGAGGTTTTACCCTATCTTGACACTGCTATTCAAGCGGATGTTATTGAGGATATGCCGACTGAAGAAGTGCTCGCCGCGACGGAAAGCATGGACACAGACGACGCGGTTGATTTTCTGCAAACCTTGCCAGAAGATAAGGTTGAAGAAGTCTTGCAGGCGATGGATGAGCTAGAACGGGCTCGGATGACGCGCTTACTCAGTTATGAGGAGGAAACAGCGGGGCAGTTGATGAACACAGACGTATTAAGTGTTCGCACCGATATGCGTTTAAGTACCGTATTGCGTTATTTACGTCGTCATGACAGTTTGCCCGAGAAAATGGAAGGCTTAATGGTGGTTGATATCGATAACCGCTATCAAGGCATGTTATTTTTGACGGATTTAATTATTAAAAATCCTGAATTAAAAGTCAGTGAGGTAATGTCAAAAGAAGTTGAAGTCATTCCCGTTAATATGCAAAATCGGGATATTGCTTTAATTTTCCAGAAATTAGATTTACTTTCTGCACCAGTAGTAGATGAAAAAGGCGTGTTATTGGGACGAATTACCGTTGACGACGTGCTAGACGTGATTCGCTCCGAAGCTGACCATGCGTTAATGAGTCAAGCGGGTTTAGATGAAGAAGATGATATGTTCGCACCAACTTTGTTAACTTCACGCTATCGTGCGGTGTGGTTAGGGATTAATTTAGCGACTGCGTTTTTAGCTTCATGGGTGATTGGTTTATTTGAAGGTGCGCTGGAAAAAATTGTTGCGTTAGCGGTATTAATGCCGATTGTTGCCAGTATGGGCGGCATTGCGGGCAGTCAAACTTTGACGGTGATTATTCGCGGTTTAGCGTTAGATAAAGTTAATCGAAATAATGCGTTTTGGTTATTGCGTAAAGAATTTATGGTGGGAGCACTTAACGGGGGATTATGGGGGGTTGTTGTTGCAGTTTTTGCGATATTTTGGTTTAGAGATTTTACGCTCGGTTTAGTGATTGGTATGGCGATTATTATCAATTTGCTAGCAGCGGCATTATCAGGTATGTTGATACCTTTAATTTTACACCGCTTAAAAATTGACCCTGCCCTTGCGGGCGGCGTTATTTTAACGACAGTAACCGACGTAGTCGGCTTTGCCTCATTTTTGGGACTGGCGACTTGGTTGTTGTTGTAAAAATAGTTGAATCAGAATTTACGCAATTTAGAATAATTTTTTGTGCAAATTAAGCGAATTGTGTAAATTGTGGTTCATTAAAAAGGAAAGATAAGCCACGTTTGCAGTAATTTTTATCAGCTTTTCTAGCATCTTGTGTTATTCCTGTCTACAATCCATAGGCACACTTAAAGCTATTTTTTAAGTTATTTCATCCATCCTTTCCTTTTTCCTGTTAGCATTAATTACACTATATCCCTCCAAACAGTGTTAATTAAGCACTACGTTGTATTATTTATTACTTAATTACTTTCGGATGTTCCCATGACTCCCAGCCATTATGATTCATTAAAACAACAAGGTTATAATCGAATTCCTATTGTTCGCGAAGTGTTAGCAGATTTAGACACCCCATTAAGCACTTATTTAAAACTTGCTCAAGGGGCGTATTCCTATCTGCTCGAATCGGTTCAAGGCGGTGAAAAGTGGGGACGCTATTCTATTATCGGTTTACCCGCACAAACCATTATCCAAGTGCACGGCTATCAAGTGCAGGTATTAACTGCTGGTAAAGTGGTCGAAAGCATTGAAGTATCTGACCCGCTTGCATGGATTGATGACTTTCAAAAACGCTATCGTGCGCCTGAATTTGAAGGAATGCCCATTTTTCGCGGTGGCTTAGTGGGCTATTTTGGCTATGACACAGTGCGTTATATCGAGCCGAAATTGGCTAAATATCAAGCCGATGACCCGCTTAAAACACCTGATATTTTGCTGATGTTATCAGAAGAAGTCGTTGTTTTTGATAATTTAAAAGGCAAAATTTATTTTATTGTGCACGCTAAAACTGAACAAGCCGACGGTTTACAAATTGCACAACAGCGTTTAGAAACACTGATGCAGCAATTGCGACAAGCCGCGCCTGAGCCTGTCGGCTCTGCAACACGTCGCTTAATTCAAGAAAGCGATTTTGTGTCTGGTTTTACCCGTGAAGGCTATGAAAAAGCAGTAGAAGAAGCGAAAAAATATATTATCGACGGCGATATTATGCAGGTGGTGTTATCACAACGAATGTCAATTAGTTGTCAAGTGCCGCCCCTCAATGTTTATCGGGCATTGCGCTGTTTAAATCCTTCTCCTTACATGTTTTATTTGAATTTAGACGATTTTCATGTTGTCGGTTCTTCACCAGAAATTTTAACTCGCTTGCAAGAAGGGGTTGTGACCGTGCGCCCTATCGCGGGAACACGCCCACGCGGTGCGACTGAAAGTGAAGATGTGAACTTAGAACGTGAATTATTAGCTGACCCTAAAGAATTGGCAGAACATTTGATGTTGATTGATTTAGGGCGTAATGATGTTGGACGGGTTGCGCAAATAGGCAGCGTGCAAATTACCGAAAAAATGATTGTAGAACGCTATTCTCATGTAATGCACATTGTGTCTAATGTCACGGGGCAGTTAAAAACAGAGTTAACCGCAATGGATGTGCTGCGTGCGACGTTTCCTGCGGGTACACTTTCAGGTGCACCCAAAATTCGGGCGATGGAAATTATCGATGAACAAGAACCCGTTAAACGCGGCGTTTACGGTGGAGCGGTCGGTTATTTAACATGGAATGGGGCAATGGATATGGCAATTGCAATTCGTACTGCCGTCATTAAAGACCAAATGCTGTATATTCAAGCAGGTGCGGGAATTGTGGCAGACTCTGTGCCTGCTAGTGAATGGTGTGAAACATTGAATAAAGGACGGGCGGTTTTTAAAGCGGTGGCAATGGCAGAAGCTGGCTTACATCAGGAATAGACCTTATGTTATTGATGATAGACAATTATGATTCTTTTACCTACAATTTAGTTCAATATTTTGGTGAATTGGGCGCAACAGTAGAAGTTTATAGAAACGACTGTATTTCCTTAGAAGAAATTGCCCAAAAAGCCCCTGAACAACTTGTAATTTCACCAGGTCCTTGTGCGCCCAGCCAAGCTGGAATTTCATTAGCTGCCATTGAGCATTTTGCTGGCAAAATTCCTATTTTAGGCGTTTGCCTTGGACATCAAAGTATTGGGCAAGCGTTTGGTGGGCGAATTATTCACGCCAAACAAGTAATGCACGGTAAAACCTCATTGGTACATCACAAAAATAGTGGTGTATTTAAACAGTTACCCAATCCTTTTAGTGCAACCCGTTATCATTCCTTAGTGATTGAACAAGCGAGTTTGCCAGCATGTTTAGAAATTACCGCTTGGACACAGACAGCGGAGGGGACGATTGATGAAATTATGGGCGTACGCCATAAAACTTTAAAAGTAGAAGGAGTACAATTTCATCCAGAGTCTATTTTAACTCAGCATGGACATCACTTATTGCAAAACTTTTTAACGCAATCTTTGCTGCCAATGAGTTAACTATTCAAAGTTCAGTCTAAAAGCTAGAAGCATTGTAGAATGCTTCTAGGCTAACTCAAAAAGTCTGGAGAATAACTTTTTTAATTGCCCTGTACTTAGTTTAATTCAATCTCGCAAACCATTATGTACAATGGTCTTTCTTAATAATTTTAAAAATCTAACTTCTGCGAAATTATCATGCCAGAACCTACAACACCATCCTCCCCTCGCATTATTCTAACTGGGCTTGCGCGAAAACTGGTCAATGAAGGTTTGCTGAGTGAAGAAAAAGCAACCCAAGCTTTTGATGAATCATTAAAAAAAGCAGTTCCTTTTGCCTCTTATATCGTTAGTCAAGGTTTAATTAATTGTCGTGACATTGCGCATGTTGCGGCAGAAGAATTTGGGATGCCCTTAATCGACATTGAAAGTGTCGAATTAAATCCAGAAATTATTAAATCAGTTGATGAAAAATTAATTAAAAAACATCAAGTTTTACCGCTATTTAAACGGGGCAAACGTTTATTTATTGCCGTCTCTAATCCCACCAATATGGCGGCGATTGATGATATTGCTTTCCAAACCAAATTAAATGTTGAAACGATTTTAGCAGAAGAAGATAAACTCGCTAAATTGTTAGAACGTGCCTTAGAAGTATTTGATACAGGCATGAAAAATTTGGATGGGGAAGGTTTAGATAACGTCGAATTAGGCGGCGATGATGAGGATGGCAAAAAAGACGATGATGATAAAAATGATGGTGTAGATGAAGCTCCTATCGTTAAATTCGTCAATAAAATGTTGTTAGATGCTATTAAAATGGGCGCGTCGGATTTACATTTTGAACCGTATGAAAAATTCTACCGTGTTCGCTTTCGGATTGATGGGATGTTACGGCAAGTTGCCTCTCCGCCCGTGTCTGCTACGCGCAAATTAGCAGCACGGATTAAGGTTATGTCGCGCTTAGACGTGGCAGAGCGGCGCGTACCCCAAGATGGACGGATTAAATTAAAGCTCTCGGCAAATAAAGCGATGGATTTCCGCGTAAGCACTTGCCCAACATTGTTTGGGGAAAAAGTGGTTATGCGGATTTTGGATTCTTCAGCGGCTAAATTAAATATCGATATGTTAGGCTATGAAGAGTTTCAAAAAGAACAATACCTTAAAGCCTTAAAAAATCCCTATGGGATGTTACTGGTGACAGGCCCGACGGGAAGCGGTAAAACGGTTTCTTTATATACAGGTGTGAATATTCTTAACCAAGAAGATGTGAATATCTCCACAGCAGAAGACCCTGTAGAAATTAACTTGCCTGGGGTTAATCAGGTGCAAGTAGATGAACGCACGGGAATGTCATTTGCTAAAGCGTTAAAAGCCTTCTTACGTCAAGACCCTGATATTATTCTTGTTGGTGAGATTCGGGATTTAGAAACGGGTGGGATTGCGATTAAAGCAGCGACAACGGGACACATGGTAATGTCCACCTTGCACACCAATGATGCGCCACAAACTTTAACGCGGATGATTGATATGGGGATTGCGCCTTTTGCGATTGCAACTGCGGTTAACTTGGTAATGGCGCAACGCTTATGTCGGCGTTTATGTAATTGTAAAGTTGAAGTCAGCATTCCCCGTCAAGCTTTAATCGCAGAGGGTTTTGGTGAAGATGAGGTGGATGACCCCAATTTTAAAGTTCATGGCCCTAAACCAGGTGGGTGTGAAAAATGTGGCGGCGCGGGCTATAAAGGACGAGCTGGCATTTATCAAGTCATGCCGATTTCAGAAGCCATGCGGCGGCTGATTATGGAAGGTCGGAATGCGGTGGATTTAGCAGACCAAGCTAAAAGTGAAGGTATTTGGGACTTACGTCGTTCAGGGCTTAGTAAAATTAAAAATGGTCTCACCTCCTTAGAAGAACTTAACCGCGTCGTTAAAGCAGACGATTAAGGAATAAATGATGGCAACAGCAGCAACAAAAACGCCTCCAAAGCCAGCAAAGGATAATAAGCCTAAGGAGGAAATGTTTGAATGGGAAGGTAAAGATAAAACGGGTAAAGTCGTCAAAGGTGAACAACCCGCTCCTACTGAGGCTTTAGTAAAAGCTATCTTACGGCGACGGGGGATTAATCCTACAAAAGTGCGTAAAAAATCTAAGCCTATGTTTGGAGGCGGCGGCGGTAAACCCATTACCGCAGGCGATATTAGTATTTTTGCGCGGCAATTGACCACCATGATGGAATCAGGTGTACCTTTGATTCAAGCATTTGAAATTGTGGGGCAAGGGCATGATAATCCTTCTATGCAAAAAATGATTTTAGCCATTAAAGCAGATATTGAGGCGGGAGGCACTTTTGCTGATGCACTGCGTAAATTCCCTGAACATTTTGATACTTTATTCTGTAACTTAGTGGAAGCTGGGGAGCAAGCGGGGATTTTAGAATCTTTATTAAATAAAGTTGCAACCTATAAATAAAAAACGGAGACAATGAAGAAAAAGATTAAAAAAGCATTGTCTTATCCTGTCGCGGTGTTGATTGTGGCGTTTATTATTACTGCTATTTTGATGATTTTCGTGGTTCCTGTATTCGCTGATATGTT
>JACCEE012625627.1_pt1 | contig 12675 bp, 10 predicted proteins | sample 7449931 | NCBI WGS metagenome assembly JACCEE01 (sample SAMN15323457, study PRJNA562643) | freshwater metagenome | isolation source: river surface water | place: USA:Blue River Watershed | collected 2017-08-19 | reverse complement strand
TTTTCTGATGCAACAACAACAGTGAAGTCTTGCTCAATATATGAATTTATAGTTTCTTTTAGTTGAGTTAGTTTATTTTCATGATCTTCAGTCCAAAAAGCAGCATCTCCGCCATCCATAGATGATTTTGCGTATGAAAAATAATACTTGTATTCATCTTCAGAAATTTTGTGACCAGATGCTTCAACAAAATGGTCTCCCTTTAAATCTTTATAAACTAAAGGCTTAGGGGCTTCAGTAACTGCAGCTGTTTCGTCACCAGAAACAGCTGCACTTGAAGAATCATTTGCTGATGTCTCTGAAGAAGATGAGCTGCTTTCAGAAGATTCACTAGAACCTTCGTTTGCTTTTTTTGAACAACTTGCAAAAGATGCAATCATAGTTAGTGCAAGGGTAAACGCAACAATTTTTTTTAATAATTTCATTAAAATTTCCTCCAAAAGTTTGTAACCGAATTTTATAAGATAAAAGAATTTTACCATATCTAAGTGACGGTTATGTGATAAATTGAAAAATTTATTGTATTTTAGCATAAATTATAATATAATATTTTATATAAGTGTTTAACTAAACATAATAATATATTTAGGAGTTTGTTATGAAAATAGTATTACAAAGAGTATTAAAAGCAAATGTATCTGTTGATGGTGAAATAGTAGGTAGTATTGGTAAAGGTTTTTTAGTGTTTCTAGGTGTAGGTAAAGAAGATACAAAAGCAGATGCTAAGCGTTTAGCTGAAAAAATAGTAAATTTAAGAATTTTTTCAGATGAAAACGATAAAATAAATCTTTCTTTAAAAGATGTGAATGGTGAGATATTGGTTATATCTCAGTTTACCTTATATGCAGATTGCAGAAAAGGTAATAGACCTAGCTTTGTTATGGCGGGGGAACCTAGTATAGCAAATGAGCTATATGAATATTTTGTAGATATATGTAAACAAAGTATTCCCAAAGTTGAAAAAGGGGTATTTGGTGCGGATATGAAAGTTGACCTAGTTAATGATGGACCATTTACTGTGATTTTAGAATAAAAATATTTATAAAAAATTGTTACGTAAATAATATTTAAGTAATATAATTTACTTATTCAGCCTCTAAAGGTAAAGTTTTCAGTTTTGCAAGGGTTTCGACTCTTGCGAGTCAACCATGCTTTCCTGTCGCCTTGGACCTTCGGTAAAATACATATGGCTGAATAGTAACGTAATATATTTATTTTTTACGAGTCAAGTGGAAGTGAATTGGCATACCATTTTTCATAGGTGTTAAAACTTCTCCTTGAATAAGTGGTAAAAAGTATTCTATAGCTTCATCGGTAACGTTATTATTCTCTTCGTTTATCCATTCGACAGGGAATAACTTTTCCCTGTTTGCTACATTATCTATTTTAACACTTTCTATTTCTATTCTATAGGGGTTATTTGATATTCGTTTAAAAGCCATCATTTTTCCAGTTTCGCCTTTTAAAGCTTCTCTTAAAGCCTCTTGACCAATTAATTCAGCTTCATCTAAATCTGTTTTAGAAGCCATATGTGATGCACATCTTTGCATAACATTTAATTCGATTGAACGAACTTTGCAACCTACTTGTGTTTTTACGATATTTTCTAAATATTTGCCTAAACCGGCTAAATATTTATGACCAAAAACATCTACAACATCTGATATATGTCCATTTGCAACATAATCACCAGTTTCGTTTTTTAGTCCTTCACTAGCTGCTACAATAACGGAATTTGTTGTTTGATGTAGCTTTTTAATGTCTTCGACAAACTTCTCAACTGAAAAAGCTTTTTCGGGTAAATATATAAGTTGAGGTGCATGACTGCCGTTTTTTCTAAGTAAACTTGTAGATGCAGTTAACCAACCGGCGTCACGCCCCATTATTTCTATTATGGTTACTGAAGGAACATCATAAACAATGCTATCTCTAACTATTTCACTTACAGTAGAAGTTATGTATTTTGCAGCTGAACCAAAACCAGGAGTATGGTCTGTATCTATAACATCATTGTCAATGGTTTTTGGTACTCCCATAATTTTAATGTTGCTGGAAATTGTCTTTGCATATTCGGATAATTTTTTTACTGTATCCATGGAATCATTTCCACCTATATAAAAAAACGCTTGGATATTATGTTTGTTAAAAACATCAAATATTTTTTTATAACAAGAAGAATCAGTACTACATTCAGGTAATTTTTTTCTACAAGAACCAAGTACAGTAGCAGGTGTATGCTTTAATAAATATAAATCTTCGTTGTTTTTTATTTCATTTTTTAAATCAATTAGTTTTTTATTTAGTATACCGTTGATGCCATTAAAAGAGCCATATATTTTATCTATTTCAGAGCAATTTAAAGCTTCTGAAAAAATACCAGATAGAGAAGCGTTTATAGCACAAGTAGGGCCTCCAGATTGAGCAATTGCAATATTAAACATTATAAAATTAAACCTCCGATTTTTCTTAAAAAAACACTGACTTAAAAACCTTGTCAGTGTTTAAAATATTGCTTATAAACATAAATTCCCCAATAAAAATAATCCCTACTGTATCATATTTATAAAATATTTTAAAAAAGATAAATCATTTGTTAGTTCTGGATGAAAAGAAGTAACAAGCATATTGTTTTGTTTTGCAGCTACAATTTTACCATCAATAGAATGTAAAATTTCTACTTCTGGACCTACTTCAGTTATAAATGGTGCACGTATAAAAACAAGTGGAATAGGAGTATCGCTAACTTTTTCGATTTGGGCGTTAGTATTAAAACTATCTATTTGTCTTCCGTAACCATTTCTTTTTACCTTTATATCCATAGTTGCCAGATGAGATTTTTCACCTAACACTTCTTTTGCCAATAAAATTAGACCAGCACATGTTCCAAAAGCAGGCATACCTTTTTTGATTAAATCTTGAATTGGATAAAATAAATCGAGTTCTCTTAATAGTTTGCCTATTACAGTACTTTCACCACCTGGAATTATAATTCCATCAAATGTTTGTTCCAAATCTTTTTTTTGTCTAATCTCAAAACAATCTATTCCTAATTTTTGCAACATATATTCATGTTCTATAAAAGCACCTTGTAATGCTAGAACACCAATCCTCATCTATATTCCTCTTTCTGCCATCAAAAGTTTTATTTCCTGTTCGTTGATTCCAACCATTGCTTCACCAATGTCTTCCGACAGTTCAGCTAACATTTTTGAATCATTAAAGTTTGTAACAGCTTTTACAATTGCAGCAGCACGTCTAGCAGGATCACCTGACTTGAATATACCTGAACCAACAAAAACACCTTCTGCACCAAGTTGCATCATAAGAGCAGCGTCTGCAGGAGTTGCTACACCACCAGCGGCAAAGTTAACAACAGGTAGTTTGCCATTTTGATGAACAAATTTAACTAATTCATAAGGTACCATATTTTCTTTTGCTGCAAAATAAAGTTCATCTTCACGCATAGATTGAATTCTTCTGATTTCAGCATTCATTTTTCTCATGTGACGAACTGCTTGAACAATATCACCTGTACCAGGTTCGCCCTTTGTTCTGATCATTGAAGCACCTTCATTTATACGTCGTAAAGCTTCTCCTAAATCTTTTGCACCGCAAACGAAAGGAACTTCAAATTCGTTTTTATTTATATGATAAACATCATCTGCAGGTGATAAAACTTCACTTTCATCTATGTAGTCGATAGAAATAGCTTGAAGAATTTGAGCCTCTGCAAAGTGTCCGATTCTTACTTTTGCCATTACTGGAATAGAAACAGCTTCTTGTATTCCTTTGATCATTTTTGGATCACTCATTCTTGAAACACCGCCCACAGCACGAATATCTGCTGGAATTCTTTCAAGAGCCATTACTGCACATGCACCAGCTGCTTCAGCTATCTTTGCTTGTTCTGGTGTGGTTACGTCCATAATAACCCCACCCTTTAACATTTGTGCAAGGTTTTTATTCAATTCATTTCTGCTTTGTGACATAATAATAATTCTCCTATCCAAAATCAAAAAGTTAAAAAATAGTAAATGATAATACAACTTTTTTAATGAAGTTGCATTGTACAAAATGTTTTATGGCTATAAATTCAATTGTAAATCCTAGTCATAAAAAAATATTTTTACGTTTAATTATAGCACACAACAGGGGCATTAGTCAACAACTCAAATTATAAAAAAAATGTAGTAATATAACAATAATTTTATGTTACTATTTAGCCATATGTATAGTGCGGAGATATTTTACCTAAGGTCTAGGGTTACCAGAAAGCCCAATCGACTCCGCAGAGTCGAAATCCTTTCAAAACCGTAAACTTTCCATTTAGAGGCTGAATAGTAACATTTTATATAAGATATTTACTTTTTTTTATATGAAATATTGATTTTATATAAAAAATATGTTATTATTTTAGTTGTGTAAATATGTAAAAATCTATAAATAAGGAATGGTACATATAATGAATAAAAATATTGATTATACTCTATATTTATGTACGGATAGAAATTTAATGACATCTGAGACTATAGAATTGTCAGTTAAGGAAGCTATAGAAGGAGGATGTACAGTTATTCAATTAAGAGAAAAAGATACTACATCACTAGAGTTTTATAATATTGCAAAAAGCATAAAGGAAATTACAGATAAGTATTCAGTTCCTTTAATTATTAATGATAGGTTAGATATAGCTATTGCAGTAGATGCTGCTGGGGTACATTTAGGACAAAAAGATTTACCTGCACAAATAGTTAGAAAAATAGTTGGTGAAAATAAAATAATTGGGGTGTCAACAGCTACAGTAGAAGAAGCGATAAAAGCTCAAGAAGACGGTGCAAATTATATAGGTGTTGGTGCGGTTTTTTCAACCGGTACAAAATTAAATACTAGAAAAGTTACTTTTGAAATGCTTAGTGAGATAAGTAAATCGGTGGATATTCCCATTATTGCCATAGGTGGAATAAATTTAAATAATATCGATTTGCTAAAAGGTTCAGGGATTAGTGGAGTTGCAGTTGTATCGGCAGTTATAGCTCAAAAAGATGTAAAAAATTCTGCGGTTGAATTATATAAGAAGGTAATGAATATAAAAAACAATATTTAAAATAAGGAAATTATAATGATTTATAGTGAAATTGAAGAATATATAAATAGCATAAAAAAAGTAGGGATATTACTTGGTTTAGAAAGAATAAAAATTGTTTTAGATTATATGGGAAATCCTCAAGATAATTTAAAATACATCCATGTTGCTGGTACAAATGGAAAGGGCTCAGTTTGCACAATGTTGTCAAGTATTTTTGTAGAAGAAGGATTGAAAACGGGCCTATTTACTTCTCCATATTTAAATACCATGAGAGAATATTTTGTGATAAATGGGAAAATAGTCAAGGATGAAAATCTTGTTCTTTTATTTGAAATAGTTAAAGAGGCTATGGATAATACAAAACAACAATTGACTGAGTTTGAGATTATGACGGTTATAATGTTTAAGTACTTTAGCGATGAAAAATGTGATATAGTCGTTCTCGAAACTGGATTAGGTGGTACAGAAGACGCAACAAATATAATAAAGACGCCTTTGATATCTGTAATTACAAATATAGGAATAGACCATGTTTCTTTTTTGGGTAATGATATAGCTTCAATAGCTAGGCATAAGGCAGGTATTATTAAACAAAATGGAAACATTGTCAGTTATGAGCATATAACTAGAGTAAAAAATATTATAGATGAAAAATGTAATGAAGTAAATGCAAGTATTACATATGCAAATTTTTCTGCTATAAGTCTTATAAATGAAAATTTAGAAAGTCAGGTATTTTCATATAAGGAATATGAAAATTTAGAAATATCACTATTAGGTGAGTTTCAAAGAAAAAATACTGCGGTTGTGCTTGAGGTTATAGATATTTACAATAAAATTAATAGTAATAAAGTAAAAATTTCTAGCATATATTCTGGATTAAAAAAAGCGAGTATTTCATCTAGATTTGAAATACTTCATAAAAATCCTTATTTTATTTTAGACGGTTCTCATAATGTTCAATGTGTTGATGAGGTACTAAAAACTTTAAGTAGCTTGTTTTTTGATAAGAAAATTATTTTTATTGTTGGAGTTATGAAAGATAAGGACTATACCAAAATAGCTGAAAAGTTGTCGATGGTAGCTACTGAAATTATAACTGTTTCTCCTCAAAATGAACGTGCACTTTCGTCGTTGAAATTAAAGAAATGTTTCTATAATTATTGTGAACGAGTATATAGTACAAAGTCAATTTTAAATGCAGTAGAATTGGCTTTTCTGAGGGCTGAATATTCAGAAGCAGTGATTTGTGCAATGGGTTCATTATATATGGCGTTTGATATAAAAAAATCTGTTGAAAAAATAGTAAAGGAAGTATGTTTATGAAGTTAATTATGAAGTACTTAAATCCATATATGCACATACTGATTATATGCATGGCTTTGTTATTGGGTCAAGCTGTTGCGGATTTAAGTTTACCTACATATATGAGTGATATAGTCAATATTGGCGTGCAAAAAAATGGTATAGATGAAGAAGTGCCAGATGCAATAAGTGCAGATGCAATGAAGTTAGTTACTTTATTTATGACCGAAAATGAAAAAATTAGTTTTCAAAATAGTTATTCTGAAGTAGATAAAGACTCTTCTTTAAAAGAAAAATATAAAAAGACCTTTAGTAAATCTACAGAAGGGGTATACTATATAAAATCTGATTTATCTGAGGATACTATTTTGCAACTAGGTGACATTTATGGAACGGCCATATTATCCTTTGTTAATTTTGCAAAAGAAAATGCAGAAAAACATGAGAGCACAGATAGTCAAACTAATTTTGAAGATATTGATTTAGATAGCATATATTCAATAATCCCTATGATAGAAAAAATACCAAAGGAACAAATATACACATACATTGAAAAAGCAGAATCAAGTGATAAAATGATGAAAACTCAAGTAGGAGTTGTTTTTACAAAAGTTTTTTATGATGAATTAAATGCTGACTTAGATAAGTTACAAAAAGACTACATAAAATCTACAGGAATGAAGATGTTAGGCATTACATTATTAGGAACTCTTGCCGCTATTTTAGTTGGTTTTATTGCTGCAAGGTTATCTGCAAATACAGCTAAAAGATTGCGTTTTGATATTTTTTCTAAAGTTCAATATTTTGCAAATGCGGAATTTGATAAATTTTCAACAGCATCACTTATTACAAGAACAACTAACGATATTCAACAAGTTCAAACTTTAGTAATGATGGGCATAAGAATGATGTGTTTCGCACCTATAATGGGTATAGGCGGAGTAATAATGGCAGTTGGAAAAAGTCCTTCAATGAGTTGGATTATAGTTCTTGCGGTTGCAGTTTTGCTAGGAATTTCAATGATTGTTTTCTCTGTTTCACTACCAAAGTTTAAGATACTTCAAAAGTTAATTGATAAATTGAACTTGGTAAGTCGAGAAAATCTTTCAGGGATGATGGTAATAAGAGCATTTGGAAATGAAAAATATGAAGAAGAACGTTTTGAAGAGGCAGCATTAAATCTTAGAAGTACAGAAAGATTTGTTCAGAGAATAATGGCATTTTTAATGCCATTGATGATATTTATAATGAATGCGGTTTCTGTTCTAGTAATATGGGTGGGTGCACATCAAATAGAAAAATCAAATCTACAAATAGGTGATATGATGGCATTTATTCAATACATCATGCAGATAATAATGTCATTTTTAATGATAGCCATGATGTTCATAATGATTCCTAGGGCTTCAGTTTCTGCGGTTAGAATAAAAGAAGTTTTAGATATGAATTTTTCAATAAAAGATTCAATTTCAGCTAAAAAAGTCAAAAAATTAAAAGGTGAAATTGAATTTAAAAATGTTCATTTTAGATATGAAAATGCACAGGAAGATGCGGTTTTAGAATTGAATTTTACTGCTAAACCAGGTCAAACTACGGCATTTATAGGCTCAACAGGTTCAGGGAAAACCACGTTAGTAAATCTTATTCCTAGATTTTATGATGTTACTAGAGGATATATTACTATAGATGGAATGGATATAAGGGATATAGACCAAAAATCATTAAGAGATAATATTGGTTATATACCTCAAAAAGGAGTTTTGTTTACAGGAACAATAAACTCAAATGTAAGTTACGGAAAAGAAAATGCAAATCTTGAAGAAATAAATACAGCTATAAAAGTAGCTCAAGCCAGTGATTTTGTCAAGTCAACACCTTCTGGCTTGAATACATTTATATCACAAGGGGGTTCAAATGTTAGTGGAGGACAAAAGCAAAGATTAGCAATAGCCAGAGCTTTGGTAAAAAAACCATCTATATACATATTTGATGATAGTTTTTCTGCATTGGATTTTAAAACAGATAGACAATTGCGTCAAGATTTAAAGGAATTTACAGGTGAGTCAACAGTACTTATTGTTGCACAAAGAGTAAATACTATAGTAAATGCTGAACAAATAATAGTTTTAGATGAAGGGCAAATAGTAGGAAAAGGAACGCATAGAGAATTGTTAGAAAACTGTAGTGTTTATCGTGAAATAGCTGAAAGTCAGTTGTCTAAGGAGGAATTAGCATGAGTAATATGCAAAAAGGTCCTACGGGTTATGGAAATGGTTCTTCTATGGGAGGTCCTCCTCCAGGAGCAATGGGAGGCCCGCCAAAGGGGATGGGCGGCCCTCAAGGAGGAATGCGTGGACCAAGAGGATTTGGCGGAGGCCCAATGGGTGGAATGCCAATGGAAAAGCCTAAAAATATAAAGGGCACAATGAAAAAACTTACTAACTATCTTAAACCTTTTAAACTAAAATTGTTAATAATATTTTTATTTGCGGCTTTATCTTCAATATTTAATATAGTAGGGCCAAAAATACTTGCCAAGGCTACAGATGAATTATTTAATGGTATTATGGAAAAATTTACGCTTAGTGGAGATGGAGTGGATTTTTCATTTATTGCAAAAATAATGTTTTTGCTTATACTATTATATATATTAAGTGCTGGATTTGCATATATTCAAGGGTTTTTAATGTCTGAAATTTCAACAAAAGTATCATATAACTTAAGAAATTCAATAATTAAAAAAATAAATAAAATGCCACTTTCATATTTTCATCGTGTTTCTCAAGGCGAAGTATTATCAAGAATAACAAATGATGTAGACACTTTAAATCAAAATCTAAATCAAACAGTAACGCAGTTTATAACATCATCAACTTCACTTGTAGGTGCAATAGTTATGATGCTTACCATAAGTGTAAAGTTAACGTTAATAGCAATTTTAATGCTTCCACTTACAATGATACTTATGGTATTTGTAATGAAAAATTCTCAAAAATTTTTCCAAGGACAACAAAGATTTTTGGGTTCAGTAAATGGACAAATAGAAGAAATGTACGGAGGACATCAGGTTGTAAAGGCTTTTAATGGAGAAAATAAAGCTATACAAAACTTTGATGTGGATAATGAAAATCTTTATAATGTTGCATGGAAAGCACAATTTTTATCTGGACTTATTCATCCAATTATGAATTTTGTCAGTAATCTTGCATATGTTTTCATATGTATAGTAGGAGCTTCATTGACAAGTTCAGGATCTATTACTTTAGGTGGAATACAGGCATTTATTCAATATACCAGACAGTTTACGCAACCTATTATGCAGTTGGCAAATATATCGAATATGTTTCAACAAACACTAGCAGCTTCAGAAAGAGTTTTTGAATTTTTAGAAGAGGAAGAAGAAGTTGAAAAACTAGTTAAGCATAAAATGTCAAACCTAAACATAAAAGGGGATATAAAATTTGAAAATGTTAGATTTGGATATGAAAATACAAACAAAATAGTTATAAAAGACTTCTCCGCTGAAATTAAAGCAGGTCAAAAAGTAGCTATAGTAGGACCTACAGGAGCAGGAAAAACAACACTTGTTAAACTTCTTATGCGTTTTCATGAACTTAAAAGTGGCTCAATATATATAGATGGATATAATATAAATGAGTTTTCACGTCAGGATTTAAGAAGTGAGTTTGGAATGGTTTTACAGGACACATGGTTATATACTGATACAATAATGGAAAACATAAGATACGGTAATAAAAATGCAGCAGATAGTCAAGTTATGTCAGCTGCAAGAACCGCACAAGTGGATCATTTTATTAAAAGTTTACCAGATGGTTATAACATGCAAATAAACGAAGAATCAACAAATATATCTCAAGGACAAAAACAGCTACTTACAATTGCAAGAGCGGTTTTGTCAAATTCAACAGTACTGATTTTAGATGAAGCTACTAGTTCGGTAGATACTCGTACAGAGGTTTTAATTCAAAAAGCTATGGATAATTTAACAAGTGGCAGAACAAGTTTTATTATTGCACATAGATTATCAACTATAAGAAATGCAGATTTGATTTTATTTTTAAAAGATGGAGATATAGTTGAACAAGGTACACATGACGAATTGTTGGCGTTAAATGGTCACTATGCAGAACTTTACAATAGCCAATTTGAAAAAGTTTCATGAAAAATTTTTGATTAAAGGTTAATGGAGAAAAATAATTAATAAAAAGTAATTGATTTTTAGCGTATGTATTTTTATTTACGAGAGAAGGTTAGTGATTTGAATATAGGAAATGATGTAAAAAATTTAATAATTTCTGAATTAAAGAAAAATGGTGTAATTGAAGAGAATAAACCAGTTCAGAAAAAAGAACCATCTCAGACAAATATAGATGATATATGTATTTCTTCAAAGGGTGTCAAATACAATCGTTCTGCACTTATGAAATATTTATGTCAAGAAGGACTTATAGCATCTCAGAAAAATATTGATGCAGCTGCTGAGAACTTTAAATATGTTGATAAAAATAAAGAATACACAGATGAAAATGATGAACAAGAAAAGAAAGTTCCAGATAATATTCTAGAAGGTATGACTGATGATGAAATGATGGCATACATGAATGCTAGATTGTTAATATACATGAATAAGCTGTGGTCAAATATTAATAATAGCTATATGGAATATACAGTTGCTTCAGTAAGGGATTCTAGTACAGGTGCAACTGATGTCAGTAAATTATTAGAAATGATCAACAGGCACGCTGTGAAAGGGTGGCATGTAAAACAGATTTTCATGAATGAATTGGGTGTTGAATCTTCGGGTGTAGGGATTGGCGGATTCTCGGTAAGTACCAATGCAACAATTGATGAAGCGGTAATTTTATTTGAAAGACCGGTTAACTATAATGGGTGACTACATATGTATGATGATCATCTTAACTATATTAAAATATTTTTATTGAGTAATATATAGTTATTATTCATCCAATAAAGGGATAGCTTATGGTTTTTAGGAGTTTCGACTCTGCGGAGTTGACCGGGCCTTCCGGTCGCCCTGGACCTTCGGTAAAATATCTATTTCTATAATATGGCTTAATAGTAACAATATATATGACTTATATTTACTTACTAAAAAAGCGATTGACATTATAATTTGTCAATCGCTTTTGCTATCACATATTAAATTTAGTTAAATATTCTTCAAACTCTTTTTCTGTATATGTATGTACTTCTTTAAAGTAAAGTGTTTTAAATTTTTCTAAATTAAAACGTATAAGCTCATTACCACCTTTTTCAATATAGTGTGATGCAATCTCAACATTTGCTGGCGATTTAATTTGTTTTTTTAATTGATTTGGCATCCGATTTTTTTCTTCATTGTAAACTAAAATAAATTGTATATTTGTACGTGTATGTGAAATGTTGCAATTAATGATATCACAAAAAATCAAAATTCCATCACGAATTTTTTTTGAACGTTTTGTTTTTCGTTTTTCATATTGCCATTTTTAAACTCTATAAATAGCCCGTTATTATTAATAAATGCAAGTGCATCAAATGAAGAGGCACTTTCGTTAGATAGCCCTAATTTGTTTGTGTATGTATTTTTGACACCATCAAAATTAATAGCCTCTAATTTTGATGATGTCATAAATTCTTCTGACTCATTATTATTTTTATCTTTTGATGTTTCTTTTAATGTTGATATATTATCAGCAAAGATTTTGTAATCCTCTATTTTAATCATCACTATATCTCTCGTTTTCTAAATTTTGAAAAGGTCTAGCTAATCTTTGATATATTGATTCCGTATTATCTGTAACATCATTTATGTAAGCAACTTCTCCTTTGTTTTCAGATAAATAATATTTGCATTTATCATCTATTTTGTATTTTGCAGAATATACTTCAATTGCTTCTAAAAAATAAGGGCTATGTGTGGTTAATAATATATGAAGATTAAACTCTTTTTGAAGTAAAACTATTATTTCTGCAAATAGAATTTGCCATTCGGGGTGTAAGTGAATTTCTGGCTCGTCAAGTATAATTGTTCCATTTTCCTCAATAGAACCATTTTGCAAAAGAGTCTTCAATATTACAAAAGACTTTAATCCAGTTGATAAATTACGTATATTTAAGGGCTTTTCTGAATGATTAGTTTGGTAATTGTAACCCATTCCGCCACGGACTATGCTACCATTGCAAATAGGGTTGATTTTATCAAAAATTATATTTAATTTTTTGTTTACAATTATTTCATCAAGTATGTTCTCTTTAACATT
>JACCEE010041220.1_pt1 | contig 12675 bp, 9 predicted proteins | sample 7449931 | NCBI WGS metagenome assembly JACCEE01 (sample SAMN15323457, study PRJNA562643) | freshwater metagenome | isolation source: river surface water | place: USA:Blue River Watershed | collected 2017-08-19 | reverse complement strand
TAAGGCCATAAGCCCCGGCATTTCAATTTCTGCTAAATCTAATTCTTTGCGGCCCCAATCGGCTAGCGAAAGATCTGCTACTTTGTATTCCATTATACTATTTCTTTTAATGATGACTAATTTTTTTTAGAGCCCCAAAGATAATGCAACAGCATCATTTATAAAATTTATATCGAAAATTAGTTGATTGTCAACTACCGAAATAATTCTATTAGAAGTAGAAGTTGCCCGGGGATGCGAAAAGAGTCAAAAGCATAAGTTCCGGTTTGCTTTTTTTGGACTTCATTTCGGTGTTTTTGAGCTCGAAGTTGGCGACTTTGAGCTCATATTCGGAATATTTGGGCTCGAATTCAGCAACTTTGAGCTCATATTTGGCAACTTCGAGCTGAAAGTTGACGATTTCGGGCTTAAATATTGACTTTTTGAGCTCGAACTTTCATTATTTGGACTTAAATAAAAGCTCAAATTCTCAGTTTTTGAGTTCAAAGATTTCACCATATATCGACCACACAAAACAGTTGTTTGAGTGCTGGGCTAAATTGACCGGTTCAATTGATTCGGTTAAATAGTAGAAATGGCAAAATCTTTACATGTACGAAAAATGAACAACACATAATGGAGAATGTCGCGAGTCTATTTTAGATTGCAATTATTCTGGTGATATCATTTTTAAGATATTGAAATTAATGTTTGAATATCCGGCATCAGCGGCATTCATGAAGGCAATATTAGAGTAATACTCTCCATAATTTGGCCCTTGATAGGTAATTATACCACCATTCTCGTTATTGTACAGATAACCATAATCTTGCAATTTTTTTTGATAGTTATCTGCATTGCTCGTCTTTGTTTTAATTACAACTTCTTCTCCAGTATAAAATGAATAATCGTTATCGCGGTAAGTAAAAAAAGTAAATGAGCTTGGGTAAGGAGGATAATGGTTTAGGTATGGGTACTTAGAACAAAGATTTTTCCATTCGGAAGTAACTGTTGGTTCATCATTATCATCGCCCTCAGATTCAGTAGACAATGTTTCTACCGTAATGTATATCACTTCACCAGCCGGAACATCAACTAGTTTAGTTTCTTTATTACCTGATTCATCTATTGCAGATAAAGTCCATTTCCCTTTATTTAAAATTGTGTAAATGAATTCTGTACCTTCACTAATTGCATTGCCAATTGAAACATATATTGATGCCTGTCCAGGAGATGAACTTCCTTGTTTTTGTGCAATTACAATATCAGCGTTATCTTTACTATCAGAATCCTGAACGATGACAATTGATTTATTTGTACCTTCGATATTACTCCCATCTTTTTTAACTATATCAACAGTTTCGGTAATTGATTCGGCAACAATATCAACGGCTGCATCTCCACCTATAATGCCCAAGATAGGATCTTGCCAGGCTAAAGAAGCAAGGTTTGACAGAAGTGTTGTGACAATTTTTTTCCGTTCAGCATTTGATTTGGCGTTGTAAAGGTCAGCTGTATTTTGAGCCACCTGAACGGCTGTCATACCTTTTCCTAAAGGGGTTGCTGTACCTACCACATCAACCATAAATTCTGAACCAGCTTTTACTCCTGCAGCACCTTCTAATACAACAATACGTTGTATTGTAAGCCCTTTTTCATCTGACGTAATGGCAAATTCTTCATTTTCTATCTGAAAGTCATTGAACATTTGAGGTGCCTGTACATCAAAATCTCCTTTTTCCAATTTTTTCCAGAAGTCATCTTCATTCGAAGTTTTCTCTTTCCAGTTGGTACGTAAACTCTTATATAGTTTGGTACGCTCTTTTGAGTCTAAATTAGAGGCCACTGTTATTATACGTTCACGACTACGTTCACCACTACCCGAAAGCCAAGTGAAAAAGGATTTTCCAGACGAAATAATTCCTTTTAAGGTTACATCGGTTAGCACATTCGATTCTTCAAGTTTCTTAAATGACATTTCATAATCTTCAATGAGAAGAGTCATATTGGAAACTTCCGCAAAGAAATCATCATAATCTTTTTGAGAAACAGTTCCCTCTAAAATATTTTTGGTAAACTCGTCAGATGTTATTTTCAAATAGGTTAAGATAATCGATTGTTTTCGAACGGAGAAATCGGCGAATACTGCAACATCATCTCTAAAATTTTCCGGACTTTTGTATTCTGGTTCATCTAATGGAGCATTGCATCCTGTTAATAGTGCAGTAAAAACGAATAAGATTAGAGTGGTGTATAAATTCTTCATTTTGGTTATCTTTTGATTGTAAGATAAGGATATATTTAAACTAAGACAAAACAATTTACTATTCTTATTGTAGGTGGTACTGGCCTTGTGTGTAATCATTTGATTAAAAAACTACAAGAAGAGGGCTATAGAGTTCCTGTGTTGACTTTGGGCTCACATTCGAGATTTAAGAGATATTTTCTCCTATAAATCAACACTATCAAGTATTTCCATAATCTGCTCCCGATCTACAGCAAGCTGGGCTTTTAACCCTTCAATATTTGCAAACTTCTGTTCGTTACGCGTTCGTTTATGAAAAAAGATAGTAATTTGTTCTTTGTAAATATCGCCTTCAAAATCAAAAATATTGGCTTCAATTGTACGGTTGTCGGCATTAAAATATAGTGTAGGCCGGAAACCAATATTGAGCATTCCTTTATACGTTTTACCTTTAACTGAAACGGTTACAGCATAAACGCCTTCGGCCGGGATAAGTTTGTACGGATCGGCAGACTGAATATTTGCTGTAGGAAAACCAATACTCCGCCCTAGTTTATTACCTTCTATTACAACACCTTGAAGCGAATAGATGTAGCCCAAATATCCATTTGCGATATCAACTTCGCCTTTTTGAAGAGCATTTCTGATTTTGGTAGAGCTAACATCAACTTCGTCGAACAGGTAAGTTTCAATCTTTTCAACATTAAACGATAACCGTTTCGATAGCGCAAAAATGTTTTCAAAAGTCCCCTCTCGATTTTTACCCAAACGATGATCGTGGCCAACCACCAAGGTGTGCATGTGCAGTTTATCAATCAGTATTTCCTTAATAAACTCATCGTAGGTTAACTCGGCAAAGTCGATAGTAAAGGGAAAAACAACGAGATGATCGATACCTGCCAGTTCTAGCTGATGTGCTTTCTCTGTAAAGGTTGATAACAATCTCAGGCTCGATTCGCTAGCTGAGACAACCATTCGAGGGTGAGGATAGAAAGTGAAAACTACTGTTTCGCCACCAGCCAACGAGGCAATTTCCTTTAACCGGTCAATAACCTTTCGGTGCCCTAAATGAACACCATCGAAGGTTCCAATGGTAATAACAGGGTTTAAAGCCTCAAAAGAATCTATAACGTAGTGGATTTTCAATAGTTTATTATTTCGATTTGAGTTGCAAAAATAGCTTTTTTGAATATTCAAATTTTGAAAAACTCTTAAAAAATGTTATAAACAGAAACACTTTCCGTTTTAATATTATTTTAGCTTCAAATTCACAAAAACTGAGAGAAGTGAGAAGATATTTTTGGATTTTGATTATAGCTTTTGCGTTGTTTTCATGCAGCAAATCGGGTAATTTTGAAATTGAAGGTAAAATAACCAACTCGCCCGGCACAAAAATCTATTTAGAAAAACTCGAACTAAATGGTACAACTCCGTTCGATTCATCGAAGGTAGACAGCAAAGGGAATTTTAGCCTTAATGGAAAAATTTCGGAACCGACATTCTTTTTGCTAAAAATTGACGAGCAGAAATTCATCACTTTATTGATTGATTCGATGGAGAAAGTGAAGTTCTCGGCCGACTTTATCAACTTCTCGAACGATTACAAAGTTGAGGGATCTTATGGGTCGCACCAGGTGAAAGAACTCAACCAGCAACTGACCAAAACAAATGCAAAGATCGATTCAATAAACTCGCTGATCAACCTCAGCGTAAACCTCTCCGACTTTGAGCAGAAGAGAAATAACTGGATTGCTAAAATCAACCTTGTAAAATCGGAACAACAAGAATTTTCGAAGAGATTTGTAACCAATAACCCATTCTCGCTTGCCTCTATCCTTGCTATCTACCAGCGTTTTAATAGTGGTGAATATGTAATTCAGGATCTTCAAACCATAAAAGTAGCGGCTTCTGCACTAAACTCAATGTACCCAAATTCGGCACATGCCAAGACACTTTATGAAGACACAAAAAAACTGATACAAGATGTTCAAAACCAAAAAGTGAAGCAATATATTGAGGAAGTTGGAGAAAACTCGCCCGACATAACACTGCCAAATCAATCGGGAGAAAAAATCTCGCTCTCGTCGTTACGGGGCAAGTATGTGTTGGTGCAGTTTTGGTCGGCCTACGATGCTTCGAGCCGAATGATGAACCAAGTACTAAAAGAGAACTACCAACTATTTAAACCTCGTGGGTTCGAAATTTATCAGGTTTCGATAGACACAGCCCGGAATGCATGGACACAAGCAATTCAAAAAGACCAAATGAACTGGGTAAATGTTGGCGATATGCAAGGAAGTAAAACCGCACTAATAAAATACAATATTCAACAAATACCATCGAATTATCTTCTCGATAAAGAAGGCCAGATAATTGCTAAAAACATAAAAGGGCCTGAACTTTACAAAATACTTAACGAAATTTTTAACTAAAGAATATCAATATTCGACATATATTGGGTTCTTTTGCCAATCGAAAAGCAAATCGCGCATCAGTAATATGATTTTTTTTAACTTGTGCGCGTTTTATAAAAAGTGATTTTGCACAGTGCTTAATCATACATCTAAAGATGGTACATTTTGAAAGGCAACAAAACATATTTCATTTCTGACATTCATTTAGGAGCTCCGGCCATGAACAACAACCCTGAGAGGGAGCGCTTGTTTGTGAATTGGCTTGATGAAGTTTCTAAAGATGCTTCTGAAATATATTTGTTGGGCGACATATTCGACTTCTGGTACGAATACAAAAAGGTTGTACCTCGCGGGTTTGTTCGCACACTTGGCAAGCTTGCTGAACTTTCGGACAGAGGAATCCCTGTACATTTTTTTACCGGAAATCATGATGTTTGGGTTTTCGATTACCTGCCAACCGAAACAGGCGTAATTATTCACCGAGAACCAATAGTGCAATCGATAAACGATAAATTATTTTTTCTAGGACATGGCGATGGTCTCGACCCCAGCGAAAAAGGTTATATCAGGCTAAAACGTTTGTTCACAAGCAAACATGCGCAATTCTGGTTTTCGAAACTACACCCAAATGTAGCATTGTGGTTTGGCCATCAGTGGGCAAAGAGCAGTAGGTTATCAAAGGGCATTCAGCCCGAATACATTGACGATATAAACTCTGTATCGGCCATAAAATTTGCGAAGAGATACATTCAACAAAACAAAATTGATTTCTTCATTTTTGGGCACAGACACGTCATGTTGAATGAAAAGATAAACGAAGAAACAAGTGTTGTAATACTTGGCGAATGGTTTAACTTTTTCTCGTATGCCGTTTTCGACGGTGTTAATTTAGAACTTAAAAAATATTCAATAAAAACTTTAGTGAGTTAGATTTAATTATGAGCAAAGAACTTTACACAGCCATCATCGCCACAGGAAGCTGTATTCCAGAAGTGGTGGTTAAGAACGAGGACTTTTTAGGAAATCAATTTTACGATGCAAAAGACAATAAACTTATTGAAAGACCGAATCAGGAAATCATAAATAAGTTTCAGGAAATTACCAACATACAGGAACGTCGTTGGATTAGAAAAGATCAGAAAGCTTCAGATATTGCGGCACTTGCAGCAAAAGACGCATTGGAAAGTTCGGGTATTGACCCAATGTCGCTTGATTTCATCATTGTTGGCCACAACTTTGGTGATATTTCTTCCGACAGCCCTCAAACCGCAACAATCCCTAACCTTGCATCGAGGGTAAAACAATTCCTCAATATTGTAAAACCTTCGATGGCAGCATTCGACGTTATGGCCGGTTGCCCAAGTTGGATACAATCTTTAATAGTTGCAAATGCACTGCTTAAATCAGGAACTTATAAGCGCGGACTTGTAATTGGAGCCGACGTTATGTCGCGAATTAGCGACCCGCACGACCGCGACAGTATGATTTTTGCTGATGGTGCAGGAGCCGTAATTGTTGAAGCTGTTGAGAGCGAAACGCCTGTAGGAATTATCTCTTTTGCCGAAAGAAGTGATGCTGTTGATTGGGCCGATATTTTGAATCTATCGCCATCGCTAAACCCTGATTACAATCAAAAAGAGACGTTTATAAGAATGCAAGGGCATAAGGTTTATGTTTATGCACTTAAGAATGTTCCTGGAGTTGCGAAGGAAGCAATTGACAAAGCGGGCTTAACGCTTACCGATATTAAGAAAGTGCTTATTCATCAGGCGAACGAAAAAATGGACGAAGCTATTTGTCAACGTCTGATGGGTCTTTACAATGTAAAAATGTCTACTTCTGATATCATGCCAATGACAATTCAGGATCTTGGCAACACTTCATCGGCAACAGTACCAACACTTTATGATTTGGTGAAGAAAAAGAAATTGAAAGGCCACGAAATTAACAGTGGCGACAATATTGTGTTCACTTCGGTTGGTGCAGGTATGATTATTAATGCTATTGTATATCGGGAGCTATAATTTATTATAATATATTTATATCGAAAAGCCGTCTTAATCAATAAAATTGAGACGGCTTTTCTTTTGATAAAAAATAAAAAAGTAGCTATATTCGCCATCTAATTTTATAAATGGCCAATGGTAATAGCACGAAAAATTCGCCAAATCATAATCTCTTTTGTTGATTGGTTCTATCCTCCTTTTTCAAAGTATATTTCACTAGTAACATTCAGGTATGCAGCTACAGGAGGAATGAATACTGCGTTGGATATTTTTCTTTACTACATTCTTTACAATTTCGTTTTAACAAACGACATAATAGACCTTGGTTTTATCTCAATCAGCTCATACATCGCATCTTTACTTATTGTTTTTCCGGTTACGTTCACAAACGGTTTTCTGCTGGCCAAGTATGTTACGTTTAGCCAATCGGAATTAAGGGGAAAAGTGCAGCTATTTCGTTACGGGCTTTCGGTTTTAGGATCGCTTATATTGAACTATCTGCTGCTGAAATTCTTTGTCGAAGTTGTAGGAATTTGGGCTACCCCTTCAAAAATACTTACCACCTGTTTTGTTGTTGTTTACAGTTATTTTGTTCAGAAACATTTTTCGTTCAAAACAGCAAAGACTCCAATTAAAGAATAGGTAAAAATTTACTGGGCAGGGTATTGTAAAAAAATAAAACCTTCCGAATTCGAAAGGTTTTATAATGATCTTATATTTTGAATATCAGCCAGAAAACAATTATCAGCTTCTATTACTTGTTTCTTTAAGAATAACATCGTGAGCTCCACCTTCAATAATGCTTGTTGAAGATACAAGTGTGATTTTACCGTTTACTTTCAGATCGAGAATAGTAGTTACACCGCAGCTACACATAGTCGATTTGATTTTCCCCAAAGAAATGTCAAGATTGTCTTTCAGTTTACCTGCGTAAGGCACATAACTATCAACACCTTCTTCAAATTTGAGGTTATCGCTGCCACCCATGTCGTAACGTTGCCAGTTGCGAGCACGGTTCGAACCTTCGCCCCAGTACTCTTTCACATAGTTACCATTAACCATTAATTTGCGGGTAGGACTTTCGTCGAAGCGGGCAAAATAACGCCCCATCATCAGAAAATCGGCGCCCATAGACAATGCAAGCACCATGTGATAATCCTGTACAATACCACCATCGGAACATATAGGAACGTAAATGCCGGTTTGTTCAAAATATTCATCGCGAGCCTGAGCTACTTCAATTATAGCAGTAGCTTGTCCACGACCAATACCTTTTTGTTCGCGCGTAATGCAAATTGAACCTCCACCAATTCCAACTTTAATGAAATCGGCACCAGCTTCAACAAGGTAAAGGAAACCAGCTTTATCTACTACATTTCCAGCGCCCACTTTTACCTGTCCGTTGTATTCTTTTTTAATAAATTCAATTGCTTCTTTTTGCCAAACAGAGAAACCATCAGATGAATCGAGGCAAAGAACGTCGGCACCGGCTTTCACCAGTTCAGGAACACGTTCTTTGTAATCGCGGGTGTTGATACCTGCTCCAACTAAAAGTTTTTTGTTTGAATCGGAGAGTTCATGTGGGTACTCTTTATGACTGTCGTAATCTTTGCGGAAAACGAAATATTGCAACATTTGGTCGTCGTCAATAATAGGAAGGCAATTCAATTTATTGTCCCAAATAACATCATTAGCCTCGTTGAGCGAGATGCCCAGCCTCCCTGTGATTAGTTTTGAGAACGGTGTCATGAATTCTTTCACTTTCAGATCGTGAGGATCACGTGTTGGACGATAATCGCGGCTAGTAACCATTCCCAGCAATTTGCCGTTAAATGTTCCATCTTCGGTAACGCCAACGGTAGAGTATCCGGTTTTTTCCTTTAGAAGCAGAACATCGCGCAACGTACTCTCGGGAGTTATATTTGCATCGCTAACAACAAAACCAGCCTTATATTTCTTCACCTTGCGAACCATCTCGCACTGAGTTTCGATTGATTGAGAACCGAAAATGAACGATAAACCTCCATTACGAGCAAGAGCAATAGCCATTTTATCATCCGAAACCGACTGCATGATTGCTGAAACAAACGGAATATTAAGTTCTAATGAAGGGGTTTCTCCCTTTTTAAACTTCACCAAAGGTGTATTCAGTTTTACATTGTCTGGGGTACAAGCGGCTGTGGTAAGCCCGGGAATCAAAAGGTATTCGCTAAAAGTGCGCGAAATTTCGTTTGAATAAATTGCCATATTAGTCCTCCGTTTTCTTTAAAAATTCGGCAAATGTACAAAATTTAGCAGAAGCTCCGAACCTTTTAGTTAACCCGCTGCAATTAATAAGAATCCTTTAAAATTAAAAGACGATTTAATCTGCATAGATTAATTAAAGAATCTTTCTCTTCGATCTCAAAGTTGGTCTTTTTTTTATTGTCGATCCAGAAATTTGAAAGCCACCTTGTCGAGGTGGCTTTTAATCTAATAATAACCCAGTCAATTAATTAAATAAACCTACTATTTAACTATTGATTTATTTTCAACATCTTATTGTATTAACTATAGCCTTAATGAAAGATTATTGCCATCAAATATATAAATATCTAACCGATTGACATTGTAAAATAAGATTTTGTATTGACAATTGCAAGGTGTGATGTCATTTTATTAATGATGAACGAGAATGCGACTGAGTTTAAACTGATCTTCGATTCATATCCTTATTATTACAATTCCCGGCCATGCCCTTTTCAAGTCAAATTCATGAGAAAGATCAAACATACAGAAGGTTAACACTGTTTTTTTTGTTTGATGATAAAAAGAAAAAAGGTTCATCGAAACCGACAAACCTTTCTTTCTTTAACCTAAAACATCTATTATCTGACAATAATGGGCCAACCTTCGTTATCCCACACTAATTTCTTTGTAATTAAAATTGGCGTTCCTTTTTCACTCTTTAAATATCCATGACAAAGCAGATAATCGTTCCCTTTGAAAGTGTAAACAGAGTTATGTCCAACGCCATAAAACTTTTCATCGCCGGCTAAAAGTAATGTTCCTCCACCTTGCATTAAGTCAACTCCATTTTTATCGACATAAGGACCGATAACTGATTTTGAACGACCATAACGAACGTTGTAATTACTATTTTCGGCCCGGCAACACAAATCAAAAGAAACAAACAGATAGTAATAATCTCCTTTTCGGAAAATGAACGGAGCTTCGATTGCTGCATTTCCCGGATCAGTTTCGTCGAGAGAGGAATCACGTTCGCGAGAAGCAATAGTATGCCATTCCTGAGGTGTTGCTACCGAAAGAAGATCGTTGCTAAGCTTCACAATTTTCAATCCGCCCCAGAAAGAGCCAAAAGATAGCCAGGGAGTTCCATTTTCATCGAAGATAAGATTCGGATCAATTGCATTCCAGTTGTCGCGCCCTGGTACTGACTCAATTAACTTGCCGTGATCTTCCCAACGGTATGCAGGGTTATTGCGATCGAGCGTTAAATTAGTTGCAACGCCAATGCACGAACGATTACTTGCAAACGACGATATTGAATAGTAGAGGTAATATTTCCCATTATGAAATGAAATATCGGGAGCCCAAATATTACCGTCGAACTTTGGCACTTCAGTTTTAGCCCATTCGGGCGAACTAGGAAATACCGGCCCCATGTATTGCCAACTCTCCAAATCGGTTGATCTCAGATTTGCAATTCCAACTCCGGTATTGAAAATATAATAAGCTCCATCGGCTTCAATTGCAACAGGATCGTGCACAATTGTATGATTGCTTTGTGCTAACAAACACAAAGGGAACAACCATATTAAACTGAATATTCCTGATATTTTTTTCATTTTCTAAAATTTTAATTTTCTTGGCTTAGAACAATCGGTATCATAGCACAAATCGGCATTAATGAAAATGCTATGAGTTGTATTCCAACGTATTATTTTGTCTTTTTGCCCCAATACGTTGCATTCAGATTTTTCTCGGTTCCAGCATAAACAAAAGTTACACGTCGTGGGGTGGCTTCCCAATCGACTTCGCGCTCAACGCAAACAACAACGTTGCCCAATGTAAGTTGCTTTTTTGTTGCGTCGTAGCTCCAGTTCCCAGCCAAAGCCCCAGATAACGTTCCATCGGCTTTCAGAGTTAAGGATGAACCCTTACTTTGTTCGCCATAAGTGTATTTTAGGTTGATGTGCTCCCATGTTCCAACAAGCGAGTCTTTGGTTATTGCACCATAATCGGGTACGGCTGCGTAGCGTTCGGGCAATGCAATAGGCCAAAGGTTATCGGGTTCGTTTGGAGAGGCCGGACACCAAACAATTCGGCGCACGTGCCCCATCATAATGGCATTGGAGTATGCGTTGCCACCAACGTTTTTGGGTAAACGTGCCTGCGACATATAGAACCATTCGTTTGTATTCTCCTTTTGAAAGATGCAACAATGAGCAATCCCAACCCAACCGTTACTGAGATTGAATTTGTAAGGGTGGGTTACAATCGGGTAGCAGTCACCACGTCCGTTGGTAAAGTTGCGCCCGGTGATGTCGAGATATGGACCTTCAATGTTAGTACTTCTCACAACCCGTGTGTTGTATGGAACATCGAGGCCATCGTAAGCCATAAACAAATAGTAGTAACCATCCTTGTAAATTACTTCGGGAGCTTCGCTGCCTTGCCAACGCGACGAGGCTGTGCGAGTGCCAACTCTTGCTCCATAGCGGGCTGTAAGCTCACTTGCACTGGCGGCGTAAGGTTCACCAAGAGTATTTAGAGGCTTACCTGTTGTTGCATCGACCTGCAATAGTGCGAAACCACTATGCCACGAGCCATGTATGAGGTAATGTTTTCCTTCGGGTGCTACGATATAAGTTGGGTCGATGGCATTGTAGTAGAAATAAGCATCCCAATTAGATAAACTGGAGCGACTATAGTTTGTGCCACGATCGGATGATGAGGTAGTTACAAAACCTTTATCGATCCAAACAGCTCCGGCAGGGTCGGTCGATTCGCACATGCCAATAAAGGCACGTTCAGTCCAGCTTCCATCGAAATTTGACGAGGTATTTGCCTTGCCAGTTTTGATGTAGTTATCGATAACAACGCTGTAATACATACGCAAAACCTCTTGTCCACCAACGTTGACCCGACGTACAACCGGCGCCCAGTAGCCAAAATTGATGTTTTCTTTGGAAATGGCGGCAACTCCCATGCGTATACGGATTGCGTTAAGCGAATCGGTTACCCAAGCAGGAGCATCGTAAAAAGGCCCTCCTATCCACTCCCAGTTCACCAAATCTTTCGAACGTTTGCCCTGAAAATGGCCGTGACCATTGTGCTCATTGCCATACGAGGCATCGGTACCGTACATATAATAATAACCATTGAAGAAAGCAACTGACGGGTCGTGAACGTTAGCCAGATTCCACTTGCTCCGGTTTGCCCACGACGAAATAGATGAATAGTCGTCGGCATAAGTTGGAATAGTGAAACTTGCAATTGTATCGGGCTCTTCCTTCTTCGGTTCAACATCATCGTCGTTGCACCCTGCAAACGATAGCATTATTATGCTGATAGATAAAAACAGTAAATATCTCATTTGAATATCTAATTTGCTTCTGTTAAAAAACTTCCTTATCAACATACAAAAAATACATCGATAAGGAAGTCTCCAATTTATAAGAACGATTCCTACTTCACAATAGGACGAACCGACCACTTAGCTAAGAAAGCAGGTCCATTATCTTCATTCTTGTTAGCCGAATTACCTACAAGGTTAGGGTTTGCATTCAGCGTAGATTGATATATTGGGAAATATTCATGTCCCTTATAGTAATATTGAAATGAAGAAGCACTGGCAGTTTCAGCGGTAAGTTCTTCTGTTGATGCTTTTCCATCAAGTTTATAATAAGCATGTTCAACCAACTGATCCAAACGATTAGCGTCGTAGAAGAATCCCCAACGGAGCAAATCGATACCACGTCCGTTTTCGCAACCGAATTCTTTCGGGCGTTCAACGTTAGCTATTTGT
>JACCEE010559382.1_pt1 | contig 12676 bp, 12 predicted proteins | sample 7449931 | NCBI WGS metagenome assembly JACCEE01 (sample SAMN15323457, study PRJNA562643) | freshwater metagenome | isolation source: river surface water | place: USA:Blue River Watershed | collected 2017-08-19 | reverse complement strand
TCTGTCTGCGTGAGATAGCTACGTAAATTAATCAGGGGATCATCAGCACGACGATTGACTGTAATGTTAGGTAAGGGCGTGGATAAAGATGAGGCTGCATCTTTATCATGAATGATCCAACGACCATAGGGTTTAGCTAAGGTGAAGAAATCTTCATCATTCAAAAAGATAGATTCTGGTGGTAATAAAGGTCGTTCACGATCGGACTTTAAAAATCCATAACGTGAACGTGTATCAGACCAGAAGCGTTGTATGGTGTTATCAATGTCACCCACTAAAGCAAAGGTGGCATCTTTGGGTAGGTAGTCAAATAAGGTTGCAGTGTTTTCAAAAAACAGCGGTAGATAATATTCAATCCCTGCAGATGCAATGCCACTGCCTATGTCACGATAGATATTCGTTTTTGAAGGATCACCTTCAAACACTTCACGCCAGCGCCCGCGAAATGCGCTTCGCGCTGCTTCATCCATAGGAAATTCACGGCCAGGTAATAAGCGAACTTCTCGCACTGGATACAATGAGCGCTGAGTATCTGCATCAAAGGTGCGGATGGTTTCTATGGTGTCGCCAAATAAGTCGAGTCGATAGGGTAGCGCTGAACCCATAGGGAAGAGATCAATCAAACCACCACGCACGGAATACTCTCCCGGTGACATGACTTGTGTGACATGTGAATAACCGGCTAAGGTTAATTGTGATTTGAGTTTCGCTTCATCAAGCTGTTCACCTTGTTTAAAAAAGAAAGTATAAGCAGCAAGAAAAGAAGGTGGCCCCATGCGCAATAAAGCAGTGGTAGCAGGAACGATTAAGACATCGCATTGTGCATGTTGTACTTCATGTAGCGTTGCTAAACGTTCAGAAACTAGATCCTGATGCGGAGAAAACGCATCATAGGGTAGTGTTTCCCAATCGGGTAATAGATGACAGCGAAGAGCATGTTCATCACCACTACCAAACCACTGCATTTCAATTAGCAGTCTTTGTGCATCAATCGCGTTTGCCACCACCACGACCAGCATGTTGTTCGATGCTTTAAGAGCGCGAGCTGCTTCAGCCAAGACATAGGCATCTGCAGCGCCATGTAAGGCGGGCAAAACAAATCGGGTTCCAGCTTTGGGAAGTAAGCGTTTTGGATCAAAGGACATGGTGTGCTGACACAGCACTGACATCTGCGGATGTGGCTGCAAATAGTTGCATGAGGCCGCTGAATGCTGCTTTATGCTACTCAAGGCTGCTTTGGTCCGCTGTGACAGTGATAAAGTAAGATAAGATTATAAATTAGTTCTCATGAGTTCTCCTTGTTAGTCTCTTTATTGTCTTGTGTTGGACTAATTTGATGTGAGAACGTACCCCATTTTTTTATGAGTTGTGCTGCATGAGTGTGCCTCGTTATATTGCTTTGATTCCTGCTGCCGGTGTTGGTGAGCGTATGGGCACGACCATGCCTAAGCAATATGCACAGTTAGCCGGTAAGCCTATGTTGCAGCATGTGATGGACACCTTTTCTTCTTCATCGTTAATTTCACATACTTTTGTGGTGGTGAGTGAGAATGATGCCTACATCAGTGATTTACCACTAACACCACGTACATCAATTTTAAAATGTGGTGGTGCGACACGTCATGCCTCAGTCACCAATGGATTACTAGAGATGAGTTCTGAAATCGAAGACGACGATTGGATACTGGTGCATGATGCTGCGCGTCCCGGTTTAACGCATGATTTGCTCGACAAGCTGATTGCATTTGTGAAGGATGATGCAGTGGGTGGATTGTTAGCTTTGCCTATGGTGGATACGATAAAACGGAGTGACGGTCATGGTCGAGCTGAGATGACGGTAGAGCGATCGGCATTGTGGTCAGCACAGACACCACAGATGTTTAGACATGCGCAGTTGCTACAAGCATTACAGCAAGCACAGCAACATGCAAAGCAGATTACGGATGAAGCAAGTGCCATCGAAGCAATGGGACATAGGCCTAAGTTAGTGGAAGGGTGTGCGCGTAATTTTAAAGTCACGCTACCGCAAGATTTATTATTAGCTGAGTTGATTTTTAAAGATCGAGGAATGTCATGAGTAGTGCCTCACCATCATTGCCACCTTTTAGAGTAGGACAAGGGTATGACTGTCATGCTTTAGTGCCTGGACGTTCCCTCATCATCGGTGGTGTGACGATTCCTTATCACTTAGGCTTACTTGGTCACTCCGATGCGGATTTACTGTTGCATGCAATAACCGATGCTTTACTTGGTGCTGCAGGCTTAGGGGACATAGGCAAGCATTTCCCAGATACCGATGCGCGTTATGCAGGCATTAATTCGCGGTTGCTTCTGTCTGAGGCCGCACAGCATGTGAGGCAAGCTGGTTATGAAATTGGCAATATCGATGCAACCATCATTGCCCAAGCGCCAAAAATGGCGCCGCACTTAGCGCAAATGGTGGCGCATATTGCTGCTGATTGTGCTGTCACTCCCGATCAGATTAATCTCAAAGCCAAGACCAATGAAAAGTTGGGTTGGGAAGGGCGTCAGGAAGGCATGGCTGCTCAAGTCGTTGCGCTAATTTTTCGACCTTAATTGCTAAATTAATAAAACTATCTATCAATCTAGATGCATAAATTGCCCAAAAAGATTGCAAGTTAGATAGTTATTCTCTTGATATAAAAACTTCTTCATTGTTTTTCTTAATCGACTAGATTAAGAATGACAATTTGAGATATTCCCCCCCAACCCCCACAATCACGCCTGAAACGGCTACCAGCTAGTCGGTTTTCAGTCGCATTAGTTTGTGTACTGTTCGTATTACGAGGTTTTACCTCGTTTCTCGTATTGATTTATTAGGAGATCACCATGTCGAAATTAAAAGGCTCCAAGACTGAAGCCAATCTGAAAGACGCATTTGCAGGCGAATCTCAAGCAAATCGTCGTTATTTGTACTTCGCAAACAAAGCTGACATCGAAGGTCAAAACGACGTTGCAGCATTGTTCCGCTCCACCGCTGAAGGTGAAACTGGTCACGCACATGGTCATCTCGAGTATCTCGAGCAAGTAGGTGATCCAGCAACCGGTTTGCCAATTGGTTCAGCACGTCAAAACTTGATGGCAGCTGTAGCTGGCGAAACACATGAGTACACCGACATGTACCCAGGTATGGCTAAAACAGCTCGCGAAGAAGGCTTTGAAGAAATCGCTGACTGGTTTGAAACTTTAGCTAAGGCAGAGCGTTCACACGCTAACCGCTATCAAAAAGCTTTAGACGCATTAGTCGACTAAATCTTTTCTTCACACTCTTCCCCGCTTGCGGGGGAGGGTTGTGGTGAAAGTGCTTGTGGCTTCATTGAGTACATTCACCACAACTTTTCATTTCAATTCAACTATTCAATCATTTAATCAGGACAGACATCATGGCTGCTCGCGAAGGTAATCTTGAAGCTCCTACTCGTCACCCTTTAGATTGGGTGAATGAAGATTTTTATAACGAAGAATCGCTCAACAAAGAGATGGAGCGTGTCTTTGATATTTGTCATGGATGCCGTCGTTGTGTATCACTGTGCGGTTCATTTCCTACGCTATTTGATTTAGTGGATGAATCACCTACCATGGAAATGGATGGCGTTGATAAAAAGGATTACATCAAGGTAGTGGATCAATGCTACTTATGTGACCTGTGCTACATGACGAAATGTCCTTACACACCACCGCATGAATGGAATTTAGATTTCCCGCATTTGATGTTGCGTGCAAAAGCAGTGAAGTTTAAAAAAGGCGAAGTATCATCGCGCGATAAATTTCTCTCTAATACAGATGGCTTAGGTATGTTTGCCGGCATTCCAGTTGTGACACAGACTGTGAACGCTGTGAATAAATCTCCTGTTGTGCGCGGCATGATGGAAAGTGCTTTAGGCGTAGATAAAAATGCTTGGCTGCCTGAGTTTGCGACGACTAAGTTTCGTTCAGGCGCAGCAAAATCTAAAGCACACCCTGTAAAAGATGGCAAGAATACACCTGGCAAAGTAGCGATTTATTCAACTTGCTATGTGAATTACAACGAGCCAGGTATAGGACATGATTTGCTGGCTATTCTTGATCACAATGAAATTCCTTATGTGATGGTTGATAAAGAAGCGTGCTGTGGCATGCCTAAACTAGAACAAGGTGATTTAGAAGGCGTAGCAGAGAAAAAAGAAATCAATATTCCGCACTTAGCAAAATTGGCGAAAGAAGGTTACGCAATTCTCACGCCAGTACCATCTTGTACCTTGATGTACAAACAAGAACTTCCTCTTATGTTCCCGCAATGTGCTGACACACAACTTGTGAAAGAAGCAATGTGGGATCCGTTTGAATATTTTGTGGTACGCAATCGTGATGGTTTGCTGAAAACGGATTTCTCGGAATCACTAGGTCATGTTTCGTATCACATACCTTGCCACTCACGTGTACAAAATGTAGGTCGCAAAACTGCTGAGATGTTGCAGTTAGTGCCAGATACAAAAATTAATGTAGTAGAGCGTTGTTCAGGCCATGCAGGTACTTTTGGTGTGAAAAAAGAATTTCATGCCATGTCTATGAAAATTGGTAAACCTGTATTTAAAGCGATGGCGAATGATGAGCCGCGCTATATTTCTTCTGACTGTCAGTTAGCAGGTCATCATATCGAGCAAGGTATGGATGAAGCAGGATTACCTCATGCTGAAATGGCACATCCATTGAGCTTACTGCGTAAGGCTTACGGTATTTAATATAGATAAGGAAAACACCATGATTATTTCCCGTGACTCTTTAATGAGCCTAGAGGCTTATCATAAAGCTAGACCTGAAATGCGTAAGCAAATCATCGAGCATAAAAAAATTCGTACTGTGCATCTTGGTAATCACATTTCTTTGTTGTTTGAAGATGAAATGACTTTGCGCTATCAAGTGCAAGAAATGCTGCGTATTGAAAAAATATTTGAAGATGAAGGTATACAGTCTGAACTTGATGCCTACAACCCATTGTGTCCAGATGGTAGTAACTTCAAAGCCACCATGTTGATTGAATATGGCAATGTTGCAGAGCGTCGTGTTGCTTTATCTAAGTTAATTGGCGTAGAAGATCGTATATTTATTCAAGTTGAAGGTCAGCCGCGCGTGTATGCAATTGCTGATGAAGATCTGGAACGAGAAACGGAAGAGAAAACCTCAGCAGTACATTTCGTACGTTTTGAATTAACGCCAGAGATGAAGTCGGCTTTGAAAAATGGTGCGCAAATGATGGTGGGATGTGATCATCCTAATTATCCTGCGCATGTGGAAGAACTACCTACAGATACTTTATCTGCATTTTTAAAAGACCTTAGCTAAACTTTAGCTAGATATCACTTCAAGTAAGTTTAAAAAAATGCGACACCAGAGATGGTGTCGCATTTTTTATGTGCCAAGCTTATTGAGGATTTAATTTATATTAAGCTGCGTCCTGCTAGCCAGATCTTCACAACTAAGCCTGTAGGGATATGATTACTCAATTCTAGTTTGCCTTGATGTCGTTGAATAATACGGTTCACAATAGCCAAACCCAATCCAGCTCCACTCGCTTGACTACGTGCTGTATCTAAGCGTGTAAAAGGTTGTAAGAGATAATTGAATTGATCCTCAGGTAAGCCCGTGCCATTATCAGTTAGCTCAATCAATATTTGTCCTGCTGTGATGTGACTGCGTAAATGAAGTTCCGCATATTGATGCTGTGCTGTTTTTCCATAGCGACGTGCATTCTCTGTGAGGTTGTTCAACATACGTGAAATTTCGGTAGGATTGCCCGTCGTGATCAAGCCTTCAGCGATATCGGATGTGATCCGTATATCTGCCCGTCTAGCTGCTTCATTGACTGTGTTTTTTAATAAGGCAGTTAAATCAAATTCTGCATAATGTTGTTGTTCAGGTGGTTTTGCGTAATCTAAAAATTGCGCAATGATAGATTCCATTTGTGCTAAATCAGATTGCATACCGCTACGTGCTTCATCAGTGAGTTTAGCCATTTCAACTTCTAATAGCATGCGTGCAATGGGTGTGCGTAAGTCATGTGAAATGCCCGCCAAAATCAAGGTGCGATCTGCTTCAATTCTTTCGAGATCTCGTGCCATTTGGTTAAAGCTGATGTTGGTGTCACGAATTTCAACCGGACCATCTTCAGGCAAGGTTAGGGGTTTTAATCCTGCTGCGATGGTGCGAGCAGCAAGAGATAAACGCGCCAGTGGTTGATTGATGAGGCCACTAATAAATAAAGCACCTAACAAGGATAAGACCAGTGTGACCGTAATCCATCCTAACCATTGGATACCAGAAGCTAGCTCTAAGCGATCGCTGTCTAACATGAGCCAGTAATCATCATCGTCAATCATGAAGCTGACCCAAAAGCCGCGAATGTGATTCACTGAACCTACGAACTGTGTATTGGGTCCTAGTTGGGCACGTACCTTTTCTTCAATCACGTTAATAACAGGCCGGCTAGGTAAAGGCTCTGTGATATCCGATTCTTCACGCGGATAAACACGAATACCTTGATCATCCGCTAAATCGAGTAAGAGTTCGCGACGGAGCGTCGGTGCAGAGTGCAAAATCGCTGCTCGCGTGATGGTAACGATAGAAGAGATTTGTGCTGCAATTTGTTGACCGCGCGGTGTACGTTCAACAATACGAAAACTCATGAACCACGCTGCCATACTGACGCCAATTAAAAAAGCGAGCAATACAAAAGTGCGCCAAAACAGGCCACTCTTTAGCCAGTTATGACGCGGACGTGTGTCGCTAAAATTTGGTTCAGTGACCATCGGGTATAAAGACGTAACCCAGACCCCACACAGTCTGTATGTAGCGAGGAACAGCAGGATCAGGTTCTATCATCTTGCGTAAGCGCGAGATTTGTACATCGAGACTACGGTCAAACACTTCATATTCACGACCACGCGCTAACTCCATTAATTTTTCACGCGAGAGTGGTTGTTTTGCATGACGTGCTAATACTTTGAGTACAGAATATTCGCCCGTAGTGAGTGTGATGGGATCACCATTTTTAGTCAGCGCGCGTTTGCCTAAGTTGAATTCAAACTCACCAAAGATATACGTTTCTTCATGCTCAGAAGGCGCGCCTGGCATTTCATCCGCAGCTACTCTGCGTAGCACTGCAGAGATTCGCGCTAACAGTTCACGTGGATTGAAAGGCTTGGGCAAATAATCATCTGCACCAAGTTCAAGTCCCTTAATGCGATCTACATCTTCGCCTTTTGCTGTCAACATGATGATGGGTGTATCGTCACCACCACCACGCAATCTTTGACAGATAGAGAGTCCATCTTCACCCGGCAGCATTAAATCTAAGACGAGTAAATCATAGCGCTCGCGTATCCAGAAACGATTCATTTCAACGGCATTGCCGGCAATGGTGACGGCATAGCCTTGCTCATTGAGGAAGCGTTTTAAGAGGTCTCTGAGTCGTGAATCATCATCCACAACTAAGATGCGCGCCTGCGCACCCGGCGTGCGTTTTGAGGGAATGGAGGAGGTGTGGTTTGTCGAGTTCATGGCTCTATGGTAACTTCCTTCTTGCATTGCGCAAGTTAGTCAGCAAAATCCTTACAATTGTTTACAAGCTCAAGCGCTAATATAATCCGCTTTAATTCGCCAGACACATTACACTGTCCTGACTTAATCGATTACCGGTAACAATAGCTTGTTATTTAATTTGATATGAAATTCGCATTATTCAGAGTCTTTATCCTATCGCTGCTGTTGGGCGGGATGGCTCTTGGCCGGGCAGAACCTGCAGCAGGTCAGCGTTCTGAGCGCGCCACAACAGAACGTAGCGAACAAGACAAGAATGTACGTCCGAACCCGGATAATAAGCCTGCGCAGGATGAAAACGCACGCAAACAGTCTAAATTATCGCCTGAAGAAAGAAAGGCGCTACGTCAGCAAATCAACGAAGCAGGTCAAGATCTTTACCATCGTAAGCGTTAGACAAGTATTTGGCTTTCCTAAGCTGTAAGGCAAGTGCTATAATTTCGGTCTTCGCGGCTGTAGCTCAGCTGGATAGAGTACTTGGCTACGAACCAAGGGGTCGTGGGTTCGATTCCTGCCAGCCGCACCAGTAAAAAGTTAGTAAAAACAACGGGTTATGCTCACAAGGCGTAGCCCGTTTTCGTATGGCGCTGCGGTGCCATTATCATCATCGTCTGGTTTTCATCAGCGTCTATTTGAGCAGCATGTCAAAACTCACTCATTTCAAAGCTAATTTGCGCAATTCTCACTTCACAGCCTTGTTGTATTGGGCGGCGATGCTATTTATTTGGTTTTTTGCTTTGGGTTTGAGAGATCTCATTAGTACCGATGAAGGTCGTTATGCTGATATCGCAATGGAAATGCTGCAAACCGGTGATTGGATCACGCCGCGTTTAAATGGTTTGCTGTATTTCGAAAAACCACCCTTGCAGTACTGGGCGAGTGCGATTGGATTTTCAATATTTGGTTTTAATGATTTCACAGCTCGCTTGTGGCCGGGACTGACAGGTTTTCTAACTGTGATTTCTGTATGGTTTACTGCAAAACGGTTATGGGGCAGCCTAGCAGGGGAATATGCTGCGTTAGTAGTAGTGAGTTGTGCATGGATGTTTACTAACAGCCATTTCCTCACCTTAGACATGGGTGTGTCTTTTTTTCTGGCACTCTCACTATGCTGTTTTTTACTAGCTCAAGATGCACAAGAATCTCATCAACAAGCGTGGTGGATGCGTGCTTGTTGGGCTGCGATGGCAGGTGCTACTTTATCTAAAGGTTTAATCGGCTTACTCATTCCTGGTGCGAGCTTGTTTTTTTATAGCGTCATCAATCGAGACATCAAGCCATGGTTGCGTATGCAATGGATAAGTGGCTTAAGTATCTTTTTATTACTTGCAGCACCGTGGTTTTATCTGGTCTCTGTTCGCAATCCTGAATTTGCGCAATTCTTTTTTATACATGAGCATGTAGAACGGTTTCTCACCACGACGCATCAACATGAAGGTCCACTCTGGTTTTTCATTCCAGATTTATTAATTGGTTTACTGCCTTGGACTTCATTGCTATTCGTGATGTTAATCGCTGGATGGCGAAAAACGGATTTGGATGGTGATAAAAAATCAGTATTCAATCCCAAAAGATTTTTAATCGTCTGGTGCGGATTTATTTTTGTATTTTTTAGTATCTCAGGTTCTAAACTACCTTCTTATATTTTGCCTATCTTCCCTGCATTGGGATTATTGGTCGCGCCTTTACTCGCTAGCTATTCAGCGCAAGCACTAAAAAAACATCTCGCAGTGCCGGTCTTATTTGGTTTGCTGTTAAGTCTGATTTATCCATTGCGACATTTGTTTCATGTAGGTGATTTATCGTCCGAAGTTGTATGGCAACTTGCAGTATGTCTTAGTCTTGCAGGACTGATTTTGCTCATGGGTGCAGGCTATGCTTGGCGCGCCATAAATCATAGTCAATTGTTGAATGCGGTCAGAGGGCTGGCAATGGCGAGTATCATTGCGTTTTCGGTCGCAACCTTGGGTTATGACGGCTTTGGTCAGATCAAGGGCAGTAAGGCTATCGTGGAGAAAATCGCTGCAGAGATCAAACCTGAGACACAGGTTTTTTCTGTTGGTGTTTATGATCACACTTTCCCTTATTACTTGCGTCGAACAGTATGGTTAGTGGATGTAGCTGGCGAATTTGAATTTGGTAAAAATGCAGAACCTGAGCGATGGATACCGAATAAAAATAGTTTCATCGATCGTTGGCAAGAAGCACCTAGCGCAGTGGCGATGATGGATGCCGGTAGTTATAAAGAGATGACTGAAAAAAAATTATCTATGAAAATGCTTTATCAAGATAGTCGACGCATAGTGGTGGTGAAGCCATGAAGCTCGCAGAATTTGGATTGGTATTGTTTGGCGTACTGTTAAACGCGATGGCACAACTTTTTCTCAAGGCAGGTGTGCGTCAGTTTGGACACTTTGAATTTACCGCAGCACAGGCTTTGCCTGTAGCGACACAGTTAGCTACTAACCCTGGAATTTTAGCGGGTCTCTCATGTTATGTCGTGAGTGTGGTGGTGTGGATCATGGCGTTGTCACGTGTGGAAGTGAGTATTGCTTATCCTATGCTCTCGATAGGTTACATCGTGAATGCTTTACTCGCATGGTGGTTATTTGGTGAAGCAGTGGGTGTACAACGTTTAGTTGGTATCGGGGTCATTATTGTTGGTGTGATCATCATTGCTCGTTCTTAATCAAGCTGAGTAAAAACTTATGGAATTCCTACCTTTTACGCGCCCCTCTGTTGATGAAAGTACGATTGCTGCAGTGGGTGCGGTATTGCGCTCGGGTTGGTTGACGACAGGGCCTAAATGTAAAGAGTTGGAAGCAGCCTTATCAGCGCGTGCAGGTGGTCGTCCAGTAAGGTTAGTCAATTCAGCTACTGCAGCTCTCGAGTTTGCATTACGGATTGCTGGTGTAGGTCACGGTGATGAAGTGATCACGACTTCGCTTTCATGGGTTGCAACAGCAAATGTGATTCTTGCTGTAGGTGCGACACCGGTATTTGTTGATATTGATCCCATCACACGTTTAATTGACCTCGAATTAATCGAGTCCGCAATCACACCTAAAACACGTGCGATTATTCCTGTTGATTTAGCGGGTTTGCCAGTCGATAGAGATAGGCTCTATGAAATTGCATGGTCACATGGTTTGCGGGTGATTGAAGATGCGGCGCAATCGCAAGGTGCGAATTGGCATGAAGTAGAAATCGGCGCGGCAGGTGATTTAGTGGCGATGAGTTTTCATCCAAATAAAAATATGACCACAGGTGAGGGTGGTTGTTTGGTGATGCATGATGAAGCGGAAGCACAATTATTTGAAAAGCTACGTTTGCAAGGTGTGACTCGCGATGCTGACGGTACTTATGATTGTGATTTGTTAGGTGGTAAAGCCAATCTCACCGACATTGGTGCGGCGATAGGTTTAGGTCAGCTACATCATCTCGATGCGAATAATCAGCGTCGCGCTGAATTAGCTGGTATGTATTTTCAGCGACTTGCGCTGACTGATTTTATTTTGCCACCGGCTGATTTCGAGCAAAGTAACTGGCATATGTTTCAAGTGTTATTGCCGCAAGAGCTAGCAGCACAACGGCCTACATTAATACGCTTATTAAAAGAAGCGGGGTTAGGTTCAGGTGTGCACTATCCTGCTATTCATACCACCTCACTGTATCGCCAATTAGGTTGGCGAGCCGGTGATTTGCCCCACACAGAGTCCGTCGCTGCTCGTATTCTTACCTTACCTTTATTCCCGCAAATGCAAGACACCGATGTTGATCGTGTGTGTGATGCTTTGCTAGTCGCTCTTAAACAACTGCGCTCATGAACGTTCCTATTCTTTCCGTTGTCATACCGGTCTATAACGAAGAGGCCAGTCTACCTATGCTGTTTGCACGCTTGTATCCAGCGTTAGATGCATTAGGTAAAACCTACGAAATTATTTTTGTGAATGATGGTAGCCGTGATCGTTCTGCAGCCATGTTGACCCAACAGCATAAGTTGCGCACCGATGTCACACGTGTGATTCTCTTTAATGGCAATTTTGGTCAACACCGCGCCATTCTTGCTGGCTTTGCGCATGCACGTGGTTCGCAAATCGTCACACTGGATGCGGACTTACAAAACCCACCAGAAGATATTGGTCTCTTACTCGCCGAAATGGATAAGGGACATGATTATGTCGGCTCTATCCGTCGTCAACGCAATGATAGTTGGTGGCGTCATGTAGCTAGCCGCATGATGAATAAAATGCGGGAACGGATTACCCGCATAAAAATGACAGATCAAGGTTGCATGATGCGTGCTTACAGCCGCAGTGTGATTGATATGGTGAATCAATGTAGTGAGATGAACACCTTTATTCCTGCCTTGGCTTACACCTTCTCTCACAATCCTACCGAAGTGATAGTGGGACATGAAGAGCGACATGCCGGTGAATCTAAATATTCTCTCTACAGCCTAATACGTTTAAATTTTGATTTGATGACAGGCTTTTCTGTGGTGCCTCTGCAGTTGTTTTCCATGGTGGGTATGTTGATCTCCGGCGGCTCTGCATTACTAGTTGCTTATTTATTCTTTCGTCGATTAGTCATAGGACCTGAAGAAGGTGGTTTGTTCACCTTGTTTGCAATTGCCTTCTTTTTAATTGGTATCGCATTATTTGGTGTGGGTTTATTAGGCGAATACATAGGACGTATTTATATGGAAGTTAGACAGCGTCCGCGCTATCAGATCGCCACCATACTTGACACCACTTCTGAAAAAAATCAGGCAAGCTAATGCGCACTGCTGTCGTTTTCGCTTATCACAATGTAGGAGTGCGCTGCCTCAAGGTGCTGCTATCACAGGGCGTGCACGTATCACTTGTTGTGACCCATGAAGATGACCCAAATGAAAAGATTTGGTTTTCATCGGTAAAAGCAGTGTGTAGTGAAGTTGGTGTGCCATGCATTACACCGACAGATCCGAATGTGGCAGAGATTGAGCAGCAGATTAAAAACCTAGCGCCTGATTTTATCTTTAGCTTTTACTATAGGCACATGTTGAAAGCACCGATTCTTTCTTCTGCGGTGCGTGGTG
>JACCEE012269244.1_pt1 | contig 12678 bp, 15 predicted proteins | sample 7449931 | NCBI WGS metagenome assembly JACCEE01 (sample SAMN15323457, study PRJNA562643) | freshwater metagenome | isolation source: river surface water | place: USA:Blue River Watershed | collected 2017-08-19 | reverse complement strand
GAAGTGCTTTGCGAGTCTGTGATCAAAAAAGATCTTTTAAATGTTCTATCTAGTTCGGAGTTCGAACCTCGTGCTATACTTTTGACATGATAGCACGGTCATTTTGGCGACAAGTTTATTTTCTCACACGAGCGAGCCTCAAGGCCCGTTATCGTAACACCTTAGGTGGTTTTCTTTGGGTGGTCATCAACCCCTTGGCCATGTATGGGGTGCAGAGCTTAGTGTTTAAAACTTTTTTAAAATTAGAAATTCCCAATTACTATCTTTTTCTTTTGGCCGGGCTTCTCCCTTGGATTTTTGTCAATATGTCTCTCAGGATGAGTGTACCTATTTTCGAAGAGCGTCGCTCTCTTCTTAAATCTTTTAAACTCAGTCCTCTGGTTCTCATCTACACTCAAATCTTTGATAACCTCATCAACTTTGTTTTGCCTTTTACTTTTTTGACCCTTGCCCTTCTGATTTTTGGCGGGGGAATTACTTGGCAGGCTTTTGCTTTTTCTCCTCTGGCCATGCTCACTTTAGTTTTCGGAATTTTCCCCCTGTGTTGGATACTTTCTGTTCTTCAGATTTTTTATAAAGATGTGCGTTTCATTGTCGAGTTTGTTTTAAGCTTCCTCTTTTTCTTAACCCCCATTTTTTACCCTAGAGATTTCATTCCACCTGAGTTTCAGTTTATTGTGGATTTCAATCTTATTTATATTTTGATCGAGCCTTTCTTTTATAGCCTCTATCATTTTGAACTCGTGCCCTTTTTATGGTCCCTTCTGAAGGCCTTCTTGACCGGAAGTCTTCTTTATGGAGTGGCCGTTTTCCTTTGGAGACGCAAACGCAATGAATTCTATCTCCAACTCTGATCATTTAGTTGAAATTGAAGATCTTCATATGGTCTTTAAGACCCGCTTTCATCATGACAGTATGAGAGATCTTTTTGTCTCAATTCTTAAAGATCCCTTGGGAAATTTTCTGGATAGTGAAGAGCGTCTGCATATTTTAAAAGGGATCAATCTTAAAGTTAAAAAGGGCGACATTATTGGCGTACTCGGAGTCAACGGTTCAGGAAAAACCACACTCTGTCGGGTGATCTCTGGAACTTACTTTCCTACTCAGGGTCAAGTCAAAACCTTTGGTCGAGTAAAGGCCGTTTTTGATACGCAAATTGGAATCAATGATGAATTGACTGGAAGAGAGAATGCCTTTCTCTTGGCGGCACTCATGTATCCCGATGTAGAAAATCAAGAAGCCTTAGTCGAGGAGGCTTTAGAGTTTAGTGAGCTAGGCGAATTTCAAAATATGCCTTTTAAAAAATACAGTAAGGGTATGCAGGCGAGGCTTTTCCTTTCTTTGATTTCTTCCCTTCCAAGTGATGTTTTAGTTTTAGACGAAGTCTTTGATGGGGCCGATCTTTTCTTTCAAGAAAAGGTCGCTAAGCGTGTGCTTAAGATGATTGAGCAAAGTGGCGCCGTCATTTTTGTGAGTCATTCCCCCGAGCGAGTCTTTGAGGTTTGCAACAGAGTTATTGTCATCAATGACGGGCAGGTGGCCTTCGATGGCGATCCCAAAAATGGAACAGATTTCTATATTGGTCTTAAAAAACTCGCTCGTTAGTCAGCTTCGACGCTCACAAAGAAAAGAGGGGCGTGATTGAAAGAATCCGTCACTACCACTTTTACTCCCAACGCAGTTTCTATTCGTTTTGGAAGTCCGAAAATTTCTTGGTGTTTAAAGAGGGCGGTATAGGGCTCTGGGGCCAGAACTTTGACTTGAGGATTAGTTTTTTCTAACTCACGAACTAGGGCATCTCCTTTGATGGCCACCACTCTTGAAGTGAGGGTGTTGTCATAAGTCCCCCCGTAACTTTCAGGGGCCGGTGAGGCAAATCCTCCATTTCCTTTGATGTAACTCACAAATAAAAGAAGACTTAGAAGCAGAGTGAAGATTCTCTCTTTCAATGGATAGGCTAAGACTAAAAGGACGAGAGGAAAAAACATCATCCCATAGCGCTCTAAGGGGGATGAGTGAAAAAGAAAAACAGAAGTAGGAAGCAAGCCACAGAAGAAAGCAAAACTTAAACCTTGCCACTGCTTAAGATGCCAAAAGAGTTCACGCTTTTTAAAAAGAAGGGAGCTTAACCAAAAGAAAAGCCCACCCCAAATGAGAAGCCATTTGTAGTTAAAAAGAAAAAAGACTTCTAGGCCGTGTTTGAAACTTAAATAATTGATGACTCCCCAATGCCCTTTGGTGAAGGACTCATGATAGAAAAAATGTCCTACATGACTTTGTTGCCAGAGAAGAAAAGGGAGAAGACCTAAAACGGGAGCTAAAAGAGTGAGCCCCATTTTAAGATGAAGCTTTTTTGTGAGGATCAGGAAAAGAAAGAGTCCGGGAAGAACAAAGACTGTACTTCCACGGGTGAGGCCTGACATCAATCCTAAAATAAAGGCCCAGAGGAAATTCTCTTTGAGGATGAAGAAAAGAAAACCCAAAAGCAGAGGCAGGGCATAGGTGTCGGCGGTATAGTAGGTACTAAAAGTAAAATAGGAGGGGCAGGCAAAAAAGAGTATAGAGAGGAGAAGGGCAAAGCGTCTTTTATACTCAAAGAAGCGCAGGATTTTATAAAAGAATATGAGCCCAGCTGTAAAAAACATTAAAGTGACTTGGCGAAAAAGTTCTATTCCTTGATTCCAATTCCAAAACATGGGAAGGCTTAAAATTTGCAAACCGGGAGGATGGGGAAGAGGAGTCGAAGGCCATACTCCGGAACTTAAAAAAGTTTTAAGACTTTGGATGAAAGCAAAAGTCGGTGCAGCATACATTCCCAGTTCATCTCCCCAAAAAGGAAGATAAAGGTCTTTAGCCTTTACATGAAAAACCAAGGCCAAAAGGGCGAAGCCTAGAATGATTTTAAGGTGCTTAAGCATTAGGTAACCTTGACGTAATCCATGCCTGCATTTTCAGCGGCCTTAAAGCCGTTACCTGAATCTTCAAAAACGATACTGTTTTGAGCCTTAGCCCCTAAGCGCTCAGCGGCCAAGAGGAAAATATCAGGGGCAGGTTTGCCGTTTACCACATCTTCTTGAGTGAGGATCACAGGAAAGATTTCTTTGATCCCAAGATACTCAAGGGTCTTATGAACAGTATGGCGTGTGCCTCCTGAAGCTACCGCCACGGCCTTACCTTTTTGGGCCATCTCTTTGGCGAATTCCACAACGTCGTCTTTGGCGGTGGTATGATGGATTTGTTCCATATAGATTTTTTCTTTGTCGATGACCACTTGCTCAGGACTTAGATTGTCGCCATATTTTTTATTTAAAATCTTCACTGTTTCAATCAAAGTGATGCCACCCATACTTATAAAGAGTTCTTGATCAAAGTGAAACTTGGCCTTGTTTTTTTTGAAGGCCTCGACCCAGGAGACGTAGTGCGATTCCATGGAATCCGCGAGAGTTCCATCGCAGTCGAAAATATAAGCTTGGTAGTCTTTTTGTGGTCTTTGAAAGGGCATCTTAGGCCTGCCTAATAAAGTGAGGCATTTCGAAGGGGATTTCTAAAGAGAACTCTGCAAGCCCTGCGTAGTTTCCGGCTTCATCTTGCCAAGGGGTTTGATAGATCATCTTTTTAATCCCGGCCTTTTCGATTGTGTAGACGTTTTTTCTAGGATTTTTTAAAAGTTCAGCAAGTTTTTCTTTGGATTGTCCGGGATGGCAGTCGAGGAGATTTTTTCCAATGAGTTCCTTGCCGCCGTATTTTTGAAAAGTCTTACAGGCCTTTGCGTTCATTTCTATAATGATGCCTTCTTTGTCACAGATGGTGACGGCGACATCGAGATTTTCTACCCAATTGTGCGTCATGTTACAAATCCTTAAATAAAAGTTTACTTGCCTTCATGTTCTATCACATAGATAATGCTTAAGGTAAAGCTTTAGGTATTGCTTAAGATATAGGAGAGATTATGAGTGACGAAAACATGAAAGAAGAGTTGGAAAAACTTCGCGCCGAAAACGCTGCATTAAAAAAGAGTTCTTCCAAAGGACTTACTATGAGAGTTTCCGCTAAAGGTGCTCTTTCTATCTACGGTTTAGGCCGTTTCCCTGTGACTTTATACAAGGAACAGTGGAACAGATTATTAGATATGTCTGATGAGATTCGCGCTTTCATCAAAGCAAATGACACAGAACTTCGCGCAAAAGAATAAAATTTGATCGTACAAATTTATATTTTAAAGCCTCTGCAATGCAGAGGCTTTTTTATTTCTTGTTGCATGAATAAAAAAAAGGGCCGGTAAACCGGCCCTTTCGTTTTGTTACTTGATGTTTTCAAAGACTGCTTTGATGATGCTGATAGCATGATCAAGTTCAGTCTTAGTGATCACAAGAGGAGGAGCAAAACGGATGATATTACCGTGGGTTTGCTTAGCAAGAAGACCTGCATCTTTAAGAGCGACGCAAACGTCCCAAGCTTCGAAACCTTTCTCGAAAAGAACTGCATTCAAGAGACCCTTACCTCTCACTTGAACAATTCTTTTGCAGTTGATTTTTTTAAGTTCTTGACGGAGATATTCGCCGAGTTCAAGAGAACGAGCGGCGAGATTTTCTTCATCGAGAACATCAAGGGCTGCGATGGCCACTGCACAAGCAAGAGGGTTACCACCGAAAGTTGAACCGTGTGAACCAGGATTGAAAACAGACATTACGTCTTTGCTGGAAACAACAGCGGCCACAGGCATAACGCCGCCGCCAAGAGCTTTACCTAAGCACATAACGTCTGGGCGTACATTTTCAAGGAAGCAAGCAAACTTCGCACCTGTACGGCAGAAGCCAGTTTGAACTTCATCAGCGATGAAAAGAACGTTGTTTTTAGTACAAATTTCACGAACTTTTTTGAGATAGCCTTCATCTGGAACGTTCACACCAGCTTCACCTTGGATAGGTTCAACAATGAAAGCCACAGTGTTCTTAGTGATGGCTTTTTCTAAAGCGGCTGGATCATTGAAAGGAATGACTTTGAAGCCAGGGGCGTATGGACCGAAACCTTCTGTACAGTCTGGGTCAGTAGACATTGAGATAATAGTAGAAGTACGGCCGTGGAAATTTTCAGCGCAGCAGATGATTTCTTGTTCGCCGTTTTTAATTCCTTTTCTAAGACCCCAACGACGAGCAAGTTTGATTGCTGTTTCAATGGCTTCAGCACCTGTGTTCATTGGGAGGGCCATTTCGTAGCCAGTGTATTTGCAAAGTCTCTCGAGGAAATCTCCGAGATTACTGCTGAAGAAAGCGCGTGAAGTAAGGGTCAAGGTGTTAGCTTGGTTCACTAATGCCTTGATGATTTTGGGGTGGCGGTGACCTTGGTTCACAGCACTGTAAGCTGAGAGAAAGTCTAAGTATTTTTTGCCTTCAACGTCTTTTACCCATACACCTTCCGCTTCAGCAATGACGACTGGAAGTGGATGGTAGTTGTGTGCGCCAAAGGTTTCTGTTTGATGCATGATTTGTTCGGATTTTGAATGTGCCATAAGAGCTCCTTCTTATTGTTTAAGGCTAGAAATCCTGTTTAGTCTGTTAAGGACTGAAATGTTAGCTTATTGTTAGGGAAAAAGACATGGTGCACTGCCCTTATATGGTAAAGCTTTTGAAGAACTCAATACATTCTCTTGCTAACAACTCGGGCTTTAGGTATTCTGGCAGAGCAATAACCACCATTTACAGTGGAATAATCAATTAAATTCCTTTTGTCTTAGGGAGTATTTTGTGGAGTCAGCGCAGAACGCGAACAAGCTTATTTGGGTATTAGAAGATGATCCTGGGTGTCTTTTTGTTTATCAAGACATGTTGGATCAAAGCTATAAAACTCGTTATTTTGATCGCTTAGATAATTTTTCTGCTGCCCTACGCGAAGAGGGTGCTAAGCCTGATCTTGTTGTTGCTGACTTAACCTTAAAAGATGGGTGCTTCCTTAATTTCTTGGCCGCCGCTGAAGAAAAGAAGTTACTCGCCACTCCTTTCATTGTGGTTTCTGCTTCAACCGACATCGACGCTTTGCGTTTTTGTTTTGACGAAGGTGCCCTCGATTATCTTACCAAGCCTTTTAAAAAGACCGAGTTTATCGTTAAACTTGAGCGTCTTTTAGGTAATAAAGTTGCTTATGAAGGTAAAGATAAGCAGCCTGAGCTTAAACTCACCAAGACTGAGCAAGAGATCATGCAGCTTTTTGTTGGAGCTCCTCAACGCACTCTTAAACGCTCTGAGATTGTCGAAGCCATTTGGGGAGACATCATCGTCCATCCTAAGACTTTAGATGTGCATCTTTATAACCTTCGCAAAAAATTACAAAATCAAGGAATGAGTATCGTTTGTCGTGAACCAGGGACTTGGATACTTCTTGGCAACATACAGTAAAGAAAAGGTTTTAACTATTTAATTTTACTTAATCTTTACTTTTGCTCTAAATGAACTCTAGGTATAAATCTCCTCAGTTTACTGAGGAGATTTTTTTTATGGAAACAAATTTAGAGACTCGCGTGCAGATCAATCAAAAGATTTGGACTAACTTAGTCACTCTGCAAGAAAAAGTGAATTTAAGTGATGAGCAAATGGCCGAACTTTTAGGCTCACCTTTAGGAGATTTCTGTTTGGCCCGCGCTAAAAGACGCGCCCCACCCTTACTATCTCTTGTGCGTCTCTCACGTAAACTAAACTTAGAGCTCTCTCATATTTATTTTGAACTACCAGATGAATTGACAGTGAAGCTTCACTGAATGCGCCAGCGTTCGCTGAAGCTTTGCTGATAACTTGATCGAACTTCTTCATTGTATTCTTTGCTTTCAAAATAATTTTTCAATTTAGGAGATATGGCAAAAAAGATATCTCCCTCAATAGGCCAAATCGCTTCCCCCTTTCCATCCACAATATGTTTTTCTTCTGCCAAATTTGAGGCCTCTGCTAAAGAGTAGGGGAGAAGAAAGGACTTGAGTGCCATCAAGCGTCCTTCACGTTTGGGATCAAGGTAGCGAAAGTCTCTGCAGGTTTTAAGAGCTATATGAAAGTGCGTCGGGGTGTGCGAGATACCATCAAATTTGAGGCGATGACATCCTTGAATAAAAAGTTGAATCACTTCATTGGAGAGTCCCAAACCCGGATACTTTTGACCAGGAAGGGCCACTCTTTCTCTATCAAATTTTTTAAGAGGGTTTTGGGCCAGAAGCCAGTCGATCTTCATAAAACGCAGAAGGCCTAGAGTTTTATGTTGAACCTTTTGAACACTGAGTTTGGATTCGATTATAAGATGTTTTTCGGAGTTGAGAATAGAATAAATTCTGAAGAGATTGCTTCCATCATTTTCAGTGAGAAGTTCAAACTGTAAATCTTTGTGTCCCTTTTGCCCAAGTTTTTTCTTAATGCCGTATTGTTCAAGAATCATTTCGATTCCTGATTTTGAATAAACGCCGAAAGCTTTAGTGTTGCCTTTACTGCCAGTGGAAGGAAAGAGATCATCCAAAGAAAATTCTAGATCTGTTTCTTTGCCTAGCATATGCTTTTGCATCTTGCGGGCGATGCGCGCGTAATGTCTTTCCGAGATATCTACTTTTTCTTTTTGTTTTTTAGGTACTTCGTCAGTGAGAAGAAAGCGTAAAAAGAAAAAAGAACTGAGCCACGAGATGTCGCTATAGCCTCCTCCTTGAGTGATAACTAAGGGGCTGCGAATTTTCTTACAAAGTTCATAGACGAATCGATCTCTTTTAAAAGCACCATCCAGACTAAGGCGAAATTCTCCAAAGTAGTCTTGTTTTAAAACATCAGTTCCAGCTATGTAAAAAACTAAATCAGGTTTTACCTTTTCAAAATTTTCAGCGAGTGTTTTTTCAAGAATAGGTAGATATTCATGATCCTTGGCATGAAGAGGAAGATTGAGTTGAAAGACGTTAGGATTTTTGATTTCTCTCCATTCGTGACCTTGTAAGGAGTAGTGGTAGGTTAAAGGATCATTATCAAGGCCCAGCATATTCCCATTGCCTTGGTGGTAATCCAAATCAATGATGAGGATTTTTCCTTGGTAGCCTTCACTTCTTAAAACGCGTACGGCAACACCGATATCATTGTAGAGGCAAAAACCTGTTCCATAGTTTGGTTCAGCATGATGAAGCCCCCCACCTAAATTAAAGGCAATTTTGCATTTTTTTTGAACGACAGCTTTGGCCGCTGCTAAAGTTCCTCCAACCATGTAGCGTTGAGATTCTAGCCAAGATTCTTGTTCGGCTTCGTCTAGTTGAATCCCTAGCGGGAGAAAAACTTTTGGGTTTCTGGTTGTCTCAGTGAGATAGTTGGCGTCGTGAAAAAGACCTAGTTCACTCCAAGAAGCGATGGGAGAGAGTTTCAAGTCTTCAGCAAAAAGATAAAATTTATGGCGTAGTGTGGAGAGGATTTTCTTGGCGCGCTTCACCGAAAAGCGTTCGTATCTGGCCATGGCCTTGATCTCGGGGATATAGGCGGGGTGGTACCAGATCTGTATACGCCTTTTAAGGCGAAGACGGGATTTTAGTATCTTAAACATACGCTCTATGAAAAATATGAAGACGCACTGTGTCTAAGTTGGTAAAACGTTTTGCTCTGAACCATTTTATCATTGAAATTCTTTTTGTCATAGGCGTAGAGTGGTAGGACCGTTTTATTAGAGAGTATTAAAGAGGAGTTTTAATATGGAAACCAGCATGGTTCATGACAAGAGACAGAGTCTCTCTGAAAAAGATCGTTTGAATTTGACTGCGGCTATTGCTTACAATCTCGCTGACGAAAGAGATTTTAAAAATTTCAACGCTGACAAGGATCCTTTAAAGGATTGGGATGAAGCAAAGAAAAAAGTAGAAAGATTCGTAAGAGGTAATGCTTAATTTTTTCGCATCACACGACGATATAAAAAAGCCCTGCTTAATGCAGGGTTTTTTTATTTGTGTTTTATTCCGTACTGATTTTTTAGCCAAAGGATACGGGACTATGTTTTTAATGTCAGGTGTTCTAAAGTAAGGCACAGATTTTGAGGAATTTATGGAACAACAGACGTTACGATATTTTCGATTTTTTTATAAAACTTTTCTAAGAGGTCTATTAGGTATTCTTCCACTGACTCTTTCTGTTTATGTGGTCATTTGGTTTTTTCATTCCTTTGGTGGCTTTACTGACCGAGTTGTGAGTTATGTTTTTCCTTTCTTGCAAGGAGTCCCTGGAATGGGACTTTTGGTTGGAGGGGGAATTATTTTTCTTCTTGGCTTTCTTTTTTCTTCGAAACGCTTTCTTGAAGTTTTTGCTTTTTTGCAATTCCCTTTTAAAAAGATTCCTCTCATCAAGACAGTATATTCGGCTGTAGAAGATATGATGTTCTATTTTTCTAATGAGGAAAGTCAAAACCATGGGAAAGTTGTAACCGTGAAGCTTCCCAATTCAGAAATTCAATTGGTAGGGCTTCTCACTCGCGATGATTTGACTGATTTGAATGTAAAGTCTCTTGATGAGGAGAAGGTTGCTGTCTTCATTCCTATGAGCTATGCCCTTGGTGGATACACAGTGTTTGTCCCTCGCTCGAGCATTGAGCTTACAGATATGAAGGTTGAAGTGGCCATGAAATCTGCTGTGACAGCTTGGATGAAGAAAAATCCTTCACGTGAACATGGCGTGTAGAGCTTCATAAGCTTTCTTGAAATTTCCCTTATTATATTTCATTTGAATCATATTCAAAATGCGGTCTTTCTTTTCTAGAGAAAAGTGGTGCTCGATCATCAGTTCAATAAAACTTGCAGCGACGATATTGATGGCCGCGAGGAGAGTGATCTTGGCGTGGGTAAAACCTTTGGGAAAACCAGTTCCATCAGGGCGTTCATGATGTTGCTTAATGATGTTGATGACCTCTGGAGCAATAAGATTGGCTCCACCAGATTCTACGGCCAGCATATCCGCTACGACTGTGGGATGATTAAAAATATTGGCTTCTAATTTTTTTGTTTCAAGTTCTCCTCTTTCCCACATGAGAAGCTCTTGGTATTCATCGAGATTCAGAGAAAGGTCGCAAAGCTGAGCGGCCATGACGGCTTTCTGTTTGACGACATTCGATTGCCAGCTAAAGTGTTCAATCATGGCAGAAGAGGTGTATCCAACAAGCATGCCTCTCATAAAGGCAGGAGCACATTTTTCTTTATACTGAGTGTAAAATTCTAAAATGTTTGGAACTTTTTTCATAAGTTCCATTGATTGCTTCGTAATTTCTTTGGCCATGGCCACAACATTTTCTTCTACGCCTAATTTTGCAAAGCCTTCTTTGACGACAGTGTGACCTTGTTCGACGAGCTCTAAAGCTTCATCAATTGTTTTTGGTTTTCCTGCACCAAAGAACTTACTAGTGAAGTTTTCTTTGAGCTGTTTGAGAAAAAGAGAGAATTCAGCCTTGTTAACATAGACTTCAGAAATTCCTTTTGTTTGGTATTTTGAAAGAAGATCTGTTACTTCATCATTTTCTTTACTGATCTTGATGATTTTATCGACTGAAAGACGAATGAAAATATCAAAAGGGAATCTTTTGTTATATTTCACAAGAAGTTGAATAGGAATTTTGCAATAACTTTTTTCTACGCTCATGACCGCTCATTTCAAAACTGTTTAAGCCATTATCGTAGAGTGAGAGAAAGGATGCAAGGAGAGGCAAAGCTCTCCTTGCACGAGAGTTTTATTTTAGATTTTTGTTAGCAAAATCCCAGTTAACCAAATTCCAGAAATTCTCAAGGTATTTTGGTCGGGCATTGCGGTAATCGATGTAGTAGGCATGTTCCCATACATCGCAAGTTAAAATTGGGGTTGTTCCGTCAGTCAGAGGACAGCCCGCATTACTGGTGCTTTGAAGAGCAAGGGTGCCATCTTTTTTCTGAATGAGCCAAGCCCAACCAGAGCCAAAAGTTCCAACTGCACACTTTGTGAATTCCTCTTTGAATTTCTCAAAGCTTCCGAAATTTTTATTAATGGCTTCTGCGATGGCCCCTCTTGGTGCACCGCCTGCCTTAGGAGCAAGAGAGTTCCAGTAGAAAGTATGGTTGTATACCTGAGCGGCATTGTTGAAAATTCCACTAGAAGATTTTCTGATGATATCTTCAAGACTCATATTTTCAAATTCGCTTCCCTTAATGAGATTGTTCAAATTTGTCACGTAGGTTTGATGATGTTTGCCGTAATGATACTCAAGAGTTTCTGGGGAAATATGAGGCATGAGAGCATCTTTGGCGTAAGGTAATTCGGGTAATTTGTGTTCCATAATTGACTCCTTCACTAATGTTTATCTTTACAAAGACTTCAGTTGCTTCTTTTATATTTTGAGCATACAAAATATTCCAATAGGCAAAATTCGCTGTCACCAATATTTGTTAGTTAAGGGCGTTTTTTGCGGTAGCATCAAAGCAAAATCAATAAGGATTTTATATGAAAAGCTTGGTTATTCTTTCCATTGCCCTTATCTCAGCTACAGCAATGAGTGCTGAAAGGCCTCAGTGGATTACAAATCCTTTTGAATTTTGTCCACCAACTGAGCTTTGTGCTGTTGGAGAGTCCACGGGTGCCATGGGGGCTGAAGCAACAGCTCGAAATAATTTGGCCAAGACTTTTGAAACAAAAATTACTTCAGCTTCAAAATTTACAACCACTGCCGAACAAAAGCAGCGCCAAGATGTTATTTCTGGAAGTGTTCATGAGGATAGCTCGATAGCTATTGAAGAGATGACCGAAGAAATTTTAAAAGGAGTTGTCATTAAGGAGCGTTATTCTGACAAGACAACCTTTTATGCCCTTGCTTCTTTGAATAAAAATAAAGGAGCTGAGGCTTTCCGTACTGAAATCAGTTCTCTTGATGAAAAAGTTAAGGCCCTTTGGCAAGACGGCAGGCGTAGTTCTCTAAGCAAGATTTTAAAACTTTATAAAACTCGTGATGCTCTTCACTTTCGCTATAGCTTTTTAAAAGGTGACAAGATTGAAAAGCCCGTTAAGGAAGATGAGATTTATACAAAGAAAAAAGCTAAAAAGGCATTAGGCACTGTTCTTTATTTCTCTTTCGAAGATGCCATGAAAGGTGAAGAGATTAAGAATGTTGTGGTTGGTCTCCTTTCTGATCAGGATTACAAAATTGTTCGTCATGAAAATTCTTCTTTTGAATATAAAGTTAAAGGAAACCTTACTTCAGAAAAACAACATATGAATGTTGAAGGATTTGAGAAGTATAGCTTTCTTCTTACTCTCACTGCTTATAACAAAGAGGGGCAGGAGATAGGGCATCTTAAAGTTGAAGACGCTGAAACTGGAAGAAATTTAAAACAGGCTTATGAGAACGCGCTTCCCTATTTGAAAAAATCATTAAATGAAAATTTAAGTGATCTTAATATTGATTAGTATTTCCTTCATTTTTATAAGGAGTCATTTATGAAAAAAATGTTATTACTTACCACGCTCGCGACCTTGATGGTGTCTTGTGCTTCTGGAAAAAAAGAAGAAAAGGCTCCAGAAGAGAGAGTCAATGAGGACATTCAGCGTGATTACAAAGTGATTGATGCCAGTGGCAACACAAGACCAGGTTGGATTGAAGACGCTGAGGTTTGGGCCAAAACCTATGACAAAGAAACTGAGAAGTTCCGTTTCTTCTCTTTTGAGACTGAGCCAAAAG
>JACCEE010293905.1_pt1 | contig 12680 bp, 9 predicted proteins | sample 7449931 | NCBI WGS metagenome assembly JACCEE01 (sample SAMN15323457, study PRJNA562643) | freshwater metagenome | isolation source: river surface water | place: USA:Blue River Watershed | collected 2017-08-19 | reverse complement strand
CGCAAAACTCCAAGGCACAAATTCTCGGTCTGGCCAATGCGGGTGGCGACACCATCAACGCCATCAAGGCCGCCAAGGAGTTCGGCATTGACAAGACCATGAAGATGGCGGGCCTGCTGCTGTTCATCACCGACATCCACAGCCTGGGACTCAAGAACACCGAAGGCCTGCAATTCACCAGCAGCTGGTATTGGGACCTGAACGACGAGACCCGCAAGTTCGGCAAGCGTTTCTTCGACAAGACCAAGCGCATGCCCACTTCGATTCAGGCGGCTGATTACTCGGCCACCATGAATTACCTCAAGGCCGTTCAGGCAGCCAAGAGTGTGGACGCCGACAAGGTCATGGCCGCCTGGCGCGCCATGCCGATGAATGACTTCTACGCCTCCGGCACGCTGCGCCCGGATGGCCGCTATGTGCACGACATGTACCTGCTGCAAGTGAAGAAGCCCTCGGAGTCGACCAAGCCTTGGGATTACTTCAAGGTCGTCAAAAAGATTCCGGGCGACCAGATCTTCACGACCAAGGCCGAGAGCAAGTGCGCTCTGTGGAAATAAGCTCCTGACCTGACCCCTCACCCTCTGCCGCCTGCCATGGAAATTTTTGGTGTCTCATTGCCGGGCCTTTTGAGCCAGCTCCTGTTGGGGCTGGTCAATGGCTCGTTTTACGCAATCCTCAGCCTCGGGCTGGCCGTGATTTTCGGCCTGCTCAACGTCATCAACTTTGCGCACGGTGCGCTGTTCATGATGGGGGCCGTGATTACCTGGATGGCCATGAACTACTTCGGCATCAACTACTGGTTGATGCTGGTGCTGGCGCCGCTGGTGGTGGGGGTGTTCGGGGTTTTGATCGAGCGGCTGCTGCTGCGCTGGATCTACAAGCTGGACCATCTGTATGGCCTGCTGCTCACACTGGGCCTGACGCTGCTGATCGAGGGCATCTTTCGCTCGATCTACGGTGTCTCGGGCCTGGGTTATGACACCCCTGAGCTGCTCGAAGGCGCCACCAGTCTGGGCTTCATGATCATGCCCAACTACCGTGCCTGGGTGGTTGTGGCTTCCATCACGGTGTGCATTGCCACGTGGTATGTGATCGAAAAGACCAAGTTGGGCGCCTACCTGCGTGCGGGCACCGAGAACCCGCGCCTGGTGGAGGCGTTTGGCGTCAACGTGCCGCTGATGATCACGCTGACCTATGCGTTTGGTGCCGGTCTGGCGGCCTTTGCCGGTGTGCTGGCAGCGCCGGTGTACCAGGTATCCCCGCTGATGGGGCAAAACCTCATCATCGTGGTGTTTGCCGTGGTCGTGATCGGTGGCATGGGCTCCATCATGGGCTCCATCCTGACCGGGCTGGGCCTGGGCATCGTCGAAGGATTCACCAAGGTGTTCTATCCCGAAGCATCCTCGACCGTGGTGTTTGTCATCATGGTCATCGTTCTCCTGATTCGCCCCGCCGGCCTGTTCGGCAAAGAAAAATAAGGGGCTGTTCACATGAATTCCAAGAACCTTACCGCTATTGGCTACGGCCTGTTGTTCATCGGCCTGCTGGTGGCGCCGTTGCTGGGCGCCTACCCGGTGTTCGTGATGAAGCTGATGTGCTTCGCGCTGTTTGCCTCCGCCTTCAACCTGCTGCTTGGCTACACCGGCATGCTGTCTTTTGGCCATGCGGCCTTTCTGGGGGGCTCGGCCTATGTGGCAGGCCAGTCCATGAAGGTGTGGGGCTTTACCCCCGAAATCGGCCTGCTGCTGGGCACGGCCAGCGGCGCGTTGCTGGGCCTGGTGGTTGGTTTCTTTGCCATTCGCCGCACAGGCATCTACTCCACGATGATCACGCTGGCACTGGCGCAGATGCTGTTCTTCATCTGCCTGCAGATGCCCTTTACCGGTGGTGAAGACGGGCTGCAAGGCGTGCCACGCGGCAAGCTGTTTGGCGTGTTTGATCTGCAAAATGACCTGGCCATGTACTACGTGGTGCTGGTCGTGGTGGTGGCGGCGTTTTTGCTGATCGTGCGCACCGTGCACTCGCCCTATGGTCAGGTGCTCAAGGCCATCAAGGAAAACGAGCCGCGTGCCATTTCGCTGGGCTACGACACCAACCGCTTCAAGCTGCTGGCGTTTGTGCTGTCGGCTGCGCTGTCGGGGCTGGCCGGCTCGCTCAAAACCCTGGTGCTGGGGTTTGCCACGCTCAGCGATGTGCACTGGACGGCATCGGGCCACGTGGTGCTGATGACGCTGGTGGGTGGCCTTGGCACGCTATCGGGGCCGCTGGTGGGCTCGGCCGTGGTGGTGTTGCTGGAGAACAAGCTGGGTGAAATCGGCAGCTTCCTGGCCACGCTGACCAGCGTGGAATGGTTCAACACGCTGGGTGAGTCGGTCACCATGGTGACGGGCCTGATTTTTGTGATCTGCGTGCTGGCATTCCGCCGCGGCATCATGGGTGAAATCATTGCCTGGCTGGTTCGCCGCAAGGCGGGCAACAAGGGCTGAGTTTCCCGTTTTCTTGCGGGCTTTGTGAAGGCCGCTGCGTCACAAGCGCAGCGGCTTTTTGTATCCCGTCATTTCCAGATAGCCGCGGCCAACGGCTTCGCCTGCGCCATTGCGCAACTCCGACAGGCCTTCCCAGTAAATCGCCCCGGTTGAGCTGCTGCTGTCGAGCTCCTGGTCGTCCAGCAGCGCACGCACACCAAACTGGCCAGCGGGGGTTGTCACCAGCCATTGCACCGGGTAGCGGGCGCCGCTCAAGGGGCTGCTCCAGTGGCGTTCTGCGGCAAACACCACGGTGTTGTTGGCAAACACCTGGGTCTCCTGGCGCACCGGGCGGAACGAGCCACCCGTCCACAGCGTTGAGCCATCGGCGCGCCGCAAGCGAAACGCCGTGAGCGCGCTGCCGTCGTAGAGGTTCATGCCTATCCAGTCCCAGCCCACGGCGTCGGGGTGCATCAGCGCATCGCTCCATTCATGGTCCAGCCAGGCGCGGTTGGTGTCGTTGTCGGTGGTGCTGCTTTCAATGACCATACGGCGCCCGTTCAGCACAATGGCGCCGCTCACGGCCAGCTGTGGCTGGCTGTAGTAATAGCTGGCCTGGGCAGCCTCAGGGCCTTTGCGGGACAGGCCCTGCCGGCCCTGCAGCAGTGGCGGCTGGGCCGTGTCGCAGCGCAAGTCGAGCCCGAAGCCGTCGCCCTCGACCCGTGCGAGATAGCGGCTGCCGCTGGTGATGGGGCTTTGTCCAGCGCTGCCGGGCGCTGCACGCTGGGTGCCGTCGGGCAGGGCGGTTCTGGCAAGCGACCAGTCGCGCAGCTTGACGGCCGTGTCGGACTCGCTGGCCTGCGCCACGCCAAAGCCCGCGCGGGCGATGCGTTGGTCGTGGTGCAAGCGCTGGCCCTGGATGTCGGTCAGTGCCGCGTGGGCGAACAGCAGCTGCCTGGCCGCAAAGGCCGACTGCATGTCTTGCGTGGCATCCACCCGCGAGCGGAAAAACGTCACCTGAAACCCCCACAGCCTGCCCTCGGCCTGCACATGGCCCGTGAGGTACCACCATTCGGTGTGCAGATCCGGGTGGCTGCCATGGTCGCGCGGAAATTGAAGGGCTCGCGCGGGCAGCGCCAGCGCATTGGCCGCGCCCGCTCCCAGGGTCAGCGCCAGCCATTGGCGGCGCGTGCACAGGGCAAAGCGCCCGGGCGGCGGTGTGAGGGGCATGGGCAGTTGCGCGACGGGCATGTCAGGCTTGACTGGCATACCGGCGCTGGTGGGTCGGGGTGCCGTGGCCAGCGCCGCAGGCCCCGCCGTGGGGTTCAAAAAATGGGGGCTGCGCGGTCATGGCGTGAATTGTCTTTCAATGCTTTCGGGCCGGTTGTAGGGTTTAGCGGGCATCCGGCCGGACCTACCAGTCTTCCTTGACGGCCAGCACCGCATCCTGCCCCGCTGCCGCCCGGCCCGCCAGCCAGGCCGTGAGGGTGCCTGAGGCCACCACGACGGCGCACAGTGCCAGCAGGCGGGCTGCGGGTATGCGCAGGTCCATGGTCCAGTGAAAGCTTTGCGGGTTGACCACGTGCACCAGCACAAATGCCACGGCCAGGCCCAGCAGCACCCCCACGGCCGCGCCCACGCCGGTCCATGCCGCGCCTTCGCCGGCTACCACGGCCAGAATCTGGCGGCGTGTGAGGCCCAGGTGGGCCAGCAAACCGAACTCCTTGCGCCGTGCCAGCACCTGCGCGCTGAAGCTGGCCGCAACACCAAACAGGCCGATACCAATGGCCACCGCCTGCAGCCAGTAGGTGACGGCAAAGCTGCGGTCGAAGATGCGCAGCGAGCGCTCGCGGATGGCACCGGACGAGACAAATTCCAGCCCTGCTGCGCCTGCCTCCGTGGGGGCCTCTGTGCCAGCATCGGGCCCGACCAGCGCGCGGATCGCCTGCTGCAACTGCGCCAGGTCGGTGCCGTCGCGCGGCCACAGTGCCAGATCGCTGGCACGTGTGTCGCCCGTCAGGCGCAGGTAGTCGGCCCGGTCCATGGCCACGGTGCCCGACTGGCGGGCATAGTCGCGCCATACGCCTGCTATAAAAAATAGAGCTGCTTGCGCTTGTCCATCATGCTTCAGAGGGCTAAAAGACCTTGAAAGTGCGGGCCACTCCATGCCGGGCTGCAGGCCATACAGGTCCACCACCGCCTCGCTGATGTAAACCCCCATGCGGCCTTCGGGCACGGGCAGCGCCGCAGCCACCAGCGGCAGCGCGCGCGCGGGATCGCTGCCCAGCGGGCGACTCATCAGCGTGAGGGCGGGGCGTGCGGCGTCCAGCTGTAGCGGGCCGATGCGCAGGGGTTGCACGCGGTCCACGCCGGGCAACTGCGCCACGGCTTCGTCGAACCCCGGCGGCAGCAGGGCCGATTCGCCCCCTGCCGCACTCAGGGCCGAGCGCACATACAGCGGAGATGGCAGCACCGCATCGAGCCATTGGGTGACCGAGCCGCGAAAGCTGGCCACCATCACCGTCAGCGCCACGGCCAGGCTCAAGCTGGCCACTACGCCGCCCACCGCAATGGCGGCCGTGCCGCGCATGCGGCGCGCGCGCTCCAGGGGCAGCATCAGCAGCAGATGGCTGGCCGCCAACGGGCGCAGGCGGTGCAACAGCCAGGCCATGCCCCAGGGCAGCAGCGCAATGCCGCCCACCAGCAGCAAGCCAATTGCGACGTAGGCGGCCAATGCAATGCCAAATATGGGTGGAGCGCTTGCCAGTAAAGCGCCAGCAGCTATCAAAATGATACCCGTAGTAGCGCCTGCCCCTGGGCCAGCCGTGGCGCCCAGACCCTTGAGCGTTTGCGCAGGCGGCAGATTGCGGGCGGCACGCGCGGGCCACCAGCCCCCCACCAGCGCGGCGACAACACCCAGTGCGCCGTAGAGCAGCGCAGCCGGGCCGCTCCAGTGCAGCGTCGGTTGTACGCCGGCAAAGTAGCCGCCACCCAGGTCGCCCCCCAGCAGTTGCAGCGCGGTGGCCGCCAGCGCCGTGCCCAGCGCAATGCCGGCGGCACTGCCCACCAGCCCCAGCAGGGTCGACTCGGCCAGCACCAGCGCCAGGCGCTGGCGCGGCGTGGCGCCCAGCACCGCCAGCAACGCAAACTGGGGCGCGCGCTGCGCCACGCTGAGCGCCAGCACCGAAAACACCAGAAATGCTCCCGTGAACAGCGCCACCAGCGCCAGCACCGTCAGGTTGACGCGGTAGGCGCGCGACAGGTTGCCGATGCGCTGCACGGCATCGCCAGGCTCGGCCAGCACGGCGTTGGCGGGCCAGCCGGGCAGTGATTGCAGCGCCTGCGCAAATGCCGTGCGGTCGGCGCCCGGTTGCAGTTGCAGATCAATGCGGGTGAGGCGACCCCCTTGCCCCCACAGGTCCTGCGCCGCGCCGATGTCCATCACGGCCAGGGGCGCGCCACCCGCTGCCACGGTGCCCGCCACGCGCACCGTGTGCGATCCGTGCGGGCCGGCCTGCAGCTGCAGCTGTGCCGGGCCACTGCCATCTGTCGCCAGGCCCAGGGCCTGCAAGGCCGCCGCGTTGAGAAACACGGTGGCCGGCGCCAGCATGGCCAGCCGCTCGCTGGTGGCAAAGGCGCGGGGCATGAGCGCGGGCGCCACGGCAGGCAGCAGCAGCGCATCGGCCCCCACCACCCGCAGCACCACGCGGGCGGGTGCGGGCGCGGGTGCCACCGCTGGTGCGGTGGCTGGTGGCGTGGCGGGCTGTGTGGTCGGTGGGGCATCCACCTGGGCCATGGTGGACAGCTCCAGCCAGGGGCTGGCACGCGCCACCTGCGGGTGGTTGGCCAGCTGCGCATAAAGCGCTTCGGGCAACGGGCCCTGCATGGCGCGCAGCTCCAGATCGGGCTGGCCGTTCACGGCGCGCACGGCCTGCGAAAACTCATCGAGGGCCGAGGTGTTGATCACATGCACGGCAAAGGCCAGCGCTACGCCCAGCATCACGGCGGCCACTGCGGCGGCGCTGCGCCAGGGATGGTGGCGCAACTCTTGCCAGGAGAAGGTGCGAAGCAGTGCAAGCATGACCCGATTGTGACGGCCCAGCACAGACAGGGCAGGCCATTGAGACAGATCAAACGCAACCGCAGCGGCTCTTGAAATCGGGCCAGCCTGTTCGTATGTTGGACTTGGGGCTGGTGCTCTTCCTTGCCGGCCCGGTTGTCCAACCCTTACGTTCAGGAGCTTCACCATGAATTCTCTGGTTACACGTGGCAGTTTGTTCGATGACTTCTTCAAGGACATCGCCCCCGGCTTTTATGTGCGTCCACTGCATGGCGACGGTGTACCGACGCCCTCGCAGATCAAGGTGGATGTGAAGGAAACCGATGGCGGCTACACCGTGCAGGCCGAAGTGCCCGGTGTGCCCAAGGAGGACATTCATGTCTCGATCGACGGCAATGTGGTCAGCCTGCGCGCCGAGGTGCGCCAGCATGACCAGAAGACCGAGGGCGAGAAGGTGCTGCGTTCCGAGCGCTATTTCGGCTCGGTGGCGCGCAGTTTTCAGTTGCCCGTCGATGTGGATGCCGCGCAGGCCAAGGCCAAATACGACAACGGCGTGCTGACGCTCACGCTGCCCAAAAAGCAGGGCGGCAACGCGCAGCGGCTCTCCATCGAATAAGCGGGGGCCGGCGACTGTCTGTCGCTCGGCATGGCTGGTGCCGTGCTCAGTTGGCGATACCGTCGGCTGTGAGGCGCAGCACCCGGTCGGCGCGCGCGGCGGCGGCGTCGGAGTGCGTGACCAGCACCAGCGAAGCATCGTGTTCGCGCGTCTGCGCGAGCAGCAGGTCCATCACACGCGCGGCCGTGCCGGGGTCGAGGTTGCCGGTGGGTTCATCGGCCAGCAGCAAGGCGGGGCGGTGCACCAGGGCGCGCGCAATGGCCACGCGCTGCAGTTGGCCACCGCTCAGTTGCTGGGGCAGGCGCTCGCCCAGGTCGGCCAGGCCCACGGCTGCCAGCATGTGCTGCACCCGATCGGGTTCGGTGCGGCCCAGCAGCATGAGCGGCAAGGCTACGTTCTGCGCCACGCTGAGGTGGGGCAGCACATGAAAGGCCTGAAACACAAACCCCACATGGGCGCGCCGCCACAGGGCGCGCTGCGCTTCATCCAGCGGCGCCAAGTCGGTGTCGCCATGCACGATGCGCCCCGCATCCCAGTGGTCCAGCCCCGCCAGGCAGTTGAGCAGGGTGGATTTGCCCACGCCCGAGTCGCCCACGATGGCCACAAACTCCCCCGGCTGCACCGTGAACTGCACGTTGGCAAACACGGGCGTGCCGCCGTAGTGTTTGGCCAGATCCTCAACGTGCAGCACGCTGCTCATGGCGCGGCGTGCTCCGTGCGCTCCAGGCGGTGCAGCACGGCCTGCACCAGGCGGGCGGTGGCATCGGGCTGGTCGCAGGCAATGGTGTGGCGGTGCGGCATGCTGCGCAGCCAGGTGATCTGGCGCTTGGCCAGCTGGCGGGTGGCGGCAATGCCGCGCTCGCGCAGCCCGGCCAGGTCCAGCGGTGCTTCGGGGCCGGCCGCTGCCTGGGCATCGAGCGCTTCCCAGGCCTGGCGGTAGCCCACGCAGCGCATCGACGGCAGGTCGGGGTGCAAGTCGCCGCGCGCACGCAACTGGCGCACTTCGTCCACAAAGCCTTCCGCCAGCATGGCGTCAAAGCGCCGTGCAATGCGCTCGTGCAGCCAGGCGCGGTCTTCGGGCTCCAAAGAAAAAAGGGCGGTAGCGCTTATGGAGTCTGCGCTAGTAGCTCTCTTTTTTGTAGTGTGAAAGTGGGAGATGGGTTGGCCCGAAACATGCCACACCTCCAGCGCACGCTGGATGCGCTGGCTGTCGGCGGGCGCCAGTCGTGCGGCGGTGGCGGGGTCCACGCGGGCCAGTTCAGCGTGCAGCGCGGGCCAGCCCTGGTCAAACGCCTGGGCCTCCAGCCGCGCACGCACGGCAGCGTCGGCGGGGGGCATGTCGTCAATGCCGTCAAACAGTGCCTTGAAATACAGCATGGTGCCGCCCACCAGCAACGGCAGTGCGCCGCGCGCGCGGATCTCGCCCATCAGCCGCGCGGCGTCCTGCACAAACTCGGCGGCGCTGTAGGCCTGCAACGGGTCGCGGATGTCGATCAGGTGGTGCGGCACGGCGGCCAGCTCGGCGCGCGTGGGCTTGGCAGTGCCAATGTCCATGCCCCGGTACACCAGGGCCGAATCGACGCTGATGATCTCGACCGGCAGGCGCGGTGCCAGCACGGCCGCCAGCGCCAGCGCGCCGGCCGTTTTGCCCGAGGCCGTGGGCCCGGCAATGGCGATGGTGGGCAGTGGTGTGGTCATGCCTTGGCCGGCTCCCCGAATTTCTGCACCAGTGTCCAGGCGGCCAGGGCGGCGCACACGCCCCAGAACCACACGCCCAAGGCAAGCGGCAGCACCGTGCCGTCCATGCGCTGGCCCAGCCATTGGCCCACCCCAAACGCCACCAGCATCATGACAAAGCCGTTCAGTGCGGCGGCCGTGCCGGCGGCATGCGGAAAGGGGCCCACGGCGCCGCTCTGGCTGCAGGGCATGTGGATGCCATGCGCGATCTGGTAGAGCAGAAACGGCAGGGCATAGGCCCAGCCGTTTTGTACGCCAGCAAGCGCGAATACACCCATCAGCGTGCCCCCTGCGGCGCTGAGCAGGCCCGCCAGCGCGATGCTGCGGCGCAGCCCCCAGCGCACCAGCAGGCGCCGGCACAGCACCGTGCCGGTGATGTACATCGCTGCGTTGCACGACAGCAGCAGCCCATAGGCCGTGGGGCTCCAGTCCAGCACCTGGATGAAGGTGAACGACGAGGCCGCCAGGTACGTGAACAGGCCCGCATAGGTGAAGGTCGTGGTGGCCGAGTAGGCCAAAAAGGTAGGGTGGCGCAGGATCTGCACCCAGGTGCGCGCCAGGTGCGCAGGGCGCAGGGCCTGCGGGTTGGGGCGGGCCAGGGTTTCTTCAAAACGCAGCAGGACCAGCAGCAGCGCCATGGCGCCAAAGCAGCAGAGCGCCACCATCGTGGCGCGCCAGCCCAGGTGCCCGGCCAGCAGGCCGCCCAGCGGCGGGCTCAGGCACGCAATGATGCCCAGGCCGGTGAGGGCGCGCGACATGGCGTGCGCCCCTTCCACCGGGGCATACAGGTCGCGCACCACGGCGCGTGCACCCATCACGCCGGCGCCCATGGCAGCGCCCTGTACGGTGCGCCAGAAGATCAGCGCTTCCATGGATTGCGCAAGCGCGCAGCCCAGCGCGGCCAGCACATAGGCCACCAGCCCCGCTAGCAGGATGGGGCGGCGCCCCCAGCGGTCCGACAGCGGCCCCCATACCAGTTGCGAGCAGCCAAACGCCAGCAGCAAGGCCGTGAGCGTGAGTTGCGATTGCGCCATGCTGGCCAGCAGTTGTGCCTTGAGCGTGGGCAGCGCGGGCAGATAAAGATCGGTGGTGACCGGCTGCAGGCCCAGCAGCAGTGCCAGCAGGCCAATGACCAGCCAGGCTGGCATGGCCGCAGCACCCGTGTGTGCCGGGGCGTTGGAAGCGTCAGACATGCGCTGGAGGGTAGCAGATGCCGGCAGCAGACAAAGCCTTGCCAGGCCCCGGGTACAACCCGTTTTGGAGGCCGCTCAAGACAGTCGGGACGCCGACTGCAGGGGCGTGGACGTGTCGATGGACAGCTCCCCCGCATCCGATGTGCTCACGCCGGCTGCCAGCCGCACACGCAGGGCCAGATCGGTGCGGGAATCGGCATTGTGCAGGGCTTCCTCCAGCGAAATCCGGCCTTCCGTGTACAGCGCGTACAGCGCCTGGTCAAAGGTGCACATGCCGATTTCGGTACTGCGCCCCATGGTCTCCTTGATGCCCGAAAACTCGCCCTTGGCGATCAGATCGGCGATGTAGGGCGAGTTGAGCATCACCTCGACCGCCGGCACCAGCTTTTCGTGCAGACCCGGAATCAGCCGCTGCGACACCACGCCTGCCAGGTTCAGGCTCAGGTCCAGGAGCAACTGGTGGTGCGCGTCTTCGGGGAAGAAGTTGATGACCCGTTCCATCGCCTGGTTGGCATTGTTGGCGTGCAGCGTGGACAGGCACAGGTGGCCGGTCTCTGCGTAGGAAATGGCCTGTTTCATGGTCTGGCGGTCGCGGATCTCGCCGATCATGATCACGTCGGGCGCCTCGCGCAGCGCGTTCTTGAGCGCATCTTCATACGACAGGGTGTCGATACCCACTTCCCGCTGGTTCACCACCGAGCGCTTGTGGGCGTGCAGAAACTCCAGCGGATCCTCGATGGTGAGGATGTGCCCGGTCACGTTTTCGTTGCGGTAGTTGATCATGGAAGCCAGCGTGGTCGACTTGCCCGACCCGGTGGCCCCGGTCACCAGCACCAGCCCGCGCTTGCGCAGCACGAGCTTTTCAAGGATTGGCGGCAGGCCCAGTGCCGCCAGCGGCGGAATCTTGCTCTTGATGTAGCGCACCACCATGCCGGTCTCGCCGCGCTGCACAAACACATTCACCCGAAAGCGCCCCAGGTTTTCAGCCGAGATGGACAGGTTCATCTCCATCTTTGCCTCGAACTCGCTGATCTGCTTTTCGTTCATGACCGAATAGGCCAGCTGCTTGACCTGGCCGGGTTGCAGTGCGGGCATTTTCAGGGGGTGGGTGACGCCTTCGATCTTGAGGTTGACGGGCGCGCCCACGCTGAAGAATAGGTCGGAGCCACCCTTCTCGACCATGGCGTTCAGAAAGCTGAATATTTCCACTGTGAATCCCGTGACTTGTGGCAATTTGTATCAAGCATCAAGCATAGCCTGCAAGCTGCCGCAGCCAAAAAAAAGGGGCCGAAGCCCCTTGATGCTGGTGCGCGAATGCGCGTGGGTGGCTTACACCACACCCTGTGCCAGCATGGCGTCGGCCACCTTCACAAAGCCGGCGATGTTGGCGCCGTCGATGTAGCTGATGGAGCCATCGGCGCGCTGGCCATACTTCAGGCAGGCGGCATGGATGCCTTGCATGATTTGCAGCAAGCGGGCGTCCACTTCTTCGGCGGGCCACGACAGGCGGGCCGCATTCTGGCTCATCTCCAGGCCCGAGGTGGCCACGCCACCGGCATTCGATGCCTTGCCGGGCGCGTACAGCACGCCAGCGGCTTCAAACGCTTTGGCGGCTTCGATGGTGGAGGGCATGTTGGCGCCTTCTGCCACGCACAGCACGCCGTTCTTGATCAACGTGGCGGCATCGTCGGCGTTGAGTTCGTTTTGCGTGGCGCAAGGCAGGGCCACGTCCACGGGGATATGCCATGGCGTCTTGCCGGCCTGGAACTCGGCACCCACCAGCTGGGCGTAGTCGTTGACACGGCCGTATTTGTGGTTCTTCACTTCCATCAGGATGGCCAGCTTTTCGGCCGTGAACCCGTCCTTGTCGTACACCGTGCCACTGGAGTCGGACACCGACACCACCTTGGCACCCAGGGCCATGGCCTTTTCCACGGCGTACTGCGCCACGTTGCCCGAGCCGGACACCGACACCGTTTTGCCGTCGAACGACTGGCCACGGGTCTTGAGCATCTCTTGCGCAAAATACACCGTGCCGTAGCCGGTGGCCTCAGGGCGGATCAGCGAGCCGCCAAACGACAGGCCCTTGCCCGTGAACACGCAGTCGGCACGGTTGCTGAGCTTCTTGTACATGCCGGCCATGTAGCCCACCTCGCGGCCGCCCACGCCGATGTCACCGGCCGGCACATCGGTGTCGGCGCCGACATGGCGGAACAGTTCCGACACGAAAGCCTGGCAAAAGCGCATCACTTCGCCGGGGCTCTTGCCCTTGGGGTCGAAGTCCGAACCGCCCTTGCCGCCACCCATGGGCAGCGTGGTCAGCGCGTTCTTGAAGGTTTGTTCGAACCCCAGGAACTTGAGCACCGACAGGTTCACCGAGGGGTGAAAGCGCAGACCGCCCTTGTAGGGGCCGATGGCCATGCTGTGCTGGATGCGGTAGCCGCGGTTGACCTGCACGGTGCCGTGGTCGTCCACCCACGACACGCGGAACATCACGATGCGCTCTGGCTCCACGAGCCGCTCCAGCAGGCCGTGCTCGGCATAGCGGGGGTGCTTTTCAATGAAGGGCCAAAGGCTTTCCATGACTTCGGTGACAGCCTGCAGAAATT
>JACCEE011191468.1_pt1 | contig 12681 bp, 8 predicted proteins | sample 7449931 | NCBI WGS metagenome assembly JACCEE01 (sample SAMN15323457, study PRJNA562643) | freshwater metagenome | isolation source: river surface water | place: USA:Blue River Watershed | collected 2017-08-19 | reverse complement strand
AGGGATTGCATTTCAAAAGGTGTCTTTACCTCTTGTGGAGTTGGTCCAGTCTTTTTGTTGCTGGCATTTCCCTGCGGAAAAGAAACCACGTAGGGTTGATTGCTTGGGTTGCCCTTGTCTACCACTACTGCATATTCTAGTCGACCTGAAGTACCCAAGGTATTTTTGATCGCCAACTTGAGTTCTTCCACGTAATTGTCCTCCAACCATTCGTAGAAGAATTGGCTAGGAACCTGTATGGTAAGTGTGGATCCTTCCAGTTTAACGGGCACAATAGGCTTAAACCAGGTGGAATAGCTCTGCTCATTGACGTGTTGTTCGATGACACGCAAGCATTCACTCCATACAGCATTGGCTTCTGAACTCATTCTGAAGATATAGGATTCACACTACTGTCAAAAGTTGACAAAGAGGGGAACAAAAATGTGGATAATTAACTAAAATAAAAAATTCAAGAGGGAAGGATTCCTGTTTTTTAAACATTTTTTATCGACTTCGGATTTGGTCAATCCATTCATTCGCAAAAAAATGAAATTTAGATTCTAAAATCGAGTTATAATTAAATTGAGGTTTTATCATATTGCCAATTAAAATTCCGTGATTGAGTACATAGCCTTCTGTTAGCTTGGTTCCGCTGTATTTGTTTGTCTCCTTTCGGAGCAATTTGAATTGGAATAGTTAATTTTGGTCTTTCGCTTTTCCAAGTTTAATTTTTATGGAGCAGGATTTGTTTTCAGAATTCCCCGATACCACTAAGGAAGATTGGTTGAGGCAAGCTACAGCAGACCTCAAGGGTAAGGGTGAAGCCCAAGGCTTGGGAAGCAGGCTTTGGGATACAATTCCCATGCAGCCCCTGTATGCCTTGGAAGATCTGGTAAATCCTGTCAAACAGCGCCGGTTTCATGCCTCATCTGAATTTCCGGGGATGCCTCCTCGCCTCTGGACCAATGTGGTCACTGTGTTGCCAAGCGACACGAATGCCGAGGTACTTGCTGCCCTCGAAAATGGAGCAGAGGGATTGGTTTTGCCGCTCCATGGAACTGAGGTTCTACAGGAACTATTTGCAGGGGTGATGCCCCAATACATTTCGATTTATTTGCTTCCATTGGGAAATCCTGTGTCCGCGCTTCAGCTTTTTCAAGACTGGGTGGAAAGTACAGGGGTAGATGGATCAAGCCTTCATGGCGGGATGTTGTGGAATCCTGCAGACCAAGTTTTTGATCAGCAGCAGGATATTGGCTTAGGGGTCGAACTATTGGAAGAGCTTTTAGAATTGACGGAAGGCTACCCCAACTTTAAGGCATTTTGCATCAAAACATCCCGCTACACGGAGTCTGGGGCACATCCTTTGGATGCCCTCACCTTCGGTTTGGGGGAGTTGGTAGAAATTTTGGATCGGGTGTCTTGTGCACCAGGAATCGTATTTGAAAAGTTGTTTTTGGAAACTGCCGTAGGGGAGCAGCATTTCGGTGAAGTGGGGAGACAGCTAGCCTTTAGGCAGCTGGTTCAGAATTTAGCCTTGCTCTACAATGTAGAGCTGGAGGAGCAGGAGCTACTCCTTTTTTGCCAAACGGCCCACTGGTCTCAGTCCGTATTGGATGCCCATACCAATACCATACGCCAAACCTACCAAGCGCTATCAGCAGTTTTGGGTGGAGCGAATGTGCTTTGGGTGAGGCCATTGGAGGAAGAGCAGGCGAGTCCTCAAGAGCGCCGTATCGCTCGAAATGTCTCTGCAATATTGAAAGAAGAAGCCTATTTGGATAAGGTTCAAGATCCTGCTGCGGGTTCCTACTTTTTGGAAAATTTGGTGTCTGACCTTGTACAAGAAACGCAAACGGCCTTGACCATGCTCGAACAAGAAGGAGGCTGGTGGAAAGCATGTAAAGCAGGAACACTCCACAATCGTGTCAAAACGCAACGCGCCAAAATTCAAGGAGAGTTCTTGGATAAAACCAAGGTGAAAGTGGGGGCAAATGCCTATGCAGCGCCTGCTTCCTTGAGTTACAACAAATCGCTACCTCCCTTTGAAGAAGCGGCACATGAACTCAAGCCTACTCGTGCGGCCTATTTGGTTGAAAGTTTAACCCTTGACGCCCAATGAGACCAGATTTTAAGCAGTGGATTTCAAAAAGTGCTACCAAGGCAGGGAAAGTTCCTGCGAGTATCTGGGAGTCACCAGAGCAGGTAGCTGTTCCTGATCAGTTTGATCCTGCAGCCATCGCTCAACTACGCGGTTTGCATTTTACGGCAGGAATTGCCCCTTTTCTCCGTGGACCTTATGCAACCATGTATTTGCAGCGGCCTTGGACGATTCGTCAATATGCTGGATTTTCCACCGCTGAGGAGTCCAATGCCTTTTATCGTCGGAATTTGGCAGGAGGCCAGAAAGGTCTTTCCGTAGCTTTTGATTTGGCTACCCACCGGGGGTATGATTCGGATCACCCACGCGTGCAAGGAGATGTGGGCAAGGCCGGTGTTGCTATCGATTCCGTGGAGGACATGAAGGTCTTGTTTGACCAGATCCCCTTGGATCAAATTTCGGTATCCATGACCATGAATGGGGCGGTCATTCCCATTTTGGCCTTTTTTATCGTTGCTGCAGAAGAGCAGGGAGTCCACAGATCGGCACTTTCGGGCACCATTCAAAATGACATTCTCAAGGAATTCATGGTGCGGAATACCTACATCTATCCCCCACAGGCCAGCATGCGGCTGATTGGGGATATTTTTGAATTTACCTCCAAGGAGATGCCCAAATTCAATTCTATTTCCATCTCTGGTTACCACATGCAAGAGGCTGGGGCTACCGCAGATTTGGAACTGGCATATACCCTTGCGGATGGTTTGGAGTACCTTCGTACTGGTCTGAAATCAGGGTTGGCGATTGATGATTTTGCGCCGCGACTTTCCTTTTTCTGGGGGGTAGGGATGAACTATTTTATGGAGGTGGCCAAGTTGCGGGCGGGGCGTTTGCTCTGGTCCAAGTTGGTGGCTCAGTTTGGCCCCAAGGATCCCAAGTCCTTGGCTTTGCGCGCCCATTGCCAAACTTCCGGTTGGTCACTCACCGAGCAGGATCCCTTCAACAACGTGACGCGAACAGCCATGGAGGCCTTGGCAGCGGTCATGGGACATACGCAATCCCTACACACCAATTCCTTGGACGAGGCTATCGCGCTTCCTACAGATTTTTCAGCGCGCATAGCGCGAAACACGCAATTGGTGTTGCAACAAGAAACAGGAGTTACATCGGTCGTAGACCCTTGGGGAGGGTCCTATTACGTGGAGTACCTCACGGATCAGTTGGCCAAAAGGGCCTGGAGCCTGATTGAAGAAGTGGAAAAACTGGGTGGGATGGCCAAAGCCATTGAAACTGGACTACCCAAACTCCGGATCGAAGAAGCTGCGGCCAAAAAGCAGGCTCGAATCGATGGAGGAAAGGATGTTATTGTTGGGGTCAATCGCTACCGAGTGGATGAAAAAACCGACTTGGAACTCTTGGAAGTGGACAATCACACGGTTCGGGATTCTCAAATTTTGCGTTTGCAGCAGGTAAAGAGCCAGCGAAATCAAGAGGAGGTAAGAGCCATTTTGGACCAAATTCATGCTGCTGCAGCTTCTGGGGAAGGAAATTTACTGGCCTTGGCTATCGTTGCAGCAAGAAAAAGAGCTACTTTAGGAGAAATCTCCTTTGCCATGGAGCAGGCCTTTGGGCGTCACAAAGCTCAAAATCAATCCATCTCTGGAGTCTATGCAGCAGAAGTGAAACAGCAGAAATCATTTGTAGAGGCCCAGCGACTTTCGGATAGCTTTGCGCTACTCGAAGGACGGAGACCGCGTATCCTAGTGGCTAAAATGGGACAAGATGGTCACGATAGAGGAGCCAAAGTGATTGCTTCGGGTTTCTCTGATCTGGGCTTTGATGTGGATATTGGTCCTCTCTTTCAAACTCCCCAAGAGGTAGCAGAGCAAGCCGTAGAAAATGATGTGCACCTGGTGGGCGTTTCTTCCTTGGCGGCTGGCCACAAGACCCTGATTCCGGAACTGATTTCCTGCTTACGTCAGATGGGGAGATCCGATATTCGGGTAGTTGCGGGTGGTGTAATCCCTGCCAAGGATTATGACTTTTTGAAAAAAGAGGGGGTTGTTGCGGTTTTCGGACCTGGAACTATCCTTTCAGAGGCTGCTTGTGAGATTTTAACTGTTCTGCTCCAAGAAGGATAGGTCCTTGGACCACCTGTGTGGGTACCACTGCGGATGAAACAATCGTCCACTGATGACAGACCAAGTCTGCAGCCTACCCACAGCTCATTTACGGAAACTCCAACCTGTATTTTCTAGTACCGAAGTGGATGTTAAAAAATCAGTAAACTAATACCGCTTTGTTTCCTTCGCACTGTATGCTTTTTGGTGGACCTACCAGCATGCAATCCGAGACCACATTGTTCTTCTCATTGTATGCTTTTTGTATTGCAGTAAAGCTCTGCACTAAATCTAGAAACCTTTTTTCTATACTTTGGTGGTAGGCAATGTAGCGAGTTGGACCTCCGCAGGCTTTGCTCCCCATGGGAGTAAATTTCCATTCTGAAGCATTGGTACAAGGGATTGATTCGGAAAGTTCGATAATCTCTGTTTGGTAGTTTAATATTTGTTCCAAAGTAATTGGTAGCGGTTCGGTCGAAGAGAGATCACAAGAGGCAACCACTAGTGAGATCAAAAAAACAGCAATTCGTTTCATGGTTTATATTGTTTTTTTCTTGTAACGAAGGGAATTAGGATTTGGGTACAAAAATTTAAAAAAAATAGCCCGATGTTTTCATCGAGCTAAATTAGGTTCGTTTTTAACTAGTAACAGCTGGTAAATTGGCTTAGACAACGTCCTCGCCTCGAAGTTTGATCACAGCACCTTCCAATTGATCTCCAATCCGAATTTGGCAAGCCAATCGGGAAGTAGGAAAGTACTCAGGCAGGTTTTCTAGTTGGTCTAGCTCCACATCCGTCGCATCCCCTAGCCCGTCTTGGCCTTCCAGGATTTCTACATGGCAAGTTGCACAAAGTGCCATACCTCCACAGGTAGCAAGAATTGGGTATTCAGAAGCTTTAAGAATTTCCATCAAGCTCAGTCCCATATCTGTGGGTGCTTCTACTTCTTGGCGTGCACCTTGCTGGTCTTCTACGGTAAATTTGATTAGTTCCATACGATTTAGAATGCATTTACCCCATTGACGGTGGTGTATTTGAAACTTAGTTTTTGGTCTGGATAGACATACTTAAAGGCAGAGTGCATCATGATGGCTGCCTCGTGAAATCCACAGAGGATGAGTTTAAGTTTGCCCGGATAGGTATTGATATCCCCGATGGCATAGATGCGTTCTACTCCGGTGGAGTAATCTCGCGTATCTACCTCAATTGCATTTTTGTCAATGCTCAAACCCCAATCTGCGATTGGACCAAGCTTTGGCGATAGGCCAAACAATGGAATTAAATAGTCGGCATCGAGGGTGATTTCTTGATTGTCTTTGTCTTCTAAAATTACTTTTTCTAGGCGATCGTTTCCACTCGCTTCCTTCAGATTGGCTGAAAGGATCAAGTCGATTTTCCCTTCTTGGGCTAGATCAACTACTTTCGATGCAGAATCAGGTGCGCCACGGAAAGTCTCGTTTCGGTGAACTAAGGTCACGCGCTCAGCCACATTGGCTAAGAAAATGGTCCAATCGAGTGCTGAATCTCCACCACCTGCAATTACTACTTTTTTGTCACGGAAGGTTTCCGGATTTTTCACCATGTAATGGATACCCTTTCCTTCGAATGTCTCCAAGTTGTTCAATACTGGTTTTCTTGGCTCGAAACATCCCAAACCACCTGCAATGATGATGACCTTGGCGTGTACCGTGGTCTTGTCGCTGGTAGTTACAATAAAACTCCCATCCTCCTGTCGATCAAGTAGGTCCACTCGCTCACCCAAGGTGAAGGTGGGATTGAATGGTTTGGCCTGCTCCATTAGGTTGTCAACCAAATCCTGTGCTTTGATTTCAGGGTATCCAGGGATGTCGTAAATCGGCTTCTGAGGATAAATTTCTGAAAGTTGGCCTCCAATCTGTGGCAATGCATCAATCAAGTGGCATCTCATTTTGAGTAAACCTGCCTCAAAAACTGCAAAAAGTCCTACCGGGCCTGCGCCGATGATGCAAAGATCTGTGTGGATGGTGGGGGTGTTCATGGAGTAGTTAAATGCGTTTGGTTAGGGCCTGAAATTCATCACTGAATTCCAAACTAGCTGTTGGTATCTTTGTTTGACTCGTCCAAATTTTGGTAGATGGTGTTCAAGATGCGCTTGAATTCCAAGAAGTCCTTTTCAGTCAGATTCTCCCAAGCCTTTTCTCGAAATTGAAGCACTTTCGGTCTCAATTCAGCCACTTTGGTTACGCCTGCTTCGGTCAAGTGCAATTGAAAACTTCTGCGATCTTGTGGGTGCTGTACGCGAATGATGTACCCTTTTTTATGCAGTAAATCCAAAATTCGGGTAAGTGTTGGGTGATCCTTGAATACTAAATTTGCCAATTCGGTTTGGCTGAGTTCAGGATTTTCTGCTAGGTTTTTCAAGACTAGCCATTGATCTACGGTCAGGTCAAAACCCCCTTGCTTAAATTGCTGTTGCGCATATTGCTTCACCTTTCGGGCCGTGCGGTCCAGCAAAAAGGAATAGCTAGCAAAGAGTTCTTGTGTCATAGCAATTGTTAGTGTGACAAATATATGTATAAGTTTTTTAAATATTTAATTCTTGGGCACCCAGAATTTTTAAATGGTCCTTCTCCACATCCTATTTTTTTCTTGGCCTGCGCTCTCGTATTTTTGAAAATATCGACTCAGTGTAGGAGTAAGGATTTTTACCTTACCACCGCTGATTCTGCTTCAAGCCTGTTCCATTTCTAATTCTTTAGCCATGCGTTTTTTTCTTACCCTCCCTCTTATTTTACTCGCCTTTAGTGTTCAGGCGCAGCAGCAGCAGCAGACCTACTGCAATCCCATCAACTTGGACTATGGCTACACTCCCATCCCTAATTTCTCGGAATGGGGAAGGCATCGGGCCACCGCTGATCCTGTAGTGGTCAACTATCAGGGTTCCTACATCCTTTTTTCCACCAACCAGTGGGGGTATTGGACCAGTGACAACATGCTGAACTGGGAGTTTCATTCCAGACGATTCCTTCAGCCTTGGAACAAAGTCTACGATGAATTGTGTGCTCCAGCAGTAGGCATCGTCGGGGATACCGTACTTGTGATGGGCTCTACCTATGAGAAAGACTTCACCATCTGGATGAGCACCAATCCCAAGGCCAATGAATGGAAGCCGCTTGTAGAAAAATTTGAAATTGGAGGCTGGGATCCCGACTTCTTCACCGATGACGATGGCCGACTTTACATGTACAATGGTAGCTCTAATCGCTATCCGCTTTATGGAGTCGAGTTGAACCGAAAGACGATGGCTCCTATCGGAACGCGAAAGGAGATGTACCTCCTAGAACCAGACAAATACGGCTGGCAGCGATTTGGGGAGCACATGGACAATACCTTTTTGGATCCCTTCATGGAAGGCGCTCATGTCACCAAACACAACGGAAAGTACTACCTCCAATACGGGGCTCCTGGTACGGAATTCTCTGGCTATGCCGATGGTGTAATAGTAGGAACAACACCTTTGGGACCATTTACTCCCCAGTCTGATCCCTTGAGTATTAAACTTGGAGGCTTTGCCCGAGGAGCGGGACATGGCAGTACTTTCCGGGACAACCAAGGCAAGTACTGGCATATCAGCACCATCATGATTTCGGTCAAAAACACCTTCGAGCGGCGCTTGGGTATCTGGCCTGCCGGCTTTGACAAAGACGATGTCATGTGGTCCAGCACTGCTTTTGGAGATTATCCGCATTACCTTCCGAATACCGAAAAGGCAGGGAAATTTACGGGCTGGATGCTGCTCAACTACGACAAACCCATGCAGGTGTCCTCCACTTTGGGGGGATTTTCGGCCAACAAGGCCAACGATGAAGACCTGAAAACTTACTGGAGCGCCAGCTCAGGTGAAAAGGGAGAATGGATCCAAACCGACCTAGGTCAATTGAGTACGGTACATGCGGTGCAGATCAACTATGCCGATCAGGATGTGGATACCGACCGACTAGGCAAGCGCATGGACCAATACCACCAGTACCTTCTTTACCATTCGCTAGACGGGAAAAAGTGGGAGATCTTGGTGGACAAAAGCAAAAACACCACCGATATACCACACGAGTATGTGGAATTGAAGCAACCAGTGAAGACCCGATTCCTCAAGCTCGTCAACGTGTGGATGCCTACCGGCAAATTTGCACTCTCTGGATTCCGAGTTTTCGGGAACGGGGGAGGTGCAGTGCCCAATAAGGTGTCTCAATTTATGGTCTTCCGCACGGAAAAGGACAAGCGCAGTGCCTTTATCAAATGGTCGCCTTCTTCTGATGCCTACGCTTACAACCTGTACTATGGTACTGCTCCTGACAAGCTTTACACTTCCATCATGGTATTGGGCAACAACGAATACTGGCTCAAAACCTTGGATCGCACCAAGGCCTACTACTTTACCATCGAAGCAATCAACGAAAATGGAGTAAGTACTTGGTATCCTATCCAAAAGGTGGAGTAGAAAACCAGGCTATTTGCCTAGTTTTTCTCCAAAGGATGCATTTTCAATAATTCTTGAGGGCTCCAAAAACCTTTCTTGTCCTTGACCTCTTCCCTAACTTTCTTGACTTGAGCAGCAGAGATCGGTGAAGCTTTATTGCCAAAGGAGTTGCGGACGTAGGTAAGTACCGCAGCAACCTCTGTGTCATCCAGCATGCCTTCATGCGGCGTCATCGGAACCTGTCCCGAATAACTTCTTCCAGCTACTTCCATCGGGCCCATCAAACCCTTCAGTACCAATTTGATGAGTCGATCGGGGCTTCCGGTGATCCATGGGGTACCGCGTAGTGGAGGGAATTCAGAGGCAGTTAAGCCTCCTCCATCAGGTTGGTGGCAGGTGCTACACAATCCTTCACGAGCATAAATTTCCTTTCCGAGTACAAAGAGTTCTCGATCCGAACCAGTCAGGGAGGACTTGATATCTTCCTCCTTCTTTTGGGCTACAGAAAGCCCATTGAGGTGGGCAATGGCAGTTTCTAAGGTGCCAGGAATCCAAATTGCATCTTTGGCTTGTTTTTCAGCTTGTGCCAGAATTGGAATTCCTTGTGCCGCTGGCAGCCAAGAGGCCGCAGCTATTCCTTCCATCCGTACGCGTCCATGGGAGTCTTGTACGGAGGCTGTGAGCAGTTTGGCTTGGTCAGGCACCTGGTGTCCGGAATAGCGTAGTACTCGAGTGGCAGCAGCACGCACTTTATAATCTTTGGATGCAAGGAGCTCCTTGAGAAGCGACGTATTTACCTTATTGGCACCCCAAGTGACCCAAAGCGCTTCGAGTCGGTGATGCTCGTAGTTTGGATCCTTTTTATCTAATCCTTTGACCCATTTTTCCAAGGCAGCCGTGACAGCAGTGGCATCTCTTCCTCTCAATTCACGACGGGTACGGTACCGGCTTCGGTATTCTGGAAGTTTCAAATTTTCCAAAAGTGCAGGTATGGACTCCCCATCGATTTTGGCAGGAGTGACTAATGGTCGGGAAGGGTAGGTTACCCGATAAATGCGTCCATGGACATGATCTCTCAAGGGGTCTCGCGCGTTGTGCTGCATGTGGCCGATAAGGATATTATGCCAATCCACAATGTATAGAGATCCATCAGGGGCTATTTCCATGTCTACAGGCCGGAAGTTACGGTCCGAGGAAACAACCAAATCTTGCCGCCATTTGGTGGTAAATCCTACGGTGTCTTCTAGCATTTGGTGTTGCTTGGTACCCAAAAATCCAATGGTATTGTTAATGATCAAATCACCCTGAACATCATCTGGAAAATGTCGACTGGAGATAAACTCTAGCCCTGAGGTAGGACGGACCATGTGGTCTTTTTCAATGAGGTTGGGACCCTTGAAGTTTCCATTTCCATAGCGTGGCAAGGTTGATCCAGGTAGCATCCAGTTGACATTGGGACCGGAGGTTTCTGCGTAGAAGTTCTGTCCCCATCGGTCAAAGGCAATGCCCCAAGGATTGGGAATGCTGACCTGGTTTACTCGCTCCAACTTATGCCGTTTGGGTTCGTAGCGGTAAAAACCTCCATTAGTTCCCCTCACAGGACCATAGGAGGTTTCTACATTGGTATGCAAAAATACCCCCTCAGCCATGTAGATCGCGCCACTTTCGTCCGCAGCAAAGGCCGAGATGGCGTGGTGGGTGTCGTGGTCATCAAATCCTGAAAGAAGAATAGTTTTCTTGTCTGCTTTATCGTCTCCATTGGTATCTTCTAGCAAAATCAAATTTGGACCTTGGGACACATAGACTCCTTCTGCGGCAAGTTCAAATCCTACTGGAATGTGGAGGTTATCCGCATAGACCGATTGCTTATCGGCCTTCCCATCGCCATTGGTATCTTCCAAGATGAGCAATTTGTCTGAAGGGCGCGGATCACCCGGCTTGTAGTGCGGATAGCTCGGCATGGTCGCCACCCAGAGTCTACCCTTGTTGTCAAAGGAAAGTTGTACGGGATTGGCGAGGTCTGGAAACTCTTTTTCGGATGCAAAAAGCTCAATTTTGTATCCCTCGGGAACCTTCATCGTCTTTAGGGCATCTTCACCGTACAGATAGGTAAGGCTGCCATTGGCTTCTGGGTTGTAGTTGGTGGTCACATCGGGCAGGGACTTGGTTTTTGCATCTGCAGCCTGGAGATCTTTGATTTTTCCCTGTCCCGCATCCCAGATTGCCGTGTCTCGAATGGCAGTCATCTGTCTAATTTTCTCCAACTCAAAAGGATAGTTGTCCGGTCCAAAAGGATCGTAGCGTCTTCCGAAGACATGGACACCATTGGGGATTTTGTAGTCATTGTGCCAAAACCAGTTTTTCTCCATTACTGCCTCTTGGATCAAGTCACGGTGAGTAATCGCTTTTTGCTCCGCCTTGCCAAAAATCTTGTCAGCGAGCAGCACGGCTAATTTTTCATAGCCCACTTCATTGAGTTGACTTCCATCGAGAGTAAGGGGTTCGGCACTAGCTGCATACCAACTTTTACTTGGGGAAAAAGCATCCACAAAGACAATTTGATGCTTTTTGGCTACTTCCTCCATGGCATCGGTGTAGCGTTGCAAGTTTTCATTTTCAAGTTTTCCATTGGGGACATCCTTGATTTCGGATAGGTCTTCAAAGGCAATGGGAGACACGAGAGCAAGTTGTGGTGCTGCCTTTCCATTGTAGCGCTGGGCTTTGGAATGCAGAATCCAGGCTTCCAGCTCATTCTTGAAATTTTCAAGTTTGGCCTCCCCTTGGAAGGATTCATTGAATCCAAAAAAACCAATGACCACATCTGCCTTCAATCGAGTCAACCACTGATCGGGTTTTTCAAAAAAACCTTCCGAACCAGAATTGGTGGCATACTCATCCTGAAATTGTTCAGCTCCCGGAAAAGCCCAAGGATCGTTGGTACCTGACCTAGGTCGAAATCCAGGGGTGTCTCCAGGATCACAAAGGTTGCGAATTAGGAGAGTGCTATCGGGGTAGCGTAGGTGTAGTTCTGTTTCCAAACCACCAAATTCCATCATTCGAGATCCTAAATTATTCCCCACAAGAGCAATACTAGTTCCCTTGGTAAGGTGCAAGGTAGGCTCAGGGCGACAGCCAAGGAGTAGGATTCCGATTAGGGCGAAAAAGAAATTCCAGGGAAGGCAGGTGGATTTTTTCATGGGAGAAAAGGAAAGTTTTGCTAATACTAAGCAGAAAGGAGAGCATTGTCAATCCCTTTTTGATATACCTGTTTGCTTGCTTGTGGGTTTAGGTTTCCGTTTGTAAAAAAACTTATCCAAACTTGCTTTTATCGACTTAAATTTTTTCTCATCTTGAATTTGTAAAATAGTATTTTTCAAAAAGCAATACACCCAGCCTATATGTTTCGTAGATCCCACCTCCAGCCGATTTTAGTTCTTGGTCTGTTTTTAACGCTTGCCTTTGGTTGTGCCAAAAAAGAGGAAGTCCGGCAGCTCACTGGCAATCCCAAACTAGATAAGCTCAAGCTACCTGATGGCTTTGTGGCCGAATTGCTTTACAGCCCGGGGGAAAATGAGCAGGGATCTTGGGTAGCCATGACCTTTGATGACAAAGGACGCATGATTACTTCGGATCAATATGGCTTTCTCTATCGCCTGGAATTGCCTCCAATTGGTTCGGACTCCACCCAAAAAGCCAAGGTTGAAAAGTTGGTGGTAGGTAATGTGGCCGACTCTCTGGTGGGTATGGGTTATGCGCAAGGATTGCTATATGCTTTTAATTCGCTCTATGTGATGGTCAACCACAACCCCAACGAGCGTTTCTCGCAGCCTACCGGTCTCTACCGAATTCAGGATTTAGATGGAGACGATCAATTTGAATCCATAACTCAGATTCGAGAGCTCAAGGGAGAGCAGGGCGAACATGGCCCACATTCCATGAAGCTTACTCCAGACGGAAAAGGGATTTACCTCATTGCAGGAAACCATGTGGATGTACCAGAAATGAATCATTACCGATTGCCT